>Ga0208371_1000241_pt1 | contig 16096 bp, 7 predicted proteins | sample SubbioCR12Aug_1A_FD_184827 | JGI IMG/M metagenome (GOLD analysis project Ga0208371, IMG submission 184827) | Serpentinite rock and fluid subsurface biosphere microbial communities from McLaughlin Reserve, California, USA - CR12Aug_1A (SPAdes) | ecosystem: Environmental > Terrestrial > Deep... | reverse complement strand
CGGGTGGGGATTTCATGCACCCCATGATCCCCCGCGAAGCCGCCTCCAGTCTGCGCCAGCTTGCCGGCTGGTACCCCGTGGTTGCCCTCACTGGCCCGCGTCAGGCCGGCAAGACCACGCTGGCTCGTGCTGTCTTTCCAGACAAGCCCTATGTCAGCCTGGAAGACGCCGACACCCGCGCCTTTGCCCTGGACGACCCGCGCCGTTTCCTCGGCCAGTTCCCCGAGGGGGCCGTACTCGACGAAGTGCAACGCGCGCCGGAGCTGTTCTCCTATCTCCAGACCCTGGTGGATGCGGGCGTCGGCATGGGCCGCTTCATCCTCACGGGGTCTCAGCAATTCGGCCTCACGGAAAAAATCACCCAATCCCTGGCGGGTCGGGTCGGATTTCTCCACCTGTTGCCCTTCACCCTGCTGGAAACCCGCGACCTGTGGGCCGCCAAAACGCTGGAAGAAGTCCTTTGGCAGGGCTTCTACCCGCCCCTGCTGGATCGGGGCATTCCCCCCCACATCTGGTTTTCCGACTACCTCACCACCTACGTGGAACGGGACGTGCGCCTGGCCCTCAACATTCGTGATCTGGCCGCGTTCCACCGCTTCGTGCTGATGTGCGCCGCCCGCACCGGCCAGTTGCTCAACCTTTCCGCCCTGGCCGCCGATTGCGGCATCACCCACAACACCGCCAAGGCATGGCTTTCGGTGCTGGAAGCCAGCTACCTCGTCGCCCTGTTGCCGCCCTACCACCGCAACCTGGGCAAGCGCCTCACCAAGACCCCCAAGCTTTACTTCCTCGACACCGGCCTTGCCGCCTGGCTGGCCGGAGTGCGCGAGGCCAGGGAACTGGCGCTGGGCAACCTGCGCGGGCCGCTATTCGAGACCCTGGTGGTGGCCGAATTCATGAAATTCAAACGCAACCACCTGCGACCGGAAGAACTGTATTTCTGGCGCGACTCGTCGGGTCACGAAATAGACCTGCTGGTCGAAGCCGGAGACCGCCTGCTCGCCGTGGAATGCAAGGCCGGAAACACGGTGGCGCGGGATTGGATTTCTGCCCTGGAGAAATTCAGTCACCTGGCCGGCAATGTGGCAGGCATGATCGTCATGGGCGGCGATCAGGGACAGCCGCGCGGCGCTTACCCGGTCGTGTCCTGGAGGGACATAGGGGCGACGCTGACGGAGCGACTCGGCGTGGCTTGATTGGCTGTGATTCGGCCTGAACAGTCAGTGGTGGCTGCCACATTGCGGCCGTTCGGGAATGGCCGCTTCTTTGATCGTCGGCTGGTACTTGCCGACCCTGAGCGGTCTACGCTAACTTGGAAAGCGGACCTTCACCGCAGAAATCACCGGTCAGAGGGACTATTAGCACAGGTCCGGTGAATTGCGCCCATGTACGGATTCGTGTGTTGGCTGGCAGCAATAGCCTGGCCCATAATCCCGACCGCATCGTATCCGCCTCGAGGATTTTGGCAGGCGGACCCTGGGAGCAGGATCTCGGTCACCTGAAAAACAATGAATAACCCATTCTTCGAGCACCCCATTCTCAACTCGCCCTACGACTACCCGGCTCGACACTGGGAACTCGATGTACAGGGCCAGCCCACCCAGCAAATTGCGGAACGCCGCCGTCGCGCCGAGTTCATCACCCCGATACCGAAACCGAAGAAGCGCAAAGGCAAGCCTGAACAGGCATCACTTCTGCTAGACGATGATGGAACCGGCCTCTCCACCCAGGCCCAGGAATACGAAAAAACCGCGTCCATGATCAACGCCGTCCGCCAGGAGGTGGACAAGTGGCGCGGCATCCAGAACCCCAACGACTGGCGCGTGACCCCCGAAACTGCCCGCCTGCTGCAACACTGGCGGCATCACAAATTCAGCGGCATCCGCCCCTTCTTTTGCCAGGTCGAAGCGGTGGAAACCGCCATCTGGCTGACTGAAGTCGCGCCGCAACTGGGCAAGGCCGGCGAGAAGTTTCTTGAGCATCTGGCCAACGCCAACAACGACGCCAACCCGGAACTGATGCGGCTGGCCCTCAAGCTGGCAACCGGCGCCGGCAAGACCACGGTCATGGCGATGCTCATCGCCTGGCAGACCATCAATGCGGTGCGCCGACCCGGCAGCAAGAAATTCACTCGTGGCTTCCTGATTGTCGCGCCAGGCCTGACCATCAAGGACCGTCTGCGTGTGCTCCAGCCCAACGACCCGGACAGTTACTACCTCAGCCGCGAACTGGTGCCGGGCGACATGATGGGCGACCTGGAACGCGCCAAGATCGTCATCACCAACTATCACGCCTTCAAGTTGCGTGAACGCCTGCCGGTGTCCAAGGGTGGGCGGCTGTTGCTGCAAGGCCGTGGCCGCGAAGAACTCAACACCCTGGAATCAGAAGGTCAGATGATCCAGCGGGTCATGCCCGACCTGATGGGCCTGAAGAACATCCTGGTCATCAACGACGAAGCCCACCACTGCTACCGGGAAAAGCCCGAGCACGGCGAAGACGAAGACCTGAAAGGTGAGGAGAAGAAGGAAGCCGAACAGAACAACGAAGCCGCCCGCCTGTGGATTTCCGGCCTGGAAGCCGTCAACCGCAAGCTCGGCCTGGCGCGAGTGCTCGACCTCTCCGCCACCCCCTTCTTCCTGCGCGGTTCCGGCTACGCCGAAGGCACCCTGTTTCCCTGGACCCTAAGCGATTTCTCGCTGATGGACGCCATCGAATGCGGCATCGTCAAACTGCCGCGCGTGCCGGTGGCCGACAACATCCCCGGCGCCGAAGTGCCCGTGTTCCGCAACCTGTGGGAGCACATCCGCAAAGACATGCCGAAAAAGGGGCGTGGCAAGGCCGAGGGGCTCGACCCGCTGAAGTTGCCGACCCGCTTGCAAACCGCGCTCGAAGCGCTCTACGGCCATTACAAGAAAACCTATGACCTGTGGGAGCAGGCCGCAATCAAAGTGCCGCCCTGCTTCATCGTGGTCTGCAACAACACCTCCACGTCCAAGCTGGTGTACGACTACATCTCCGGTTTCCAGCGGCAAAGCGACGACGGGACCAGCAAGCTGGAAAACGGCCGGTTGGAACTGTTCCGCAATTTCGACGAGCACGGTAACCCGCTCGGGCGCCCCAACACCCTGCTCATCGACAGCGAGCAGCTGGAATCCGGCGAAGCCCTGGACGACAGCTTTCGGGGTATGGCCGCCGACGAAATCGAGCGCTTCCGCCGCGAGATCATCGAGCGCACCGGCGACCCGCGTTCAGCCGACAGCATCACCGATCAGGACTTGCTGCGCGAAGTCATGAACACCGTCGGCAAGGCTGGCCGGCTGGGCGACTCCATCCGCTGCGTGGTTTCGGTCTCCATGCTCACCGAAGGCTGGGACGCCAGCACCGTCACCCATGTCCTGGGCGTGCGCGCCTTCGGCACCCAGTTGCTGTGCGAGCAGGTCATCGGCCGCGCCTTGCGCCGCCAGTCCTATGAACTCAACGAGGAAGGCCTGTTCAACGTCGAATACGCCGATGTCCTCGGCATCCCCTTCGACTTCACCGCCAAGCCCGTGGTCGCCCCGCCGCAACCGCCGCGCGAAACCATCCAGGTCAAAGCCATCCGCCCCGACCGGGACGCCCTGGAAATCCGCTTCCCCCGCGTCCAGGGCTACCGGGTGGAACTCCCGGAAGAACGCCTCACCGCCGACTTCAACGCCGACTCCGTGCTGGAACTGACCCCCGACCTGGTCGGCCCGTCCATCACCCGCAACGCCGGCATCATCGGCCAGGATGTGGACCTCAGCCTGGTCCACACCGGCGACATGCGCCATTCCACGCTGCTGTTCCACCTCACCCAGCGCCTGATCTACACCAAGTGGCGCGACCCCGGCGAGGAACCCAGGCTCTACCTGTTCGGCCAACTCAAGCGCATCGCCAAGCAATGGCTGCTTGGCACTGCCCCCGGCTCCGGCTTGCTGCCAGAGCCACCCCCCGAGGGGGCCAAGCCATTCTTGGGGCGGCCCGGCGAACGGCTTGGTAGCTGTCTGGTCTGCAAAGGCGGCACCTACCCGGCCCAGCTCATGTATCAGTCCCTGGCCGACATGGCCTGCGAACGCATCACCGCCGGCATCACCCGCGCGCTGATCGGCGAACGCCCCATCAAAGCCGTGCTTGACCCGTACAACCCCACCGGCTCCACCGCCCACGTCAACTTCAATACCTCGAAGAAAGACCGCTGGGAGACCAACGGCCCGCCGCCCAAGTGCCACGTAAATTGGGTCATTCTCGATAGCGGCTGGGAAGGCGAATTCTGCCGCGTAGCCGAGGCCCACCCGCAGGTGCGCGCCTATGTAAAGAACCACAACCTCGGGCTGGACGTGCCTTACCGCTACGGCTCCGAGATGCGCACCTATCTCCCCGACTTCGTCGTCCTGGTGGACGATGGACATGGTGAGAACGACCTGTTGCACCTCATCGTCGAGATCAAAGGCTATCGCCGCGAAGACGCCAAGGAAAAGAAGGCCACCATGGAAACCTACTGGGTGCCCGGCGTGAACAACCTCGAACAATACGGCCGCTGGGCCTTCGCCGAATTCACTGAGGTCTACCAGATGCAACACGAGTTCGAAGCCAAGGTCGAAGCCGAGTTCAATAAGATGCTGGCTAAGGCCGTGCAGGGGTCATGACCGTGCAGACCATAAGGATAAATAACCGGCCTTCCTTTACTTATCCCGATTGACATGCATACAAATCAATAAAAACATATACACGTCAACCGCCACATGCAAAGAAATGACTGATATCCCACCCCTGACCGAACTACGTCCTGAGCGGTTCGACCGCCCCGACATCCTGAAACGGCTGAATGCCGCCAGCCGCCGTTTGGCCGAACTCAAGGGTGTGGCCGCATCCATGCCCAATCAGGACATCCTCATCAGCACCCTTGGCCTCCAGGAGGCCAAGGACAGTTCGGCCATCGAGAACATCGTCACCACGCATGACGAACTTTTCCGTGAAGCCGCTTTCCCGGATACGGCCATCAGCGCCTCCACCAAGGAAGTGGCCCACTACCGCCAGGCGTTGCGGGTGGGTTTCGACGCTGTACGCACGTCGGGTCTGCTCACCAACAACCACATCCTGGAAATCCAGGCCGAACTGGAACGGAACCGCGCCGGCTTCCGCAAACTGCCGGGCACCGCCCTCAAAAGCGACAGCGGCCGCACCGTCTACACCCCACCCCAGGATGGCGCCGTGATTGTGGATCTCATGGCCGACCTTGAACGCTTCATGAACCAGGATGAACTGTTCGACGCCGACCCGCTGATCAAGATGGCGCTCCTGCACCACCAGTTCGAGAGCATCCACCCCTTCTACGACGGCAACGGCCGCACCGGGCGCATCGTCAACGTGCTCTATCTGGTCAAGCAGGGCCTGCTCGACATCCCGGTGCTCTACCTCAGCCGCCACATCGTGCGCACCAAGTCCGACTACTACCGTCTGTTGCAGGAGGTGCGCGACCGTGATGCCTGGGAGGACTGGGTGCTGTATATGCTGACCGCCGTCGAGCGCACCGCCGCGGAAGGCATCGCCACCATCCAGGCCATCAAGACCCACCTGCTGGACTACAAGCACCGCATCCGTAATCAGCACCGCTTCTACAGTCAGGACCTGATCAACAACCTGTTTTCGTACCCCTACACCAAGATCGAGTTCGTCCAGCACGACCTCAAGGTCTCGCGCCTGACCGCCACCCGCTACCTGGATGCCCTCACGGAAACCGGCTTCCTGCACAAGCGCAAGATCGGCCGTTCCAACTACTACATCAACCTGCCCCTGTTCGACATCCTGACTGGTGAAGCCATGGTTGAAGGCGAGGCATAGGCACCATGGCAAAGAACCCCAACAGCAAAACCGTCGAAGCCCTCAAGCACTCTGAGGCCACCCGCAAGAACATCCCCACCGCCGAATACCAGTCGGTGATGCAGAAGAACGAGCAAACGCCCGTTCGCATCGCCTACGAGCGCCGCAACCGCGACCTCGACCCGCAACTGGTCTGGCGCGGCAAGGACCAGCAGGACTGGTCCGACCTCGTCGTCCACGCCCCGCCGGTCTACATCCAGGAAAAGGTCCACCCCAAGGTCCTGATCGACGACATCAAGCGCTACCTCCCCTCTCCCTCAGGGAGAGGGGTCGGGGGTGAGGGTGGGGTCAACGGAGCGAGTCCGGGCGAGCAATTCGACCTCTTCGCCGACTTCAACGGCCTCCCCGACAACAACGCCAAGACCGAGTTCTACCAACACGACAGCCACTGGTCGAACCGCATGATCCTGGGCGACAGCCTGCAAGTCATGGCCTCTCTCGCCGAACGCGAAGGACTGCGCGGCCAGGTGCAGTGCATCTACTTCGATCCGCCCTACGGCATCAAATTCAACAGCAACTTTCAGTGGTCCACCACCAGCCGCGACGTCAAGGACGGCAACACCGAGCACATCACCCGTGAGCCGGAACAGGTCAAGGCTTTCCGCGACACCTGGCGCGACGGCATCCATTCCTACCTGACCTACCTGCGCGACCGGCTCACCGTGGCGCGGGATTTGTTGACGGATTCCGGGTCGATCTTCGTGCAGATCGGGGATGAGAATGTGCATCGGGTAAGGGCGGTGATGGATGAGGTGTTTGGGGATGGGAATTTCGTTGCACAAATAGCATCTACCAAAACTGCCGGCCAAACGGATGCTCTATTACCAGCTCTTTTCGACACAATTCTTTGGTTCGCAAAGAGTGCCAATCAAATCAAGTTCCGACGGATTTTTCGAAGAAAAGGAGTAGGTTTTGATGAGATTGGTCAGTACTACCTTGTTGAGTTACCTGATGGATCACGTCGGAGAATGACGGATCAAGAAATTGAGTCCGGCGAAGCACTCAATATTGGGCGTCCTTTTCGTAGCTCTGATATTTCAAGCAATAAACCATATAGCCTCGGCAGGGTTCCTTTCGATTTTGAAGGAAACTCATTCCTACCGCCTAGTGGTAGATACTGGACCCATAGCCCGGAAGGTCGCGAGCGCCTGCGCAAAGCAGGCCGGATTCTTGCCGCAGGGAAAAGTGTGCGCTTTGCGGGGTACCTCGAAGACGATCCAGTATCGACCATATCAAACCAATGGACTGACACAGGCGTTAGTGGCTTCGCTACAGAAAAGGTCTACGTCGTTCAAACCAGTCCCAAGCTAATTGAACGCTGCATCCTCATGACCACCGACCCCGGCGACCTCGTCCTCGACCCCACCTGTGGCTCCGGCACTACCGCCTACGTCGCCGAACAATGGGGCCGCCGCTGGATCACCCTCGACACCTCGCGTGTCGCCCTGGCCCTGGCGCGGGCTCGCATCATGGGCGCCCGCTACCCCTACTACCTGCTTGCCGACTCTCGCTCCGGCCAGATCAAGGAAGCCGAAGTCACCCGCACCGCGCCCTCCAGTCAGCCCTTATCTGGCAAACCCGGCGGCAACCTCCGCCACGGCTTCGTCTACGAGCGTGTCCCCCACATCACCCTGAAATCCATCGCCAACAACGCCGAGATCGACGTCATCTGGGACAAGTGGCAGGAGAAGCTGGAACCCCTGCGCGAACAGTTGAACCAGGCCTTGGGCACGACCTGGGAAGAATGGCAAATCCCCCGTAGCCTGGATGAAGCGAAGCGGAATCCGGGATTCAAGGCCCCGGATTCCGCTGGCGCTGCATCCGGGCTACTCGCCCAATGGTGGCAAGCGCGCATCGCCCGCCAAAAGGAAATCGACGCCTCCATAGCCGCCAAGGCCGAATTCGAATACCTCTACGACAAGCCCTACGAGGACAAGAAGAAGGTCCGTGTCGCCGGCCCGTTCACCGTGGAAAGCCTGTCACCCCACCGCGTCCTGGCCGTCGATGAGAACGACGAACTGATCGACAAGGCCGCCGAGCCGGAACCGGCTTATGGGCCAACTGCGGGCGAGGAACGCGACTTCGTCCAGATGATCCTGGAAAACCTCAAGACCGCCGGCGTCCAGCAGGCCCACAAGGAAGACAAGATCGGCTTCACCGCACTGACCCCCTGGCCCGGCAACCTGGTCTGCGCCGAAGGCCGCTATGTGGAATACCCCTCACCCCAGCCCTCTCCCACGGGGGGCGAGGGAGCCAAAGCAGAACCCTCTCCCTCAGGGAGAGGGCAGGGTGAGGGTGGGGTCGAGCGACGCGCTGCCATCTTCATCGGCCCCGAGTTCGGCACCGTCTCCCGCCCCGACCTGGTGGAAGCCGCCCGCGAAGCCGGCGACGCCGATTTCGACGTGCTCATCGCCTGCGCCTTCAACTATGACGCGCATTCCTCCGAATTCGACAAACTCGGCCGCATCCCCGTGCTCAAGGCCCGCATGAACGCCGACCTGCACATGGCCGAAGACCTGAAGAACACCGGCAAGGGCAACCTGTTCGTCATCTTCGGCGAGCCCGACATCGACATCCTCGAAGCCGAAGGTGGACAGGTCCGCGTCAAGGTCAACGGCGTCGACGTCTTCCACCCCAACACCGGCGAAGTCCGCAGCGACGGCGCCGAAGGCATCGCCTGCTGGTTCATCGACACCGACTACAACATGGAATCCTTCTTCGTCCGCCACGCCTACTTCCTCGGCGCCAACGACCCCTACAAGGCGCTGAAGACCACGCTGAAAGCCGAGATCAACGAAGAAGCCTGGGCCACCCTGAACAGCGACACCTCCCGACCGTTCGACAAACCCAAGTCCGGCCGCATCGCGGTGAAGGTCATCAATCACCTGGGGGATGAGGTGATGAAGGTGTTCAGGGTGAACTGAGATGAATACCGATTCAGCTACAGTGTCGCAATCCAGCTTGGAGGGGATGCACGAATGATTACCCGATTGACCCTGAGCAACTTCAAGAGCGTTGGTAAACAGGACTATGACTTTACCCAGTTCGACCTGTTGGTCGGGCGCAATAACAGTGGCAAAAGCACTGTGCTTCAGGCTCTGGCCATCTGGCAGTTCTGCGTGGACGAATTTCATCGCTCAAAACGCAGTGGTTCCAAAGGCATTCAAGTCGTTTTGCCCAATTTCACAGCACTGCCGGTGCCGGAATTCAACCTGCTTTGGAAAGATAGAGATATACGCCGCTCACCCAACAAAAAGCAGGAATACATCCTGATAGGCATTCGTGTGGCGTGGCGGCGGGCATCGGGCGAGACCGATACGTTTGGTGTGGATTTACGCTACCACTCGCCGCAAACCATGTATGCAATTCCTAGCGACGGCTGGGCGAAATTCCGTGAGTGCGAAAAACATGGCGATCTTCCCAGGATTGCTTATGTGCCGCCCTTTTCCGGCCTGGAAACCGCCGAGAAATGGTTGGATTTGTCCCCGATCCGCCAGCAGGTCGGTAAAGGCCAGCCCGGCAGCGTTCTGCGCAATTTGCTGTTGCAGGTTTGCCCCCCCCCGCCTCGTGACGAGAAAGGTCGTATCGTCAAAGGCCATGTGCATCCGCCCGCAGATTGGCAGGAATTGGCCACCGTTATCGAGAAATGGTTTTCTGTAAAGATTCGCGAGCCGAAATACGAGTCGGCCAAGGATGTCTACATCACCGTCGAGTACCGCCAGAACGGGAAGGATTACGACATCATCGCCGGGGGCAGCGGTTTCCATCAGACGCTGACCTTGCTGGCTTTTTTGTATGGCTATCAGCCGACAACCATTCTGCTGGATGAGCCGGACGCGCACCTCCACGTCAATCTCCAACGCATGATTCTCGATTACTTCAAGCGTAAATCCCTGGAGCGCAACACCCAGTTCCTGATCGCCACCCATGCTGAAGAGTTCGCCCTGGGAGTGGATGCCAGCCAGATCGTTTCCTTGTTGGCTCAGGTGCCCAAGCGCATCCAGTCCACGCCCGAAGTGCTGCGGGCCATGTCGGAGGTGTCGAACGAGGAAATCACCCGGTTGCTGGCCTCGCCCTACATCCTCTATGTGGAAGGGGAGAGCGACGAGCGCATTTTGCGTGCCTGGGCCGACCAGTGTGGTGCGCAGGAAGCGATAGACCAGGTTTGCTTCAAAACGATGGGGGGTGGCAGCAAGACAACCATGCGGGATCGGGCAAACGAACATTTTGCGGCCCTGAAGCAAATCATTCCCCAGGTGTCGAAACTCATGCTGTTTGATTACGACAGCAGCGATAACGCCTTTCATCCTGCGTCAGACAACCCGGGTCTCGCTGAATGGAAGCGGAAGAACATTGAAAACTATCTATTGGTGCCGGATGCCTGGAAGCGTACAGCGCTACGGCTGCTGGATTACACCGAGGATGAGTTGTTCGCGCAGCCAATTGCCAAGGTCGTCGACGAGTTCTTCACCGGAGAGAATTTGACACTTCCTCCGGGAAAAACCTGGCGGAACGTCAGCGCAAATGTATTTCGCGTGGTTGATGGGAAACGCATATTGTTCGAAGACGATGACTCTCTCTTTCAGCAGTTCAGAAATGGCGAACCATCCGTGCAACTTATTCGTGAACGAGTTGCAATGAGCATGACGGCTGATGAAATCCATGAGGATGTTCATCAGTTCATTGGCAAGTTGATGGCACTGACCGGGTTAGGCTGATCGACTTCAGCATCGCCGCGCCATGACCGACCCCCACCAATTCCTCATCTACCAAAGCGAAGACGGCTCCACACGCATCGACGTGATGCTGGAGGCGGAAACCCTGTGGCTGAACCAAAAGCAGTTGACCGAGTTGTTTGGCAAGGCCAAGGGCACCATCAGTGAGCACATCAAGCACATCTTCGAAGATGGAGAGCTAGACGAAAATTCAGTTGTTCGGTTTTACCGAACAACTGCCGCCGACGGTAAACAGTACGAAGTGGCGCACTACAACCTGGACATGGTGCTTGCCCTCGGTTTCCGGGTGCGCAGTCCGGTCGCTGTGCGCTTTCGCCAGTGGGCCAACGACAAGCTGAAGGAATACATCGTCAAGGGCTTCGTGCTGGATGACGCGCGCTTGAAGAACCCTGGCAAGGGCCGCGATTACTTCGACGAGCTGACGCGCCGCCTGCAAGACATCCGCACCAGCGAGCGGCGCTTCTATCAGAAAATCACCGACATCTACGCCACCAGCGTCGATTACGACGCGCGCCATCCGCTCACCCAGACTTTTTTCGCCACGGTGCAAAACAAGGTGCATTTCGCCATCCACGGCCAGACTACCGCTGAATTGATTGCCAGCCGTGCCGACAGCAGCCAGCCGAACATGGGGCTGACGACCTGGGACGGTGCGCGCATCCGCAAGGCGGATGTGAGCATCGCCAAGAATTACCTGAACGAGGAAGAACTGCGCGCCCTCAACAACCTGGCTGAGCAGTATCTGATCTTTGCCGAAGGCCAGGCAGCGCGGCGCATTGCCATGACCATGCAGGACTGGATTACCAAGCTGGAGGGCTTTCTGACCCTGAATGACCGCGAGATTCTTCAGGGTGCGGGTCAGGTTTCGGCTGATCTGGCGAAGGCTCACGCCGAGCAGGAGTTTGACAAATTCCGGGTGCTGGACGACCAGCGTTTCGAATCGGATTTCGACCAGATGATGAAGCGTTTGCCGGCCAAGAAACCGAAGTGATGAGGCGCTAATGGATTTCCGCATCTCCGATACCTTCACCGACAGCCTCGCCAAGCTGACAGGCGAGGAGCAGAAGGCCGTCAAGACCACCGCCTTCGACCTGCAACTGAACCCGGCCAATCCGGGCATGAGCTTGCACAAGCTGGACAAGGCGCGGGACAAGAACTTCTGGTCGGTGCGGGTCAGCAGCGACATTCGGCTGATCGTGCACAAAACGGCTTCCAGCCTGCTGTTGTGCTACGTGGACCACCACGACCCGGCCTATGAGTGGGCAAACCGCCGCAAGCTGGAAACCCATCCCAAAACCGGGGCGGCCCAGTGGGTGGAAATCCGCGAACGAGTGGAGGAAGTGCGGGTTCCTTATCGGTCCGAGGTGGAAGCTTCCATTCCTGTAGCTGCATCCAGCCGCGCGAAGCCGCTGCTGTTCTCCGGCCGGACTGACGATGAATTGCTGGGCTATGGCGTTCCCGTGGAATGGCTGGCCGATGTACGCCAGGCCGACGAGGACAGCCTTCTGGAACTGGCTGACCATCTGCCGGCTGAGGCGGCCGAGGCCTTGCTGGAACTCGCCACTGGCGGCAAACCGCAAGTGACACCCCCGACGGCTGGGGTTGACCCCTACAGCCATCCCGATGCGCAGCGCCGCTTCCGTGTCATGAACGATGTGGAGGAACTGGAACGCGCCCTGGCGTTTCCTTGGGAGAAGTGGACGATCTTCCTGCACCCGGCCCAACGTCAGTGGGTGGAACGCGATTACAGCGGGCCGGCGCGGGTTTCCGGTTCGGCGGGCACAGGCAAGACCATCGCCGCGCTGCATCGCGCCGTTTTTCTGGCACGCAGCCAGCCCGAAGCCCGCGTGCTGCTGGCCACCTTCTCCGACACCCTGGCCAATGCCTTGCGCACCAAGCTCCGGCGATTGATCAGCAACGAACCCCGTTTGGCTGAACGGTTGGAAGTGCATGCCATGAACGCCATGGGCGAACGGCTCTATGAACAGCAATTCGGGCGGCCACATATTGCTGCGAGGGAGGTGGCCAAGCGGTTCATGACAGAAGCCGTCAACCAGTTGATGGCAAAGGAAAACCCCGGCCTGAAATTCAGCGTCAACTTTCTGCTGACGGAATGGGAAGACCTGGTCGATGCCTGGCAACTGGATAGCTGGGAGGCCTATCGCGATGTGAAGCGCTTGGGCAGAAAAACCCGCCTGCCAGAGCCGCAACGGGCTGTGCTCTGGTCAGTCTTCGATGCGGTTCGCGCGCACCTGAAGGCGGATGGCCTGCTCACCCATGCATCCCTGTTCAGCAAACTGGCCCCCCATTTGGCGGAGCGCAAGCACCCGCCCTTCGACTTTGTCGTGGTCGATGAGGCTCAGGACGTCAGCGTCGCGCAGTTGCGCTTCCTGGCCGCCATGGGCGCGACCACGGGCCTGGAACGACCGAACAGCCTTTTCTTTGCCGGTGACTTGGGCCAGCGGATTTTCCAGCAGCCGTTTTCCTGGAAGTCGCTGGGTGTGGACATTCGCGGGCGTTCGCGCACCCTGCACATCAATTACCGCACATCACACCAGATCAGGATGCAGGCCGACCAACTCCTGGGAGCGGAAGTCTCGGATGTGGATGGCAACAAGGAGGAACGGCGAGGCACGGTTTCCGTATTCAACGGGCCACCCCCGGTCGTTGCCACGTTCGAGAGTGAGGAAGCAGAAATCGAGGCAGTCGGTACTTGGCTGGCAGCTTGCGGCAAAGAAGGCGTGGCACCCCATGAAATCGGCGTGTTCGTGCGCTCCGATGCCGAACTGCAACGCGCCCGTACCGCAGTCGACAAGGCAGGGCTGCCGTTCAAGGTGCTTGATGAGCATGTTGAAACGGTCAGCGGCCAAGTCTCAATCAGCACTATGCACCAAGCCAAAGGCCTGGAGTTCCGGGCCGTGGCGGTGATGGCCTGCGACGATGAAGTCATTCCCCTGCAATCGCGCATCGAAACCGCCGCTGACGACTCCGACCTGGAAGAGGTCTACAACACCGAGCGGCATCTGTTGTATGTGGCCTGTACCCGTGCACGCGATCACCTGCTGGTCACCAGCGTTGAGCCTGCTTCGGAGTTTCTGGAAGACTTGCGGGTGTAATCGGGCTGCACCTGTTGTGCTTAAGGTTCCCGGGGGAGATAGACAGATTTCAGTATCCGCCTCGTACCAAGCTGCAGGTTTTGCTGCCGTCAACATAACCGGTAAGTCAAGGTCAAGGGTGAGACTTAGGCGATTTCCACATTGCAGTCATTTGCCCAAAATTCTGCGGTGCCAGTGAATGGCAGCAGTGGCCGATTATCTGCCAGTCACCAAACCACACGTATTTGCCCCCACAACAACGAAACCTGTGCTGCGCGGCTCCCTCGCCTCTACTGGCGTATCGGGCAGGCGATCAACAGCCGCCAGCAGCAGGAAGGCTACGGTACGGTGGTGATTCCTCGGCTGGCCCGTGCCTGCAATCCGCTCGCTTGCGCCCCGTTTGAACCTGGAACCCCTCCTGTCATCGAGGTTTGTTTCATAAGCCATTACTTATCGTATCAATAAAAACCTTTTAATTTTATTTATGAACCCGCTCCGTACAATGCCAGGCCATCGAGTACGAATACGGCAGGAGTGGCCTCATGAGCAGCATCGACAAAGCGCAATACAAGGTTCACAGCGAACCGTATTACCAGCCCCAGAGCAACGAAATCGAGCTGTACGAGGCGGCTTACCGCAACCGTCTGCCCGTGATGGTGAAAGGCCCCACGGGCTGCGGCAAATCGCGCTTTATCGAGCACATGGCCTGGAAGCTCGACAAACCTCTCATCACCGTGGCTTGCAACGAAGACATGACCGCCTCCGATCTCGTGGGGCGTTATCTGCTCGAAGCCAACGGTACGCGCTGGCTCGATGGTCCGCTGACCACGGCGGCGCGCATGGGCGCGATCTGCTATCTGGACGAAATCGTCGAAGCGCGTCAGGACACCACCGTGGTGATCCACCCCCTCACCGACCACCGCCGCACCTTGCCACTCGACAAAAAGGGCGAGCTGATCGAAGCCCACCCCGATTTTCAATTGGTCATCAGCTACAACCCTGGCTACCAGAGCCTGATGAAGGATCTGAAGCAATCCACCAAACAGCGTTTCACCGCGTTCGATTTCGATTACCCCGCACCGGCGCTGGAAACCGCGATTCTGGCGAAGGAAACCGGGCTGGATGCCGCGCTTGCGGGCAAGCTGGTGAAGATCGGCCAGACCGCGCGCAACCTCAAAGGGCATGGCCTGGATGAAGGTATCTCCACCCGTCTGCTGGTCTACGCCGCCACACTCATCCGCGATGGCGTGGCCGCGCGCGATGCCTGCCGCATGGCCCTGGTGCGTCCCATTACCGACGATGCGGATATCCGCGAAACACTGGATCACGCCATCGACGCGGTGTTTGCGTCATGACTGCAATGCGCGGGCGCAACAGGTCGCCAGTTCGCTGGTATTGATTGCGCCCCACACGGGATTCATCGATGACCGAAACCGCTTATCAGCACCCCCTCATGCAGGCTTACTGGGCCCAGCTTGATACCCGTTTCAAGCAGGTGGAAGACGTGTTCGAGGATGTCATGGCCGAAGCACTGGCTGTGCTCAGCCATGACAACGTCTACCACTACCTCGATGCCGCGCGCGTATTGGGCAAACTCGGGCGCGGGGTCGAACCCATGCTGGTGTTTCTCGAAGAATGGCCCTCTGTGGTCAAGGCCTTGGGTGAAGAAGCGGTTTTGCCGGATGTCATGGTTTTCGTCATGCACATGCAGAAATCCCCCAACGGCAAGGCTATTGCCCCCTTTCTGCAAACCCTGGCACCTGTTGCGAAAAAACTGTTTTCGCGCGAGCAGATGGCGCATTACCTGGCCATTGCACTGGATCTGATGACGCGCACCACCGGTTCCATCCACGGTCACCACACCACCTTTCCCAGCCCAGGGTTGCCGCTCTTCTTTGCCCAGGCCCCCTTCCTGTTGTCGCAACTGACCCTGGCCGGTCTGAAGAATTGGGTCGATTACGGTGTCAGCAATTACCGCACCCACCCGGAAAGGCAGGAGGATTACTTCAATCTGCAATCGGCAGACAGCCGCGCCGTATTGCAACGCGAGCGCCACGGCACCCTGTTCACCGATGTGGAGCGCAAGCTCGACCTCTATCTGCGCGGCCTGTGGAACGACCACGATCACCTCGTGCCTTATTCCACCGCCTTCGACGAAATCAGAAAACCGGTGCCCTATTACGACAAGTTGGGCATGCGCATTCCCGATGTGTATGACGACGCAGGCACGATAGTCGGCCTCGACCGCTATCGCGCTACGCTGGCCCATATGGTGGGTCACCGCCGCTGGACAGAAGCCCAGATTGCCGACAACTGGAGCCCGTTTCAGCGCATGGCCGTCGAGTTTTTTGAAGACTGCCGGGTGGA
>Ga0208371_1000240_pt1 | contig 16193 bp, 19 predicted proteins | sample SubbioCR12Aug_1A_FD_184827 | JGI IMG/M metagenome (GOLD analysis project Ga0208371, IMG submission 184827) | Serpentinite rock and fluid subsurface biosphere microbial communities from McLaughlin Reserve, California, USA - CR12Aug_1A (SPAdes) | ecosystem: Environmental > Terrestrial > Deep... | reverse complement strand
CGCCGCCGCCGGGGCGGGCGGATGTTATGACCCACACCGCTTCAACGATGGCTCCCGCTGAGCCAATCCCGCAGGCGCTGACCCACCCGGCGAAGCGTTATTTGCTGGCCACGCGCCCGGCCTTTCTCAGCATTACCCTGGCCGGTTGCCTGCTGGGCTTTGCCGTGGCAGCCCCCGCCGGGTTTTCGTGGCCGCTGGCGGTGGCGACGCTGTTGCTTGGCCTGCTCGCTCACGCCGGGGTGAACGTCTTCAATGACTATTACGACCACCTCAACGGTACGGATGCGGCCAATACCGCGCGCCTGTTTCCGTTCACCGGCGGTTCGCGCTTTATCCAGAACGGGGTGATGACGCCGCAGCGCACGTTGGCCTATGCCGTGGCGCTGTTCGTCGTGACGATAGCGGGCGGTGTGGGGCTGATCGCCTTGCGCGGCGAGGGGCTGTTCTGGATGGGTCTGGCCGGGCTGCTGATCGGCTGGGCTTATTCCGCGCCGCCGCTCAAGCTCAACAGCCGGGGGCTGGGCGAGGTGTGCGTGGCTGCCGGATTTTTGCTGATCGTCGTCGGTGCCGACTTCGTGCAGCGCGGCGATTGGGCGCTGGCCCCCTGGCAGATGGGGCTGCCTTATGCCCTGCTGGTGACGAACATTCTCTATATCAACCAGTTCCCCGATCGGGCCGCAGACATTCACGCAGGCAAGCTGCACTGGGTGGCGCGTCTGAATCCGCACACGGCGGCGCAAGGCTATGTCGTGATTCTGGCGCTGGCGGCGGGCGCGCAGATTGGCCTGACGCTCTCCGGTGCGACCTCGGCGTGGAGCCTGCTGGCCCTGCTGGCGTGGTTGCCGGGCGTGCGTGCTGCGGCCCTGCTGCTCCGGCACGCCAGCCAGCCCGCTGCCTTGACGCCTGCAATTCAGATGACGATTGCTGCCGCGCACCTTCAACCTGTGCTCATGGCATTGGTTCTGTTCGGGAGCCGCTCATGATCGGGCGTCTATCGGGTGTGTTGCTGGAAAAAACCCCGCCGCAGATCGTGGTGGACGTCGGTGGCGTGGGCTATGAGGTGGATGTGCCCATGAGCAGTTTCTACACCCTGCCCGCAGTCGGCCAGCCGGTAAGTCTGGTCACGCATTTCGTGGTGCGCGAGGACGCGCAACAGCTGTTTGGATTTCTCACGCAGAAAGAACGTGCTGCCTTCCGCGCGCTCATCCGCATTTCTGGCGTGGGCCCGAAACTGGCGTTGTCGGTGCTCTCCGGGCTTTCTGTGGACGATCTTTCGCAGAGTGTCGCCTTGCAGGATGCCGTGCGCCTGACCAAGGTGCCGGGCATCGGCAAGAAGACGGCAGAGCGCCTGTTGCTGGAATTGAAAGGCAAACTGGCCGACGCTTTGCCACAAACGGGCAGTGCGTTGTCGTCTGCGCCGATGAGTGTGGCGGGGGACGCCCTGAATGCGCTGCTGGCGCTGGGCTACGCCGAGAAAGAGGCGCTGCCGGTACTGAAACAGGTGTCCGAGGGGCTGAGTCTGGAAGAGTCGATCCGTCAGGCGTTGAAATTGCTGGTGAAGAAGTAATCAAGAGAAAAGCATGCTCGAACCTGACACCCTGATATCCGATCGCCTGATTTCCCCCGCACATGTGGCTCGTGATGAAGAAGCGCTGGAACGCGCTCTGCGTCCACAACGTCTGGCGGAATACGTCGGCCAGACGCGGGCGCGTGAGCAGCTCGAAATCTTCATCACCGCCGCGAAAAACCGGGGCGAGGCGCTCGACCACACCTTGTTGTTTGGCCCGCCCGGTCTGGGCAAGACCACGCTGGCACACATCATCGCTCGCGAAATGGGGGTGAACATGCGCCAGACTTCTGGCCCGGTGCTGGAACGGGCGGGTGATCTGGCGGCCTTGCTCACCAACCTCGAACCGCATGACGTGCTGTTCATCGATGAAATCCACCGTCTCTCGCCGGTGGTGGAAGAAATCCTCTACCCGGCACTGGAAGATTTTCAGCTCGACATCATGATCGGCGAAGGCCCGGCGGCGCGTTCCGTCAAGCTCGACCTGCCGCCGTTTACGCTGGTGGGGGCGACCACGCGCGCGGGCATGCTCACCAACCCCTTGCGCGACCGCTTCGGCATCGTCGCCCGTCTGGAGTTCTATACCCCGGATGAGTTGGGCTTCATCGTGGCCCGTTCGGCGAGTTTGTTGCGTGTGGATATGTCGGGCGAAGGCGCGTTCGAGATTGCGCGCCGTTCGCGCGGCACGCCGCGTATTGCCAACCGCTTGCTGCGCCGCGTGCGTGATTTCGCCGAGGTGAAGGCCAATGGCAAGGTGGATGCCGGGGTTGCCGATGCCGCATTGCGCATGCTCGAAGTCGACCATGCCGGGCTGGATGTGATGGATCGCAAATTATTGCTGGCCATGCTGGAAAAATTCGGCGGCGGCCCCGTGGGGCTGGAAAACGTCGCGGCGGCGATTGGTGAGGCTGCCGACACCATTGAAGATGTGCTCGAACCTTATCTGATCCAGCAGGGATTCCTGGCGCGTACACCGCGTGGGCGCGTGGCCCAGCCGTTGGCCTGGCAGCATTTCGGCTTGATGCAACCGGGGCGCGAAGGGGATCTGCTTGGCTGATCTGCCCGAGTTTTACTGGCCGGTGCGGGTCTATTGGGAAGATACCGATGCGGGTGGGGTGGTGTATTACGCCAATTACCTCAAGTTTCTCGAACGTGCGCGCACCGAATGGCTGTCGGCACTGGGGTTGGAGCAAGACCGTATCGCGGCAGAGGCCGGTGTGATTTTTGTGGTGCGCCGTGTCGAAGCCGATTACCTCAAGCCCGCGCGCTTCAACGACCGCTTGAGCGTGGTGTCGCGTCTGGTGGAACTGAACCGTGCCAGTCTGGTCATGAAGCAGACCATCGATCGGGAGGGCGAATCCTTGCTCAATGCCGTGGTGAAGGTGGCCTGTGTCGATCAGAAACAGTTCCGCCCCGCTAAAATCCCCGAGTTCATTCATTTTGCGTTTACACACTGATGGCTATTTCTCTTGCCCAGGACATGTCGTTCATCACCCTGGTGGCTCAGGCCAGTTGGGTGGTCAAAGGCGTGTTGCTGTTGTTGTTGTTTGCTTCGGTGATGTCATGGTGGCTGATTTTTGAAAAGCTCATCGTCATCCGCCGCGAATTCAAGGCAGCAGAGGCGTTTGAACGCGAATTCTGGGGGGGCGGCCACAGCGGTATCGTCGAGCGGGTCGATGGCGAGGGGCGGCGTTCGAGCATGGAAGAAGTCTTTCGTGCCGGCGTGCGCGAGTTCCGCAAAACCCGCAAAAACAGTTTGGGTGCGCAGGCTGTGCTGGAAAGCGCGCGTCGCGCCATGCGTGCGGCCTATCAGCGCGAAATGGATCAACTGGAGTCTTATCTGCCGTTTCTGGCTACGGTCGGTTCGGTCTCGCCCTATATCGGCCTGTTCGGTACGGTGTGGGGCATCATGAATGCCTTCATCGGTTTGGCAAACGTCTCGCAGGCAACGCTGGCGCAGGTAGCACCGGGTATCGCCGAGGCCCTTATCGCCACGGCCATTGGCCTGTTTGCCGCCATTCCGGCGGTCATTGCCTACAACCGCCTTACGCACGACATCGATCGGCTGGCCAATCGTTATGACGTGTTCATGGAAGAGTTCTCCAACCTTCTCCAGCAGGAGGCTTCACGGGGATGACCCGCCGTCGCAGCCGCAAAGCCATGAACCAGATCAACGTCGTGCCTTATCTCGACGTGATGCTGGTGTTGCTGGTGATCTTCATGGTGACCGCGCCCTTCATCAATCCTGCCCAGGTGGAATTGCCCCGTGTCGGCAAAAGTGTTGCTGCACCGCCCACGCCTTTGGAAGTGGTGGTGCGCCGCGACGGTTCGTTGCTTTTGCGCGATGTGCAGCAGGGTGGGGCAGGGGAGCCGGTGCTGTTGACGAGGCTATCTGCAACCATCCAAGCCCGTCAGCAGGCCGAAAATATTCGTCCGGTGGTGATTTCGGCTGATCGGAACGTGCGTTACGACGTGGTCATGCGTGTCATGGATACCTTGCAAAGCACGGGCGTGGCGCGCGTCGGGCTATTGGTGAAACCTGCTCAGCCGTGATTGCTGCATACCGTTTTCAGCATGTTTCTTCTGGTGGCCTGGCGTTGGTTGTGCATGCGCTGTTTGTCATGGCGCTGATGTTGAGTGTTTCCTGGAAAAATCCCCCGCAAGTGCCGGTTGAAGCGGAGTTATGGCGCTCGCTCCCCCGTGCGCCGGAGCCGATGCCCCTGCTTTTGCCTGAGGCGAAGCCAGCGCCTGAGGTTGAGCCTGTTGCTGCGAAAGAGGCTGAAATTGCTTTGAAAAAAGCAGAAAAGACGCGCCTCGATCTGGCTCGTCGCGAGCAGGAGGCATTGCAGAAACGGGAGGCGCAAAAACAGGCGGAAAAACTGCAGGCAGAAGAGAAACGCCGTCAGGAAGAGGCCGCGCAGCAGGAAAAGCTGCGTAAGCAGCAGGCACTAGCCCAGGAAATGGCGCGTCAGCGTCAGGCTGAGCTGGAGGAAGGACAAGCCCAGGTCAGGGCCATGCAGCAGCATCTGCAACAACAGCGACGCGATAGCGTCATTCTTGATTTCCGGCAGCGCATTCAGTCCAAGGTGCAGTCGTTGCTGCGCGTGCCGCCTGCGATCAATGGGAACCCGGAGGCGGTTTTTCAGGTCACCGTGTTCGCCAACGGTGAGATTCGTGCCGTGACGCTGGTCAAATCGAGTGGCCAGACCGATTACGACGTGGAAGTGGAACGCGCTATCCTGCGGGCCTCGCCGTTGCCTCTGCCCAATGAGAAAGAGGCTGCTGCAGCATTTCGGCAGGGCCTGGTACTGAAATTCAGACCGTTTGAAAACGGGGTTCGTTAACCTCCTCTGTTGGCGCGGAGGCCCCGTGCTGTCTTGATGGTGTGGTGAGGGGTTCGCGCCTTTGTCTTCTAGGAAAACCATGTTGTTGTTTCGTATCACATTACTGTTTTTTGTCATGGCGAGCCTGGCGTTGCCCGCACGGGCGTTGATGACCATCGAGATCGTCGGGGGGGCCAATAACAAGGTTGCGCTGGCCGTGCTGCCTTTTGTGCTTTCACAGGCGGGCATGTCAGACCCTGCCGAAACCATCGTCGGCGATCTGGGGCGCAGTGGCTATTTCACCCTGATGGAAAACCAGGGTTTGCCTTCTTTGCAGGCTTTGCAGACCCCGAATCTTCTGGAGTGGAAAAACAAGGGGGCGGATGCGGTCGTGCTGGGGCAGGTGCTGCCCGCACAGAACGGGCGACTGGAAGTGCGTTTCTGGTTGTTTGATGCGGTACGCCAGACGCAGTTGACGGCCTTGTCTTACACCACGTCACCGGCAGGTCTGCGGGCTGTGGCGCACCGTATTTCCGACCAGATTCACGAAAAGCTGCTGGGTGAGCCAGGGGCGTATTCCGGGCGAATCGCCTACATCCTCAAACAGTCGTCACGTTTCGAGTTGCAGGTGGCTGACGCCGACAGTCGCAATGCGGTGACCGTCATGTCCTCGACCGAGCCCATTATTTCACCCAGTTGGTCGCCCGATGGCCGCAAACTGGCCTATGTCTCTTTCGAAGATAAAAAGCCGGTGGTGTATGTCCAGAACCTGGGCGAGGGCAGTCGTCGGGCCGTCGCGCATTTCCGGGGCTCGAACTCGGCTCCGGCCTGGTCACCCGATGGCCGCAGACTGGCCGTGGCCCTGTCCAAAGACGCCACCTCGCAGATCTATTTGCTGGATCTGGAAAGTGGAGAGGCCCGCCGTTTTACCCAAGGTGGTGCCTTGGATACCGAGCCGGTTTTTAGCCCCGATGGCAAATGGCTGTATTTCACCTCTGACCGGGGCGGGTCTCCACAGATCTATCGAGCCGCACTGGAAACCGGCGAGGCCAGCCGGATTACCTTTGACGGCGGGTACAATGTCTCGCCCGCCTTGTCTGCAGATGGCCGAATGCTGGCATTTGTGCATCGACGCGAGGGGCGTTTCCATATTGCGGTGATTGAGCTGTCCAGCCGACAAATGCGGGTGTTGACCGATACCCAGCATGACGAATCGCCCAGTTTTGCCAGCAATGGCCGCCAGATTCTTTATGCCACGCTGGTGAATGGCCGGGGCGTGCTGGCAACCGTCAGTGTTGATGGAAAAATCCGGCAACGTTTGTCGCAGAGCGGTGATTTGCGCGAGCCCGCGTGGGGACGTTGATGTGCTGTCCCTTGGGTTTGCTTGATTGACGGCCACGAGTGTGTCGTTACCTGGAAAGAGGATGTCTATGAAGTCTCTGTATGGAGCCGTGACGCTGGTGGTGTTACTGGCAGGGTGTGCCAACAGCCCTGAAAAAGAGGTGGTGATCGAAGATCGGGGGGTTGCGGTCGAATCCAAGCCTGTGGCGGAGAAATTGGCCGAAAAACCGGTCGAGCCTGTAGTTGGTGCGAAGCCCGCCGAGGTGAGCGTTCCCGAAAAAACCACGCCGTCGCCTGTTGTGCCCCCTCTGCCTGAGCTGACACCTCTGCCCAAGGTGGAAACCCATGTGCTGACCGATGTGTCCACGGAAGTGAAACCGATGGAAGGCTCGACGGTGCCGTCTCCCGAAGCGGCTGCAGCGGGCAAGGAACAGGCCGCGGTACCTCTCAAGGTGAAGGAGTCGGCTGCGAGCCCATCGTCCAAACGGGTCATTTTGTTTGACTACAACAGCTCAACGATTCGTGACGAATTTCAGGAAGTGCTCAGTGCCCACATCGAGTACCTGAAGCAGAACACGGGAGCCAAGGTGATTCTGCAAGGGCACACGGATGAACGTGGTAGCCGTGAATACAACCTGGCATTGGGGCAACGACGCGCCGAGAGTGTCTTCAAGGCCATGAACCTGCTGGGTGTACCGGAGGGACAAATGGAAGCTGTCTCTCTCGGTGAGGAAAAACCGTTGTCCGAAGGGCATGACGAGGCTGCCTGGCAACAAAACCGTCGCGTGGAAATCGCCTACTGATCCTGCCTAGCCCCGCCTCAAGGGGGAGGGTGGTGCTTTTGTGAGAATCTGACGAATGAAAAAGCTCGCTATTCCGTTGTTTTTTATGCTGTTCGGGATGCGCTTCGCTATGGCGGCCACACCGGAAGAGTTGGTGCAGCCGTTGGCGTTGCGTGTACTTGAACTGCAACGCTACGTGCAGGTGCAGGATCAGCGTTTGCAGCAGCTTGAAACGCAACTGCAGAATCGCGGGCTGCTGAATCTGCTCAATCAGGTTGAGCAGATGAAAGAAGAAATCGCCCGCTTGCGCGGTCAGCAGGAAGAACTGAGCCATGCCCAGGAGCAGGCAGACAAGCGGGCCAAGACGTTGTTTGCTGATGTCGATGACCGCATCAAGGCCATGGAAGTACGGGGAAATGCCTCATCCCAAGCGGCACCAGAAAAGGCGTCGGAGCCCGTGGTGCCTCAGCCTGATCGCGTTGAAACACCCCCCAAAGCGGCAGAGCCGGTTGTTAGCCAGGAAAACGAAGCCAAGGCCTACGAAGCGGCCTACAACCTGGTGAAGGCCGGGCGCTACAAGGAGGCCATCAAATCGTTCCAGGATTTTTCCAAAAATTTTTCCAGCAGTACTCTGGCGGCCAATGCGTACTACTGGACCGGGTTCTCGCAAGTGGGCATGGCTGATTTCCGTAATGCGGCAGAAAGCTATAAACAGCTTGTCCAGTTGTTTCCGCAGAGCCAAAAAGTGCCCGATGCCATGCTTTCCCTTGCCCGTGCCCAGGTGCAGATGAGTGCGCAGAGTGAAGCCGTGGCAACGTTGGAAAAACTGCTTGCCCGTTTCCCGCACTCGCGTGCGGCCATCAACGGCAAGAAATTGCTGGCCACGCTGAAATAATCTTGGCAGTGACGGCGGCTTCTTCCCGCCTCCGGGTCTCGGAGGTGTTTTTTTCCCTGCAGGGCGAAAGCAGCCGGATGGGGCTGCCGACGGTGTTTGTGCGTTTGACTGGTTGCCCGTTGCGTTGTGGTTATTGCGATACCCGTTATGCCTTTCAGGGGGGGGAATGGATGAGTGTGGCGGATGTCGTTGCCCGTGTGCGTGCCTTTCCCTCACGGCATGTCACGGTGACCGGAGGGGAACCTCTGGCACAGAAAAACTGTTTGCCGTTGTTGCACAGCCTGTGTGATTGGGGGCTGGATGTGTCGCTGGAGACCAGCGGGGCGCTCGACATCTCCGAGGTGGATGCGCGTGTGGCGCGTATCGTCGACATCAAAACGCCTGGCTCGGGAGAAGTGGCTCGCAACCTCTGGACGAATCTGGCCTGCCTGTCTCCTGTCGATGAAGTGAAGCTGGTGCTGGTGGACGAATCTGACTATCTCTGGGCCAGGGACATCTTGCGCCAGTATCAGGTCATGGCACGCTGCCCAGTGTTGCTTTCCCCTGTATGGGGCAGTCTGTCGGCGCGTGACCTTGCCGCCTGGGTGTTGCGGGATGGCTTGTCGGTGCGTGTGCAGGTGCAGTTGCACAAGGTTTTGTGGGGAGAGGAGCAGGGGCGATGAAACGCGCGGTGGTACTGCTTTCCGGCGGGTTGGATTCTGCGACGGCGCTGGCGATAGCCGCGCGTGATGGTTATGCCTGCTATGCCTTGAGCCTCGATTATGGGCAGCGGCATTGTGCTGAGCTGGTGGCGGCACGTGCCGTGGCGGAGAGCCGGCACGTGCTCGAACATCGGGTCATGCGCCTTGACATGGGGCTGATGTCAGGATGTGCACTTATGGATCGCAGTGTCGCTGTGCCAGAAGATGCCCCGATGGAGGGGATCCCCGTGACTTATGTGCCGGCACGCAACACGATCATGTTGTCACTGGCGTTAGGTTGGGCCGAGGTGCTGGATGCCGATGCCATCTACATTGGCGTGAATGCCCTGGATTACTCCGGCTACCCCGATTGCCGTCCGGCGTTTGTTCAGGCTTTTCAACGTTTGGCCGATGTGGCGACCAAGCGTGCAGTCGAGGGGCAGCCTATTCGCATTGCAACGCCTTTGATCGAGTTGTCGAAGGCGGAAATTATTCAGCTAGGCATGTCTCTGGGGGTTGATTACAGTCTGACGGTTTCGTGCTACCAGGCGGACGAGTCCGGCCGTGCCTGCGGACATTGCGACTCGTGCCGCTTGCGACAGCGAGGCTTTACTGTGGCGGAGGTTTCTGATCCAACACGCTATCTTTAGTATGGTTGTTTTTTTGGGGTGTTTTTTCACCCATATAATCTTCCCGTAACACAACAAGAGATCCTTTGAGGAGCGAGTAGATGGAGCAACTTCAGAATCCTGCCGTCATGGTGGCCTGGCTTGGTTTTTTTCTGGCACTGATTTTTGGTTATGTTGCCAACAAGACCAGTTTCTGCACGATGGGTGCCGTGTCCGATGTCGTCAACATGAGTGAATGGGGGCGAATGCGAGCGTGGTTGCTAGGCATGGCGATTGCCATTCTGGGTACGAACCTGCTGGCTTTTCAGGGGCTGCTCGACATGTCTCAGACGTACTACACCCGTGGCACGGTCTACTGGTTGGGTGCCCTGGTCGGTGGGTTGACTTTCGGTGTCGGTATGACCCTGGCGGGCGGATGCGGTCAACGGACGCTGGTGCGTCTGGGCGGAGGAAACCTGAAATCCGTGGTGGTGTTCCTGTTTCTCGGTTATTCGGCGCTGGTTACCATGAATGGCATTCTGCGTATTCCGGTGGATAGCATTCTGCGTGCAGAGATGTTCACGGTGCGTCTTGACGGTTTGCAGACTTTGCCGAGTATGCTGGGGATGGCGAATATGACTTCTCAGCTCGTTTTGGCTGCGGTGATAGCGTTGGCGATGCTGGTTTTTGTATTCGTCAGCAAGGATTTCCGCGAAAACAACGACAACATCCTGGCGGGGGTCGTGGTTGGATTGGTGATTGTGGCGGGCTGGTATGTCACGGGGCACTTGGGTTTTTCCGAGAACGAATTCATGGAAAAAACCTATGTGGGGACTGATTCAAAGCTGGCTGAATCCATGACATTTGTCGGTCCTTTGGCTTTTACCATGGATTTGTGGGCCTACTGGCGCGACAAGCACATCACGTTCGGTGTTGCTTCGGTGTTTGGTGTGGTGATTGGCTCGTTCATCTATTCCGTACTCAACCGCAATTTCCGTTGGGAATATTTCACCTCTCCGCAGGATATGTTCCGTCATATCGTCGGAGCGGTGCTCATGGGGTTCGGTGGCATTGCTGCCATGGGGTGCACGATCGGGCAGGCGGTAACGGGGGTTTCCACCCTGGCAATCAGTTCATTCATCGTGTTCTTCGGCATTGTTGCCGGGGCGGCGATCACCATGAAGGTGCAGTACTACCTGATGATGCGATCTGCCTGACGAAATACCCATTCAAGATTTAAGCCTTCGTGCCGATACGACTACCTAGGGTATTGGCCTGTGTTCAACCTGAAAGGACCATGATGGGGAAATTGCTGGGTGCGCTATTGTTGGGTATTGCGACGCTGGTGTTGCCTGTAGGCAGTGCCAGCTCGGGAGGCACAAAGGCAATCAACTTTGAGTTTACCGATATCAATGGCAAAACCATCAGGTTGTCCGACTTCAAAGGCAAATGGGTTCTTGTCAATTTTTGGGCACCGTGGTGCCCGCTATGCTGGGTGGAAGTGCCTACGCTCAATGATCTCAACAAGCGCAAGGATTTCGTGGTGATTGGTGTTGGCCTGGATTACGGCCCTGATGAGAGCGTGGTGCGTGATTCGGCCTCGCGTCATGGTCTCGAATTTCACAGCATCGTTGCGGGAGGGGCTCGACGTAACCAGGATAGCCCGTTTCGCCAAGTCGGCCCGGTCGATTTTTACCCGACTTCCTACATCTACGATCCCAATGGTGAAATCGTCATGTTCATCCCCGGTCAGGTTCGTATGAACAAGGTTTTGTCGTTCATCGAAAGTTATAAAACGGGCAGCCCGAAATAAGGGTATGGAAAACTGCGTTTTTTGCTGATTGCATAGAAGAGAAACGCTGCTGCCACTTGACTTGCAGGCTGATATCCGTGAATAATGGCGGACTTTCACGGGTGGTTAGCTCAGCCGGTAGAGCAGCGGACTTTTAATCCGTTGGTCGTGGGTTCGAATCCCCCACCACCCACCAAAAAATCAAGGGCTTGCAGCGATGCAAGCCCTTTTTGCTTTATGAGCGTCAACCGGTGTTCGCGCCGCAAGGGAAGCGCTGAATCAATCGATTTGCACCGATTCGCGGCCAAGGCCGCTCCTACACCCCATTGATTTCGTAGGAGCGATATGAATCAATCAGCGTTTCCCAGGCAGCTTCAAGATTTCGCCGGGTTTTCTGCAGGCGCGGTATCCAGCGTGTGTGGTTTTGAAACTGTAGCGAAGCTTTTAAAGTTGGTGAACCCGCATGCCTTACTGGGAGTGATCGATCGCTGTCAGCCATGAGGGTAATTCGGTGCTGGCCAGCGTGGCCAGGTTGTGTTTTCCGAACCCTTCGTTCAACTCCTGTTTGATGGGTTTCCATTGGCAGTGCATCACGCAGGCAGAGGCGTCTTCACAGTTTTTCAATCCAAGCAGGCATTCCTGTTGCAAGCGGTTTCTTTCCGTGAGTCGCAGAATCTCCAGCAGGCTGATGCCTCCGGCACCCTCGCACAAACATACGCCGCCGTGGCGGCCCCGTGCGCTTTCGAGCCAACCGGCGTGGATGAGGGGTTGCAGCAGTTTGGCGAGAAAGAACATGGGCAAATCAAGATCCTGTGCCATTTTTCGCACCAGCACCTTCTTGCCGGGGGGCAGGCGAGCCAGATAGATAAGCGCCTGCAGGCTGTATTTGCTGGTGCGGCTTAGCAACATGTTCAGGCCAGCGCGGGGAGTTGTTTGATCCAGGCTTGCTGGCAGGTGCGTGCGCGGCGTTGCTGCAGCATCTCGCGAATGGCCGGACGGGCCTGTTCCAGTGCCAGCGTTCGTGAGAGCTGGATCGCCTCGCATTGCATGAGGTGATAACCGAGTGGCGATTCGAGAATGCCGCTGATTTCCCCTTCGCGCATTTCAAACAGGGCGGAATCGAGCTGCGGATAAAGTTGGCCGCGTTTCACCTCACCCAGCATGCCGCCTTGCAGGGCAGTCGGGCATTCGGAATGTTTACGCGCTTGCTCCTCGAAACGTTTGCCATCCTTCTCCAGTCTTGTCGCAATAGCGGTGATGCGTTGCAGTGCCGCGTCCTGCGTGTTTTCTGGCAGAGAGGGGTTGAGGGTGACCAGAATATGGCGGGCATGGCGGGTTTCGGCACGGCGGAATTGCTCGGGGTGGTAGTGGTAATACAGCTCCACATCGATTTCTGTGACCCGCACGGCACGTTTGCCGATGTTTTCGAGAACCTGTTCGACTTTCAGGTCACGTTCCAGCGCCAGCAGAAAGCGGGTTTCGTCCAGATGGTTACACGCTAGATCAGCGTGAAACTCGTCCCTGTCACGATAACGTGCGTGGATTTCCTGCAAGGCCGTCTGGATGTGTTCACCGGGGATGTTCACCGCATGGGCCTCGGAGGTTCTCAGCACCCGTGTTTCGAGTACATATTGACGTGCCGCCAGTTGCTGTACGCGAGCCAGTTCCGTATCGGCCAATTCGCCGGGTAATTTGCCGAAAAGATTCTGGGCAGTTTTGAGTTCCAGATAGGCGAGTGCATCGCTTGGGGTCATGACGTTGCCTCGCTGCAAGGTTCAAGCAGGGATTCGGGAACCTGCAACAGACGCCCATCGGCGAAATGGATGTGGTAATGCACTTGCCCGGCGTGTTCTCGGAGTACTTTGAAGATTTCACCGATGGCACCCGCAGCGACGAGTTGTTCGCCATTCACAGCCAGTGCCAGCCTGGCGCGCACCTTTTCCCGTGTTTCGTAGCGGCTGTTCACCCATGGCGCATCCGCAGCGATGAGCTCCTCCTCGCGGCAGCCAACGACACGGCCTGCTTCCAGGAAATTGACGGTGTAGATCACCTGATCCTGCAGAAAAGTACCGACGTTGATGACGTGGCCGATACTGCCGCGCCGAATGAGCAATTGGCCCACCGCCACCCCCGGAAAGGTCCCGTCATTGCGCACATTGCGGGTCAGCCGCACGGACGCGCCAAAGTCGAAGCGTTGTTCCATGGAGGCTAACTTTGCAGTGCGGTTTCTGAACTGTGGCAGAGCCCTTTGCCCCCGCAATGGCAGTGGTTAGCCGTGGGGGCGGGGGGGGCGCTCACGGTAATCGCGGAAAGTGGCACAAAGGCAGTTTGTGGCTCATGCAGGTGAAAGACCTTGAAGACTTTTTCGGTCAGCGCATCCGACCCCACGAAATCCCGGTAAGCGCGCGTCAGTTGCTCGGTATAGGTCTGACGAAGCACTTCTTCCTGCTCAGGCAAGGGAGCCGCGTTGGCCAGATAGTCATGAAAGCGCTGCAAGATGTGCAGTCGGTTGACATGTACCACAGCAGGATCGAAAGGGATCTCGAAGTAGTTGAGAAAGTCTTCGGCCGATTCGAGATCTTCCAGTGCTTCAGTCAGGGGCAGAGCGTCCATGGATATTCCTTGTGAGTGGGAGAGGTTGCCATCATGCATTTCAGTGTCGGGTGCCGACATTCACCTGCCCGATCCGTTGCTGATACAGGAACACGAGTTCATGTTCTGCAGGGGCACGTTTGCTTTGCTCTGCGAAAGCACGGATATCCGGCAATAACTTGCTGGCCTGTGCCTGACTCAAGGGCAGGCCGAGATGCGAAAAGGCCGCCATGACACCGTGTGAGCCGGAGTGCTTGCCCAGCACCAGACGATGGCTGCGTCCCACTTCGCGCGGGTCGAAGGCCTGATAGGTCTCGGGATCCTTGAGCAAGCCATCGACGTGAATACCGGCCTCATGGGTGAATACACCCTCGCCGACCACGCTTTTCTGCCAAGCCACCGGGCGCCCAGCGGCCTCGGCGACGGTGCGGGATAGCACCGGAAAATGGCTGAGATCGAGGCCGGTGGTCATGCCATACAGTTTGTTCAACCCCAGTGCGACTTCCTCCAGCGGGGCATTGCCGGCGCGCTCTCCCAAACCATTGACTGTGGTGTTGACGTGTGTCGCCCCCGCCCGGCATGCCGCGAGGGTATTGGCCGTGGCCAGCCCCAGATCGTCGTGCGCGTGCATTTCAAGCTCCAGATCACATACCGAGCGCAGGCTGGCGATGGCATCGTGTACGCCAAAAGGCTCCATGACACCCAAAGTGTCAGCATAGCGCAGGCGGCGTGCGCCTGCTTCCTGGGCTGTTTCCGCCACACGCATCAAGAAATCCAGTTCCGCGCGAGAGGCATCCTCACAGCCGACTATGACTTCCAGACCCAGATCAAGGGCGTACGCCACCATTTCCGTTATGGTGCGCAACACCCAGGCGCGGGTGCGGCTGAGCTTTTTGGCAAGATGGATGTCGGAGACGGGGATGGAGATATCGATCAGATCCACGCCCAGATTGCGACAAGTGGCGATGTCGGTCGCATGCATGCGGCTCCACACCACCAGTTTGGTGTTCAGGCCCAGGTCGGCACGCAGTTTGGCAATTGCGCGAATCCCATCGCACTCGCGTTCGCCCATTGCGGGAATGCCGACTTCCAGTTCAGGGACGCCCATCGTGGCCAGGTGGTGAGCGATATCGAGTTTTTCTTCGGGAGTGAAGGAGACCCCGGCGGATTGCTCGCCATCGCGCAACGTAGTGTCATCAATGTAGATGCGACGGTTCATGATGGGCAAAGTACGGTTGAGATGCCCCTGTTTCAGCAAAGAGTGTGCCAGTTGTGAAAATGTTGTATCAGTATGAATTCAAAGTATAAAAAGTTGATTTTGTCGGCTTTGCTCCGGCAGAAAAAAGACCTTCAGACGAGTTTGGTCGGGTTTGCTACAAAGCGCGTGCCGGCACCTCAACGTGAAACCCATCTGCTGGCATGGGTTTTGTGGGGGGCGAGGCGATTACAGTAGACTCGGGGGTGAGGCACTGAAACGGGTGTTTGGGTGTTTTCTTTGTCGTGTTGACAATGACTTTTAAAAGGATGGAGAGATGGTTGAAAAGAAAAATTGGACCTTGCAGCCTGGCGTGAATATTTCGCCTGAACTGGCAGACGAGGTCGCCAAAATGGCTTGCGCCCTGAAAAGCCTGTCGGCTTACACCACGCTGGTTGTAGAACGGGAAGATTGCCCGCCCGAGCTGCAGCAGATTGTCGAAGACGGTCTGGATGCCATGACCCGTGTGTTTGTCTGGTAATCAGGGAGGAAATCCGTAATGGCTCATATCGTTATTCTCGGTGCCGGTATCGGCGGCATGTCCATGGCTTATGAAATGCGCGAAGAAGCCCGCGCAGAAGATCAGGTCACGGTGGTTTCCAATCATTCGTTTTTTCAGTTCACACCTTCCAACCCCTGGGTCGCGGTGAACTGGCGCACCCGCGATGACATCACGCTCGAAGTGGCCCCATTGTTGGAGCGCAAGGGCATCCGTTTCGTCTCCACCGCCTGCAAGCGAGTGCATCCGGACAAAAACACCCTGGAGCTGGAAGACGGCAGCGCCTTGAAATATGACTACCTGATCATCGCCACCGGCCCGAAACTGGCTTTTGACGAAGTCCAAGGGCTGGGGCCGCAAGGGCATACCCAGTCGGTTTGCCATGTGGATCATGCCGTCGCGGCAGGCAAGGATTGGGACCAGTTCGTCAAGGATCCCGGCCCGGTCGTGGTTGGCGCGGTTCAGGGTGCTTCATGCTACGGCCCGGCCTATGAGTTCGCTTTCATCATGGATACCGACCTCAAGCGTCGCAAAATCCGCGATCGTGTACCCATGACCTTTGTGACGGCCGAGCCTTATGTCGGCCATCTGGGGCTGGGCGGGGTAGGCGACTCCAAGGGCTTGCTCGAATCCGGCATGCGCGACCGGCACATCAAGTGGATCTGCAACGCCAAGGTCACCAAGGTGGAAGCGGGCAAGATGTTTGTCACCGAGCACAACGACGATGGCACGGTGAAAAAAGAGCATGAACTGCCCTTCAAGTATTCGATGATGTTGCCCGCCTTCAAGGGCATCGACGCCGTGTTTGGCATCGAAGGCCTGACCAACCCGCGCGGCTTCATCGCCATTGACGCCTTCC
>Ga0208371_1000238_pt1 | contig 16294 bp, 18 predicted proteins | sample SubbioCR12Aug_1A_FD_184827 | JGI IMG/M metagenome (GOLD analysis project Ga0208371, IMG submission 184827) | Serpentinite rock and fluid subsurface biosphere microbial communities from McLaughlin Reserve, California, USA - CR12Aug_1A (SPAdes) | ecosystem: Environmental > Terrestrial > Deep... | reverse complement strand
GTGGAAACGCACGTACCTGCGAGCATCGTCGACACGCTGAAGCTCACAGCCCTCGTGAAGGTGGAGATCGATGGTCTGAATCAGCCCATTCAGGCCAGGGTCGTGCGCATTTCCCCTGCCGCTGATCCGGTCAGTCGTCTGTTTCACGTGAAACTGGATGTGAATCATTCGGGCTTGCACAGTGGTCTGTTTGCCCGTGTGTTGTTTCCTCAGGGCGAACAGCGTGTCTTGAATGTGCCGGAGACGGCTTTGGTCACCCGGGCGGGCATTACCGGCGTATTCGTCATCAGCGATGGGATTGCCCAGTTTCGCATGCTGCGTACCGGAGCCGCTCAAGCCGGGCAGGTGGCTATTCAGGCCGGGCTTCAGGCCGGGGAGCGTATCGTGATCGAACAGGCTGCGTATCTTGAAAGTGGCGACAAGGTGAGGGATCAGGAGGCCTCTCCGGCTGTGGCCCCGGCACCCACCCCGGCAGCACACTCGATTTCGGGATGAATGTCATGTCCGCCCCGTCTTCTCCCATCAATATCGCCGGACGCCTGGCCGACCTTTTTCTTGAGTCGAAAATCACCCCGTTGATGATTCTGGCCCTGTTCATGGTCGGGGCACTGGCGCTCATCGTGACCCCGCGTGAATACAACCCGCAGATCGTGGTGCCGGCCGCCAATATCATCGTCACCAAACCCGGCGCATCGCCCGAAGAGATCGAGAACCTCGTTGTCAAGCCGCTTGAGGCCATCATGCATGCGCAGTCGGGGGTGGATCACACTTATGGCTATGCCGCCAGCGATTACGGCATGGTGACGGTGCAGTTCAAAGTGGGGCAGAACCCTGAAGACAGTCTGGTGAAGCTGTACAACCAGCTCATGCAGAACATGGATCGCATTCCACCGGGGGCTTCCGATCCGATCGTCAAACCCATCAATGTCGATGATGTACCCATCCTCACCCTGACCCTGAGTTCACGCACACAAGACGGCCTCGCCCTGCGAGAAGTGGGCGCGCGCCTGCTGGAACACCTGCGCAACGTGCCCGGCGTGTCATTCACCCAGATTCTGGGGGGGCAGGTACCCACGCTCAATGTCTGGATTGACCCGCAGCGCGTCATGGCCGCTGGTTTGTCGCTCGACCGAGTGGATCAGGCGCTGCGTGGAGCCAATGTCTCGGCCCCGTTGGGCACGCTGACGCAGGGCAATACGGCCTATCCCCTGCGGCTCGCGGGTTTTCTGGGCGATGCCGATGCCGTGGGCCGTATCGTGGTCGGTGTCGTCGGTGGGCACCCGATTCATCTCCAGGATGTGGCCAAGGTTGAACAGGGCGGCGCGGAAACAGAGCGCACCGCGTGGATCGGTTTCGGCGCGGGTGTCTGCCAGCCAGGACAAGCCTGTGCACCAAGCCCCGCTGTGACGCTGGCCATTGCCAAAAAAGCAGGCACCAATGCCGTCGATGTGGCGGCTGCCGTGCAGGCGAAACTGGGGGAACTGAAACGCCAGGCGGTACCCGCTGATATCGACATCACGGTGACACGCGACGATGGTGAACGTGCCGATGCCGCCGTCAATCTGTTGGTGGAACATCTGGGTATCGCCATTTTTACCGTCATTCTGCTGATGTGGTGGTTTCTTGGCTGGCGTGAGGCGGGCATCGTCACCATGACGATTCCACTCATTTTGTTCATTGTGCTGGCAGTGGGCTACCTCACCGGCCAAACCATCAACCGCATCACCCTGTTCGCGCTCATCCTGGCACTCGGATTGCTAGTGGATGACTCCATCGTCGTCATCGAGAACATCCATCGCCACCTGCACCATGGCAAGGTCAAGATGAGCGAATTCGGCCAGACCCTGGTGACCGCAGCCAACGAGATCGGCAACCCGACCAACGTGGCTACGGTTGCGGTGATGCTGGCGTTTATTCCCATGGCATTTGTCACCGGCATGATGGGGCCGTTCATGCGGCCCATTCCCATCAATGTGCCGGTTGCGATGCTGGCTTCGCTGTTTATCGCCTACTCGGTGGTGCCATGGGCGGCACGCCGAGTGCTCAGGGGCAAGGCGGCAAAAGCGCTGGCGCAGGCCGAAACTCTGGAAGGACATGGCCATGAAAAGCAGGATCCGCTACGTCGCGCCTACCTCGCCGTGGTACGGCCGCTCATGCGCAGTGCGCCTAAACGCAATGTGTTTTTTCTGGCCATTGCGGGGTTGCTGGTTGGCGCGATGGTCATGCCCGCATGGCAGTTTGTGCGTCCCGCAGGCCTGAATGGGCCGCTCTCACCGCTTGGGGTGGAGTTGAAGATGCTGCCCAATGACAACACCAACACCATGCTGTTGCAGGTGGATATGCCCGTCGGAACAGCGCTGGCGACAACCGATCAGGTGACGCGCGCGGTGGCGGCCACCTTGGCGAAAAACCCACATGTGGCTGACTACCAGGCGTTTCTTGGGCAGACCGCGCCGATTGATTTCGCTGCGCTGGTGCGGGGTGATCTGCTCAAACAGGGTGAGCACCTTGCTCAGATTCGCGTCAATCTGGTGGACAAGCACCACCGTGACGAGCCTTCTCACGAGATTGCCAACCAGTTTGATGCGGCACTGAAACCGGTACGGGCCACCTTTCCGCAGGCGCGTATCAAAATCTACGAAACCCCTCCGGGGCCACCTGTGGCCTCGCAGGTTCTCGCTGAACTTTATGGGCCCGATTACCGCACGCTGCGCACTGCGGCAGCGGAGATCAACACGGTTTTTCAGGGCATTTATGGTTTGACCAACGTTGACGATTCTGTCACCGCCGATGTTGATACCTTCGAGGTGCGCGTGGATGCAGAGCGCGCACAGTTGGCGGGGGTGGCCCCTGCACAAGTGGCAAAAATGTTGCGCGACTATGTCCATGGTTTCGCCATGGGCACGTTGCATGTCGCGCACGCGCGTGAGCCGGTTGATATCACCGTGCGTTTGCCGCGCGCCCTGCGTGCCGACCCCGGTAGCTTGCTGGCCTTGCGCATCGCCAACGCGCAGGGGGGGGCGATGCCGCTCTCAGAAATTGCGCGTATCGAGCGCGTACCCGCAGCCAAGCCGATCTATACCCGTGACCAGCACGAAACCGTGATGGTGGGGGGGGAAATGCTCAAGTCCAGTCCCGTCTACGCGGTACTTGCGCTCGATCGGGCGCTGGATGCGCAGACATTGAAAGCGGGCGTGCGCTTCACGACGGGTAACCTGGGTTTCGTGGAAGCACAGCCTCAGGATGTGGTCGATACCACCTTGCTTTGGGGGGGGGAGATGCGCCTGACGCTGGATGTCTTCCGTGATCTGGGGTCGGCATTCATGGTGGCGCTGGTGCTTATCTATCTGTTGCTGACGGCTTATTACAAGTCGTTCATGCTGCCGGTCATCGTGATGGGTGCGATTCCCCTCACCCTGATTGGCGTGTTTCCTGGCCATTGGGCAACCGGGCAGGCTTTCACCGCCACCTCGATGATCGGGGTGATTGCGCTGGCCGGGGTGGTCGTGCGCAACTCGCTGCTGCTCATCGACTTCATTCTCGATTACCGCCGTCAGGGCTATGGTCTGGATGACGCCGTGATGGAGGCCGGGGCCGTGCGTTTCCGACCGATTTTGCTGACGGCACTGGCCATCATTGCCGGGTCGGCCATCATGGTCACTGACCCAGTGTTCGGCGGCTTGGCGGTGAGTCTGATCTTCGGTACGTTCGCCTCCACCGCACTGACGCTGGTCGTCATTCCGTTGCTGTACCTTTTGTGGCAGCGCAGGGTGCTTCGCGGGGCGCAACGCGCATGACGAAGCCGGTTTTCAACCCATTGTTTCGTAGGGGCTACACATGAACATGAAATCGTTGCTATTGAGTCTGGCCGTGAGCCTGTTGGCCTGGGCTGGCGGCGTGCAGGCGGCCAAACCCTTGCCGGAAGAGGCTCTGCTGGCTGCGTTGGACCGCCTGGATGTGGCGGCTTTTGAAGGGGCCCTGGTGCGAGGTGCAGACCTCGACAGACAGACTCGGGGAGGTTCGTCTTTTGGCTCGCTCGCCCTGGCGGCGCTGGCCTGCACGCCAGAAAGCGATGCCGGGAAGATCACCTCGCTGGCGCAGCAAGTTTTGGCGCGCATGAAGCATACCGGGCGCGACAAGCTGGGTTACACCCCCTACTACTATGCCCTCAAGGGTGCGCAATACAGCGCGGGGACGCGCCTCGGTTTTTTGTTGTGCCTGCCGCCGCAGGCACGTCAGGATATTTTGGCGAAGGTTTTGCTTGATGCCGGGGTGAACCCGCGTCTTGGTTGGCGTTCGCAGAATTTTGGCGCATCGGAATACCCCATCGACATTTATCAGGGGGATGTGCCGGAACTGGCCAGACGTATGGCGAAGGAGAGTACGCCTTGAGTCTGTCTGGCACAGCAGCAGGGGCAGAGGTATTGGCCACCGCCCGTTTTTCTTGTGCGGCAAGGGGGCTTGTCCGCAATCTGGTTTAGCAAAGGAGTTTGTATGACGATTGAACGCATCATGCGCATCATGGCTGGCACCATGGTGCTGTTGTCTCTTGCCTTGGCCCATTTCACTGGGCAGATCGACATCACGCATCTGTCCTGGCTCTGGTTTACCGCCTTCATCGGCGTCAATCTGCTGCAATCGGGGTTCACCGGTTTTTGTCCGCCGGAAATGCTGCTGAAGAAGCTGGGCTTCAAGTCTTCCAACGGTTCGTGTTGCAGCTGATGGGGATTGCCTGAACCGGTCGTGTGTTACGCCACGCTGGCAAAGACGAAGCCATCTTTGCCATCTTGCTTGACGGCATACATGGCCTGATCGGCACGTTCGTACAGCCGCTCCAGTGTCGCGCCGTCGAGCGGAAAGCGCGCAATGCCCACGCTTGCGCTGATCTGCACCGCGATTTCACCAGGCAGGCAGATCGGTTTGGACAGGCTGGCGATGATCTCCCCGGCCAGTTGCGCCAGCATGGCGGGCGCAACGCCTGCATTGGGGACGACAACGACAAACTCATCACCGCCCAGGCGGCCAATCAGGTCTGAGGCGCGTCGCACGCAATGGCGCAGCCTGTCGGCAACTTCAACCAGCACCAGGTCACCGCTGGTGTGGCCGTAACGGTCATTCACTGCTTTGAAACCATCGAGATCAATCAGCATGAAGCCCACGTTTTGTTCGCATTCCTGGGCATGCCGCAAGGCGTGCGCAACAAAACGCTCAATGCCATGACGGTTGCGCAGACCGGTGAGCGCATCGCTTTCTGCCTGCTCAAGCACGGCGCGTTCGCGTTGATGGCGTGTGGTGACGTCATAAAACACGCCTTCGATGATGTCGATGCGCCCATGCGGGTTGTGACGCACCGAGATAATGCCGTGCAGCCAGCGCGGCGTGTCACCCTCTTCGGATTTGAGTTGCAGGTCGGCCCCCACGGCTTGTCGTGAGAGATCGGCCTCGTGAACCAATGCCCAGAACAGATCGGACTGGGTGAAGATTGCATGCACGAAATCCTTGTCGGCAGACCAGTTGACGTTGGCTGTCAGTTTTTTCAAAAAGGTCGTCTGGTTGTTGAACAACAGCTCGCCTCGTGAATTCAGCACCAGAATGCCGACATCGGTGGATTTGAAAATGCGTCGGTAGTGGCCTTCCATGGTTTCCACCAGTTCGCGCAGGTTGCGCTCTTCTTGCAGGGCATGTTCTGCCGCGTTGAGCATGCTGTTGACGCTGTGCGACAAGCGCCCGATCTCATCGTGTTGGTGCGCCGGTTCGATGTTCAGGCGACGACCGCTGCCCGGGGCAATACCTTCCAGCGCTTTCGCCAGGTTTGACAGGGGTCTGCCTGCGACACGGGCAAACACGGCACCCAGCAACACGGCGGTGATGCAGATCTGTGACAGAAAAAAGGCCATGGCCTGCAATGCCGCATGCAGGGCGCGGCTGCGCACCACATCCTTGTCGACCGACACATACAACTCGCCAATGCGGGTGGTGTGATCGATGGGAGAAAACAGCGGGTAAATCTGTGCGCTTTCAATGTGGTGGTGTGAGCCTGTCTGACGCAGGCCCCGATCAAATCCGTCACTGGAAACCAGTCGTACGGCCTGGATGGTGTCATTGGTCAGCAGCCCTTTGAGCAGGTCATCGGCGATTTCGGCATTGCGGGCAAAGGCGGCCACTTCCGCTTGAGTTTGAATCGTGCGTACCAGTTGGCGTTCGAGCGTGGCGGCAGCGTCAATTTCTGCGTGCCAGTTCCAGTACAGCGACACACTGCCGGCCAGTACGGCGTAGGCCAGCAGCCCGAGCGTCAGGGCCCCTGCAAGGCGATATTGCAGGCTGCTGCGAAAGCGGGTGGATAGCTTCATTCCTTGAGCACCAGGATGACCCGCACGTTGTCGTGGGCATGGGGGCTGCGTATATAACCAATGGCCGCACTGCTTTTGCGCAAGGCTTCCAGCATGGCGTTTTCATCGGTCAGGCTTCGGGGGGGAAGTACACGCCCCGAGAATGTGAGGCGTGCCCAATAAGCGTCAATACGCTGTTGCGGCAGCCCGGTCAGGGCCAGGAAAAAACGCTCGCGTAACGGATTACGATCCTGGTGATCAAAAATCAACGCCACATCGCCATTGGGGAACGTGCGGGTGCGCCCCAGATACAGATCCGCTATCTGGGTTTTGGTCATGCTGAGAATGGGGCTGTTGGCATTGACCACGACAGCGATGTCGGCCTGGGCGGTGCTGAGAGATGTGAACCCCATAAAGAGCAGCCACAAGGCCCATGACCATCGAGCGGTCGGGCGCGGTACCGCATGCGCGATGGGATGCATCAGAATGCCCAGTCCCATGACACGCTGAGCACGTTGGTTTCAGCAGATCGGGCGCTTTGCGAGGCGTCGAAATTCCACAGGCCGAAACCTTGCGCACCGATGTGGATGTGATCCCACTGCAATTTGAGTGCCGATTTGGGCTGGACATCCCAACGTACTCCCAGGGTCATGGCACGTTGCTCTATGCGCATCAGGTTCAGCAGATCGATGGCGGTGGTTTGTAGTCCTCCCAGCCCCAAGGGCACGCTTGACCAGTCGTTTTCGGCGACGAGTGCGTCATAACGTGGTTTGAAACGAGAAGCGCCGATGTAGGGGGTCCATTTGCCAATACGGCGTCCGAGAAGCGCGTAGACATTCAGTCCCTGATACACCAGGCGACGTGTGCTGCGTATTTGCCCCAGTTCGGCTTGTGCCAGCCAGAGGCCGTCGTCGAAGCTCAGGCCCAGATTTTCATATGAGCCCCATCCGCCGTTGAATGCGGTGTATCCCGCCAGTTTGTCGGCCTCGTCACCAATGGCACCTGGCATGGTCGAGCTGATCAGCACCAGCCCGCTGTGCAGTGAGTCGATCGGCGCATTGCTGTAGACGTTGAGATGGGTATACCCCACCTTGAAGCGCCACGGCCCTGATTCGCGCACCAGCGAAACATCCCAAAACGGGTCGCCTTCAAGCTGGTAGGTGTCACTGGCGGATAACTGAAAGCTTTCTTGTCCCCGCCCATATTGGGCCTTGATGGTCCAGATGGCCGATTCCCCGCCCGGATTCAGGGTGTAAGCCAGATCCAGGCCATCGAGCGAGTACAAGGGAATGAATCCGTAGAACTCAGGCGGAGGACGCACGCTGGTCTGTGCGTAGCCGAGGTTGCGATAGTCGGAAAGCATGAAGACATCCATGCCCACCCGGCCAACCCGTATTTGTAGTTCGGGAACGGGGCGATGTGCGACGTAGGCCCATTCAAGCGCATTGCCCAGGGAAGGTTCGCTGACCTTGTCGCGCAGCACTGCCTGCACCACAGCTTCGGTCTGAGGGCTGAAAAGATAGGCCGCCTGCATGGCGATGCGGTTGTCCGGACGCAGGCCGTTTTGATCGTCTGCGGTACGCTGGCTGAGGTCGCGCGTGAATTCGAGCCGGTCGTTGGTGCTATGGCTGTAGCCGAGCGTGCCGTAACCACTGAATGACCAGGCAGGAGAGGTTACGGCGAGGTCATCGGCATGCGCCCGGGCCAGGCAAAACAGAGAAACCAGCAATAAGCGCCACATACCTTTTGGCCTTGTGAAAAAATCCCACGCAATGGGCATATCGGGATTGTGGGGAATTCCCTCCATAAACACCAGCAGGTTTTTCCCCGGGTTGACGCCTCATCCATGACGCAAACACCCGGCTTGGGGCCCCCCCGGTTAGAATCACCGGCCCTGTACATGCATTGAGGTAAGCAGCATGGATTTCATCATGCAAAACATCTGGCTGGTGCTGCTGGCCGTTTTCTCTGGCTCCATGCTGTTGGGTGGTGGCCTGTTCGGTCGTCTTTCCGGCATCAAGCAGATTGCGCCGCAAGAAGCGGTGATGCTGTTCAACCACCAAGAGGCGGTGGTGCTTGATGTGCGCGAGCAGTCCGAGTGGTCCGACGGGCATATCTCCAAGGCGAAGCATATTCCCCTGGGGCAGTTGAAGAACCGTCTTGGCGATCTGGAAAAGTACAAGGACAAGCCCATCATCGCGGTGTGTCGCAGCGGCAACCGCTCTGGCCACGCCTGTGGTTTATTGAAGAAGGCCGGTTTCGAGAATCTGCATAACCTCGCTGGTGGCATGCAGGCTTGGGAACAGGCCGGTTTGCCGAAAGAACGTTGAAAGGGGGTCGTATGCCCGCCGTAAAAATGTATTGCACTGCCGTTTGCCCTTATTGCCAGATGGCCGAGCGCCTGCTCAACAAAAAGGGGGTGACGCAGATCGAGAAGGTTCGTGTGGATCTTGACCCCGGCCAGCGAGCGCACATGATGCAGATCACCGGGCGGCGCACCGTGCCGCAGATCTATATTGGCGAACGCCATGTCGGGGGGTTCGACGATTTGTCTGCACTGGATGCGGCGGGCGAACTGGAGCCGTTGCTTTCGGCTTGAAAAGCGCGGTAGCAGCGCCATTTCCTCCTGTATTCACGTTTTGTCTTCAGGAGGTTCCATGGAACTGGTCTGCCCTCATTGCGGAACCGTCAATCGCGTGCCCGCAGAACGTTTTTCCGATCGTCCCCAATGCGGCAAGTGCGGTGGGCCGGTGTTCACCGGCCAGCCGGTAGAACTCGATGCGGCACGTTTCGACAAATTCATCGGTCGTAACGAGCTGCCGGTGCTGGTTGATTTCTGGGCACCCTGGTGCGGGCCGTGCAAGCAGTTTGCCCCGGTTTTTGCGCACATGGCATCCCGCCACCAGGGCTGGGTGATCTTTGCCAAGGTGAATACCGAGGCAGAGCAGGCGTTGGCTGCCCGGTATGCCATTCGCAGCATTCCCACGCTGGCGGTATTCAAGGAGGGGCGCGAGGCCGACCGGGTTTCCGGGGCGTTGCCCGCACCACAACTCGATGTCTGGCTGCGGCAGTTTCATGGCTGAGGCACGAAAATCCCGCATGCCCCAGCGTCTATAATCCGCCGTCCTTTTTTCCACTGGAATTTCATCATGACCGATCAGCAAGCGCCCGCCATGCCCGTGTTCAATATCGAGAAGATTTACGTCAAGGACCTGTCTCTGGAAGTCCCCAACGCCCCTGCCATTTTTCTCGATCGTGATACCCCGCAGATGGATATGCAGCTCAACACGCAGAGCAGCCAGGTGGAAGACGGCATTTTTCAGTGTGTGCTGACCATTACCGTTACCGCCAAGATCAAGGACAAGACCGCTTTCCTGGTTGAGCTGCAACAAGCGGGCATCTTCCGTATCCAGAACCTGCCGCAGGAAGCCATGGAACCGGCTCTGGGCGTGGGCTGCCCCAATATTCTCTTTCCGTATGCGCGCGAAGCCATGTCCAGTGCAGTGATCAATGCGGGCTTTCCCCCGCTGATTCTGCAGCCCATCAACTTTGAGTTGATGTACATGCAGCAACAGCAGGCCAAAAACCAGCAACCCAACTAACGCCAGGCTGCGGGCATGCGTATTGCGGTATTGGGGGCCGGGGCGTGGGGGACGGCCATGGCCATTCGCCTAGCCGCAACCCGGCCGGTTTATCTGTGGACACGCTCTGCCGAGCAGGCACAGATCATGCGGGTGCAACGCAGTAATCTCCGCTATCTGCCCGGGCATGTCTTTCCCGCCACCCTGACGTGCGAAAACGATGTGTCGGCCTGTATTACCTCAGCCGATTGTCTGATTCTGGCGATGCCCAGCAATGCTTTGCGGCCCCTGGTGCAAACCTTGCGTTCGCTGCGGGTGGATACACCGCTTATCTGGTTGTGCAAAGGCTTTGAGACTGGCAGCGGCAAGTTGCCGCATCAGGTATTGGCCGAGGTTTGGCCCGATCACCCTGCCGCTGGTGTGCTGTCTGGCCCGAGTTTTGCCCAGGAGGTCGCGCAGGGCTTGCCCGCTGCGCTTACCGTGGCCGCAACGGACATGGACTTCGCACGGCGTATGGCGCATGAGCTGCACGACCAGAAACTGCGGCTGTATGCCTCAACTGACGTGGTGGGAGTGGAGCTGGGTGGGGCGATGAAGAATGTCATCGCCATTGCCGCTGGTATTTCAGACGGTCTGGGGTTTGGCTTGAATGCGCGTGCCGCATTGATCACACGCGGCTTGGCTGAATTGACCCGTCTTGGGCTCAAGCTGGGTGGGCGGGCAGAAACCTTCATGGGCCTGTCCGGCATGGGCGATCTGATTCTGACCTGCACGGGGGACTTGTCACGCAACCGCCAACTGGGCTTACGTCTGGCGGCAGGAGGCAGTCTGGAAGGCATTCTGCGCGAGCTGGGTCATGTGGCCGAAGGCGCGACCACGGCCATCGAGGTAGCGCGCCTGGCTTTGCTTTTGGGGGTGGATGCGCCGATTACGACGTCAGTGGCGCAGATTCTGAATCAGCAAATTCCCGCTCGGGAGGCCGTCACGGCGCTGTTGGCGCGTGGCCTGAAGGACGAAAACGCCTAAAAAGCGGGCTTCTCCAGGCCATCGGACCTGATCTGGACATCAGTCTATTGAGTCTTCAACTGCACCGGTCATGTTGGGCACAAGAAAGGAGTTCTCTTCGAGGATGTGCCGCATGGAGCGCATGCGCTCGAAACAGGCCGGGCAGATGTGCCGACCATCGTCGGTGGCGACCCAACCCTCATTTCTGGCATCGTCTTCGCTGCCATCGAACCAGACACGCCCATCGGTCACTCGTCGACCTTTGGTGATACGGCCCGTGCCTCGACGCATTTCCACATCACGGATGGCAAGAGGGTTGCAGATGTCGCAAAAAATGAAGCTACGGCGTGCCATGATCACTCCCCAAGAAACTGGTTCGTGAAGGATAGCCCGCTGGCTTCTTTCTAACCAAGCCTTTTCAGCCCCTATTTATGTCGTCCTGAGCAGCCTTGCCCCTTTTCTTTTCTGTTGCCGCTGATTTTTCCGGAGAGGTTTCAGCTTCCCGCACGGCCCATCTCTTTATGCAGCGTTTTGCGCTTTGGCAGTCGCTGCACCTGAGCCACGGCCCGGCGCGCTCATACGGGTATGCATGGCGTTTGCCGTCCCTGGCAAAAACGCTTGGTGGCGTGAGCCTGACCCGTGCCGAGCTGGCGTTGTCCCTGGATCTGTTCACCCTGGGACGGTTTGCCGAAGCTGTCCAGGTCTTGCCAGAAGGTGATGCCTTGCCGGAAGTCGTGGCTTTGAGGCATGCGCTGGTCTTGCTGCGAGATGAGACGGTACCGGGGCCGGTGCCTCCTGGCTTGGCCTATCTGGCGGATTGCCCCGAGGCCATGGCTTCTTTTTCTTCCTCATCAGCCAGCGAAGCGCATGGTCATCTGATGACGTTGTGCCAGAACTGGGCGCGGCAGCGTCGAGGCGAGAGTGGGTGTTTGCGCGCCAACCATCTGGCGTTGGCCAGGCTGCGTCACTTGGTGCCGGTCTGGGCCGCACAGGGTACGGCCATTCACGCAGAAAGCCTGTTCTGGCAAGCGCCACGCTGGGCGGGTGTCTGGCTGGACGAGGCGCTTGCGCAGATCGAACGCTACGGGCAGCACCATCTGAAGGTACGCATGCTGGGGTTGAAGGCCAGAGCGCTGGCGGCGGCGGGGGAGTTGCGGGAGTCACAGCGTTTTCACGAGCTGGCATGTGCGTGGGGGCAACGCCAGCAGGCGCGCCTGTATATGCGCCTGTTTACCGATACGTTGCCTCAACCGCCAGTGACAGGGGGAAAGATGGCGATCTCATCGCCGTTGTTGATCTCAGCAGATTCGGCGACCACATCCTGATTCAGGGCGAGACGAAATGCCCGGCCAGGTGCGAGCTCCTGTGACCAGACGCCCCCTCGGGCGCGCAACAAGGCGAGCAGATCGGCGAGCGTGGCCGGAGCAGGTAATTGCACGCTTTCCCGCACTTGTCCGAATACTTCGCGCAAGCGTGCAAAGTAGAGAATGTCGATATTCATTGCAGCCACCCTACCAACGGTAGAAAACGGACGGAATCACCGGCTTTGACGGTACAGCCCGCCGGGAGATCGACCAGCCCTTCGGCCCAGGCCATGGAGGTGAGTACACCAGAACTCTGGTTGCGATACAGCACGGCCTGCTCCGCCTCCAGGCGCGCCCGCAGAAATTCGCGGCGCTGGCCGGGTTTGGGCCAGTCGAATGCGGCGGTGACTGAATAGCTTTGCGGTGCAGCAACCTGTGCACCCATGCGGGCCAGCAAAAAGGGTCTGACAAACAGCCCGAAGACGATGAAGGCCGAGACGGGGTTGCCGGGCAAACCGAGAAAATCGGCTTCACCAACGTGCCCATAGACCAGAGGTTTGCCGGGCTTCATCGCTACTTTCCACATGTCCACCCGCCCCAGCTGGGTGAGTGCGGCCTTGATATGGTCTTCCTCGCCCACGGAAACTCCGCCGGTGGTGATCACGACATCGGCTTCACGGCTGGCGTGTTCCAGTACGGTGAGGGTGGCCTCAAGCCGGTCGGGCACCTGGCCGAGGTTGAGGATCTCTACGCCCAGTTGCCGCAGCAGGGCCAGTAAGGTGGCGCGGTTGGAGTTGTAGATGCGCCCTGTCGGCAGAGGCTGCCCCGGCAGCACCAGCTCATCTCCGGTAAAGAACACGGCCACTTTCAGAGGGCGGTAAACCGGCAACAGAACTTGCCCGGTCGAGGCGACCACCCCGAGTTGTGCCGGGCCGAGGCGCGTGCCAGCAGCAAGCACACACTCTCCCGCACGGAGGTCTTCTCCTGCGCGGCGGATGTGCGTGCCGGTTTTGGGGGGGCGGGTAAAACGCACGCGTCCGGCTTCGCTTTCACTGTCTTCTTGCATGACCACCGTGTCGGCACCGGCAGGGACGGGGGCCCCGGTAAAGATGCGCGCGGCGCTGCCCGGCACCAGCGGTTCGCCCATCTGTCCGGCGGGAATGCGCTGGCTGATCGGCAGCCACGCACCCTGTGCGCAGTCGGCGCTACGCACGGCATAACCATCCATGGCGGCATTGTCGTGTGGCGGTACGGTGACGCCGGAGAGCAAGGCTTCCGCCAGAATGCGCCCGAGTGCGTCGTCGGCGGGTACGGGCTCAATGTGCGTCATGGGCCGGGCGCTGGTCATGAGGCGCTCCAGCGCGGCTTCTACGGAAAGCATGTCACTCATTGTTTGGGTTCCACTTGAGAATGAAGGCGGCAATGGCCGCGATATTGTTCAGATCCAGTTGCGGGCGTACACCGAGCCCCGCCAGCGCATTGGGCGAGTCGCTGGCGACGGCAATGATGTGCCGGTCGTCGCGAAACAGGGGGGGGTGACCGTGTGTTTCGCGCCAGACTTCGATCTTGGGCAGGGCCGCATGGCGAAAGCCCTCCACCAAAACGATATCGCACGGCGAGAGATGTTGCAGATGTGCGGCCAGATCGGGTTCGGGGGTATTGCGCAATTCATGTACCAGCATCCAGCGCCAAGGCGAGGTCAGCAAAACTTCCTGAGCACCAGCATGGCGGTGCCGCCATGAGTCTTTGCCGGGCACATCCACCTCGAAATCGTGATGGCTTTGCTTGATGACCGAAACAGCCTGCCCCGCAGCCTTGAGCAAGGGCAGCAGGGCTTCGATGAGGGTGGTCTTGCCACTGCCGCTGAAACCAGCGATTCCAAGCACTTTCATACGGGCATCCTCGTCTTTTCGTGCGGAAGTGGAACATGACGCAAGTCAAGGCGGCCCCGCAAGGGGAGAACCATGATGCGCTTATCGTTTTTTTGATGGCTGACGCGGTCTATATTGTGTGCCATGTCCAATTTGCCTGCCTCCCTCGCTTCGCCGCTGATTGACCGTTTTGGGCGGCATATCGAATACCTGCGCCTGTCGGTGACCGATCGTTGCGATCTGCGTTGCGCCTACTGCATTCCGGAAGGGTTCAAGGGATTTGAGGAGCCTGGGCATTGGCTGACGTTCGATGAAATCGAGCGTTTGCTGGGGGTGTTCGCCCGGCTGGGATTGCGACGGGTGCGTTTTACCGGGGGTGAGCCGCTGTTGCGCCGCAATGTCACCGAATTGTGCCGCCGGGTTGCTGCGCTGCCCGGCATCGAAGACCTATCGTTATCCACCAATGCCACGCAACTGGCCAACATGGCCGTTGATCTCAAGCAGGCCGGGGTCAGCCGCTTGAATGTCAGCCTCGATTCGTTGCGCGCCGAGAGTGTGGCCATCATCAATGGCCGGGCCGTGCTGCCTGAAATTCTGGCGGGTCTGGAGGCAGCCAGTGCGGCGGGTTTCCGTCCGATCAAGGTCAATATGGTTGTCATGCACGAAAACGCCGATGAGGTGGATGCCATGGTGGCATTCTGCCTAGCGCGCGGTTATGTGTTGCGGTTGATCGAACTCATGCCCATGGGGGATACCGCCCGGCGCATGGGCTATGTCGATCTGCAACCGGTCAAGGCACGTTTGCAGGCACGTTTTGGCCTGGTGGATACGGTGCTGCCCGGCGGTGGCCCGGCGCGGTATCTGGGTACGCCCGATGGACGTTTCACCGTCGGTTTCATTACGCCGCTGTCGCAACATTTCTGTGCGACATGCAATCGGGTGCGGTTGACCGTGGATGGTGTTTTACACCTTTGCCTGGGGCAGGAAGAGCAAGTCGACTTCCGTGTGTTGATGCGTGCGGGTGCCAGCGATGAAGACTTGGTCGCGGCCATGCGTCATGCCATTGAACTGAAGCCGGAACGCCACGAATTTCGTGAACAACCACAGAAACTGGTGCGTTTCATGAATATGACCGGGGGTTGACGGCACCTGTTCCGGGAGGCTTCACGCCAGCACGGGGAGTCGGCGGCTTCTGATGGCAGGTAATCGGGCTAGGCTCCAGGCCGACGTGGCCCATTGCCAGAATGCCTTGGTGTTCGGCATTTTCTGGGGTGACATGCCTAGAAACTGCGCTGCCGCATAGAGCGCGGGCAGGGGATTGTGGTCATCTAGCGCAGCGGCAAGCGTCTGTTTGGAAAGTTTGCAGCCCTGTATATCCAGCACGACCGGCAAATGTGTGTAACCGGGCTGCGGATAGGCCAATGCGGTCTGCAGCACGATTTGCCTCGGGGTTGAGGCTAGAAGGTCGGCACCCCGGACGACCTGCGTGATTCCCTGTGCTGCATCGTCGACGACTACGGCCAGTTGGTAGGTAAAGATGCCATCGGCACGTTTCAGCACGAAATCCCCGCATTCTCGCGCCATGTCGCAGGCCACCCGCCCCAACAGGGCATCGCTGAAGATTACGCGCGTATCTGCCACATACAGACGTTGCGCTTCTCCATTCCGGGCCGGTCTACCCCGGCAGGTGCCGGGGTAGACCGGCCCATCCACCCCCATGCGAGCGTGTTCTGCCAGGATTTTGCGGCTGCAGACGCAACCATGCACATGACCGGTGGCAATCAACTGGTCGAGTGCATGTCGATAAAGATCGGTGCGTTGGCTTTGCCAGACGATGTCGCTATCCCATGCAAAACCATAGGCTTCAAGTGTGCGCAAGATTGCTCGATCTGCACCGGCCACGACCCTGGGCGGGTCGATATCCTCGATACGCAGCAGCCATTCCCCCTGGTGGGCTCGGGCATCGAGATAACTGCCCATGGCGGCGACGAGTGAGCCGAAATGCAGGGGACCGGAAGGTGTGGGGGCAAAACGTCCCCGATAGTAGTGGGCCGTTTCAGGCGGAGAGGGCATCCTGGAACTGCATGCGATGCAGGCGCGCATAAGTACCCCCCAGCGCAAGAAGCTGGGCGTGTGAGCCGGTTTCAATCATCCGGCCTTTTTCCAGCACGACGATGCGGTTGGCATTTTCGATGGTGGACAGG
>Ga0208371_1000236_pt1 | contig 16461 bp, 12 predicted proteins | sample SubbioCR12Aug_1A_FD_184827 | JGI IMG/M metagenome (GOLD analysis project Ga0208371, IMG submission 184827) | Serpentinite rock and fluid subsurface biosphere microbial communities from McLaughlin Reserve, California, USA - CR12Aug_1A (SPAdes) | ecosystem: Environmental > Terrestrial > Deep... | reverse complement strand
AGGCCCGCGCATGCGTAGCGTGCCCATCATCATGCTCACGGCCCGCTCGGATGAGCGCGACAAGATCGCGGGCCTGGAAACTGGTGCGGATGATTACCTCACCAAGCCATTCAGTCCCAGGGAGCTGAATGCACGCATCAAGGCTGTGTTGCGTCGCCGTGCGCCGCAGATGACCGAGGACAGGGTGGATATCTCCGGTCTGTGCCTTGATCCGGCGGCACATCGTGTCACCGGCCACGGTCAGGCGGTGGAGATGGGGCCGACCGAATTTCGTCTGCTGCACTTTCTCATGACGCACCCTGACCGGGTGTATTCACGCTCGCAACTGCTCGATCAGGTTTGGGGCGATCACGTGTTTGTAGAAGAACGCACCGTGGATGTGCATATCCGCCGTTTGCGTTCCAGCCTGGAGGCAAGCGGCCTCGATGTCCTGATTCAGACCGTGCGTGGCGCGGGCTACCGGCTTTCGGCAAGCGACGCCTGAGCGCGTAGAATCTGCCCGGTTTCGATAACGCCCCGCACGCTTTCCCCATGTGGTCTTTTTGGTGGCGCCCGTTTATTACCGTTTTGGGCATCGGATTTTTTTCGGCCTTGGTTACCCTCAGTAAACCATCCGCTTGGGGGTGGATTTTTGCACTGGGTTTGATGGGCTACCTGGCCTATCACCTGCGTCAGCTCGACAAGCTCAACCGCTGGCTGGAACAGTCGGGGCAGCGCCCCATTACCAATGACGGGGTGTGGGGCGATGTCCTCTACCGTCTGGAAAAGAAGCTGCGCGCCGAACACGGGTCGCAACAAAAGGCCGTGGCCGAACTGGAACGCATGCTCGAAGCCACGCGCAATCTGCCCGATGGTGTGGTCATTCTCGATGATGATGACCGCATTCTCTGGCTGAACAATGCCAGCGAGCGTCTGCTGGGGCTTTCTTCGCAACGCGATACCGGCCAGTTCGTGCCCTATCTGCTGCGGCATTCCCGTTTCAATGCCTGGTTGCACGAAGACGACTTCAGCCAGACATTAAACCTGGAATCACCCGTGCAACGCGAGAAAGTGCTCTCTTTGCAGCGGGTTCCCCTGCCGCGCAACCAAAAGATGCTGCTGGCGCGCGATATTTCCGAAATTGCCCGGGTCGAGGCCATGCGCCGCGATTTCGTAGCCAATGTGTCACACGAACTGCGCACGCCCATCACCGTCATCGTCGGTTTTCTCGAAGCGTTTGAGGATATGCCCGAACCGGACGTGGTCGAGTTTCGCAAGCACATTCCCCTGATGCGTGAACAAAGCGACCGTATCCGTAGACTGGTGGACGATTTGCTGACGCTGGCCCGGCTCGAATCCGAACCCGAAAATCGCGAAGACGCGGTGGAAATCACCTCTCTGGCGTATCGCCTGGGTGAAGAGGCGCGCACCCTGAGCCAGGGCAAACATGTCGTGGAAGTGCAGCTGGAGACGCGGGCGCGGCTGATCGGCAACCCGCAGGAGTTGTACAGCGCCTTTGCCAATCTGGTGACCAACGCAGTGCGTTACACCCCGGCGGGCGGGCACATCACCATCAGTTGGCAGGTTGGTGCGCGTGGTTCAGGGTTGTTTGCAGTCAGCGATACCGGCGAAGGCATCGAAGCGCAGCACATTCCCAGACTGACGGAGCGTTTCTACCGGGTTGATCGTGGGCGCTCGCGCGCCACCGGGGGTACCGGCCTGGGGCTGGCCATCGTCAAACACATCCTGCAACGGCATCAGGCGCGTTTGCGTATCGACAGCATCGTCGGCAAGGGCAGCACGTTTACGGCCGCTTTTCCGCCTGACCGGTTGATTCCCGAGATGACCATCCCCTCTGCAAGTCCATAGGCCCGATGTCGGAGCACTTGCTTCGATACGGGCTCGTACACGGGACAAGAGGGGGCGCGGTCACAGCAACACTTTTTCGATGCCACCCTGAGTGGCGCGCAGCAGGAATTGCGCCATCCAGTTCTCGCCCATTTTTTTGCGCGCCAGTTCCACCACGATGTAATCCGCTGCCATGCCGTTGTCTTCGCTGTAGCGCGACAAACCTTGCAGACAGGCCGGGCAGGACGTCAGCATCTTGACGTCTTGGGCACCGGCAGCGCGTTGCACATCGCGTGCCTGATCCAGCTCTTCGGCCTTGCGAAATTTCACTTGGGTGGCGATGTCTGGCCGTGAGGTGGCAAACGTGCCAGCCTCACCGCAACAGCGTTCAGAAAGACGCACACCCTCGCCCATCAGATATTTGACCGTACTCATGGGGTTTTTTTGCTTCATGGGCGTGTGGCAGGGGTCGTGATACACGTATTGCGTACCTTTGACGCCTTCCAGTTTCACACCTTTTTCCGCAAGGTATTCGTGAATGTCCAGGATGCGGCAGCCAGGGAAAATCTTCTCGAACTGGTAGGCCTGAAGCTGATCGAAGCACGTACCGCACGAAACCAGCACGGTCTTGATATCGAGGTAGTTGAGCGTGTTGGCCACGCGATGGAACAGCACCCGGTTCTGCATGGTGATGCCTTCGCCCTTGGCGCGGTCGCCTCCGGCGGTTTGCGGGTAACCACAGCAGAGATAGCTGGGCGGCAACACCGTCTGCGCACCCAGTTCATACAGCCAGGCGAGCGTGGCCAGGCCGATCTGCGAGAACTGTCGCTCTGAGCCACAGCCAGGAAAGTAGAACACGGCATCGGCGTCCTCGCTCACCCGTTGGGGGTCGCGCAACACCGGCACCACTTTCGGATCAGTCAGCCCCAACATTTGCCGCACGGTTTTGGCGGGCATGGAGCCGGGTAGTTTGCGGTTGAAAAAATGGATGATCTGAGTTTTGACTGTGGGTTTACCCAGACTCGAAGGAGGTTGCCGCATGGCCTCGCGCACCATCGGAATGTGGCGCATGACCGTGGCACCCAGGCGTTGCCCGGCGATGCCGGTGCGAATGGCAGCCTGCCGCAACAGATGAATGGCATCGGCATCGGTGCTGTTGAGAAAGGCCATGGCCAGTCGCGTGCCGGGCGCGTGTTTCTTTTTGCCTGCGGCATTGAGGAAATTGCGCATGGCCACACTGACGTCGCCAAAGTCGATATCCACCGGGCAGGGGTTCACGCACTTGTGGCAGATTGTGCAATGGTCGGCCACGTCATCGAATTCATCGAAATGTTTGAGGGAAATACCGCGCCGGGTCTGTTCTTCATACAAAAAAGCCTCGATCAGCAGCGAGGTGGCGAGAATCTTGTTGCGCGGCGAATACAGCAGATTGGCGCGCGGCACGTGCGTGTTGCACACCGGTTTGCATTTGCCGCAACGCAGGCAGTCTTTGATGGAATCGGCAATGGCACCGATTTCTGACTGCTCCATGATCAGCGATTCCAGTTCGAGCAAGCCGAAGGAGGGGGTGTAGGCATTGGCGAGATCGGCACCATGCAGCAGCTTGCCTTTGTTGAAGCGGCCCTCGGGGTCAACCTGCTGTTTGTACTCGGCAAAGCGCGCCAGGCTGGCTTCGGACAGGAATTCGAGTTTGGTGATGCCGATGCCGTGCTCGCCGGAGATGACCCCGCCAAGATCTTCTGCCAGCCGCATGATGCGTGCCACGGCCTGGTTGGCGGCGGTGAGCATGGCGTAATCATCCGAGTTCACCGGAATGTTGGTATGCACGTTGCCATCACCGGCATGCATGTGCAGGGCGACGAACACCCGGCTTTTGAGAACGCGACGGTGCAGCGCTTCGGCCTCTTCCAGCACCTTTTCATACTCGCGGCCAATGAAAATCTGGCGCAGTTCGGCACGCAACTCGCGTTTCCAGGAAACCCGCAGGGTCTTGCCCTGCAAAGCGCGAAACAGCGTTTTTTCCTGCGGGCCGGGCGGGGCATCAAGTGTGTCCAGATAACCTTGCCAGCGCGTTTGCACTTCGGCGCACAGGGTCAAGGCCCGGTGGCGGCGGGCCTCCGTCAGGGCTGGATCGGCCGCGTCTTCTTCATCTTCGACCAGCGGCAACGGGCCCTTCAGGAAGCTCGTCAGCGTGTTGACCAGGGCCAGCTTGTTGCGAATCGACAGCTCGATGTTGATGCGTTCCACGCCATCGGAGTAATCGGCCAGACGGTCGAGCGGAATGACGACGTCTTCATTGATCTTGAAAGCATTGGTGTGCGCAGCGATGGCGGCAGTGCGGGCACGGTCGAGCCAGAATTTTTTGCGCGCTTCGGCGCTGATGGCGACGAAACCTTCGCCGCCGCGTCGTTTTGCCGCGGTAACGATCCACTCAGCGGCGGCATCGACGGCTTGAGTGTCATCGCTGGCGATATCGGCGAGTAGCACCATGTTGGGGCGTCCGGTGCGGTTGGCCTTGGTGGCATACCCCACGGCCCTGACGTAGCGGGCGTCGAGGTGCTCCAGCCCGGCCAGCACCGGGGCTGAGGCATCGGCCTGTTTGAAGTGATCGGTGATCTCCACGATGGCAGGTACGGCTTCGGCGACTTGTCCGAAGAACTCCAGGCAGACGGTGCGCACCTGCCTGGGCATGCGGTGCAACACGAAGGTAGCCTGGGTGATGAGGCCGTCGCAGCCTTCTTTCTGGATACCGGGCAGGCCGGCCAGAAATTTGTCGGTGACGTCTTTACCCAGGCCTTGCTTGCGAAAGCTGCGTCCGGGAATTTCCAGAATTTCCGGTGTGCCTTTGGGCGTGCCGTCGGCATGGCTGCGCTTGAGCTCGAAGCGCGCGGTTTCGACATCGTGGATTTTCGACAGGTTGTGATCAAGCCGCGTCACTGTCAGCCAGTCGGCCTCGGGCGTGACCATCTTCCATGAAACCAGGTTGTCGAGAGCGGTACCCCAGAGCACCGCCTTTTTGCCTCCCGCGTTCATGGCAACGTTACCGCCGATGCAGGAGGCATCCGCACTGGTGGGATCAACGGCAAAAGCCAATCCGGCCGCTTCGGCGTCTTCCATGACGCGGCGGGTGACTACTCCGGCACCACAGGTGATGACCGGGGTCGGTTGGGTATGCCCCGGCAGGATGCGCATTTCAATGGCGCTCTTCCGGTCGAGTTTTTCGGTGTTGATGACGGCTGCATAACGCGTCAGCGGGATCGCCCCACCGGTATAGCCTGTGCCACCGCCACGCGGAATGACGGTCAGACCCAGCGCCACGCAACCGGCGACCAGCGCGGGGATTTCTTCTTCGTGGTCGGGGGTGAGTACGACGAAGGGGTATTCCACACGCCAGTCGGTGGCGTCGGTGACGTGGCTGACGCGACTCATGCCATCAAAACCGATGTTGTCACGGCGCGTGTGGCGTGCGAGTGCGTGGATGACGGCGGCGCGCAGGGTGCGCGTGGCCTCGAAAGAGGCTGCGAACTCATCGACGGCACGTGTCGACAGGGCGAGCAGGCGCCCGACCCGTTCGTTACCCTGGCGACGCTTTTCAATTTCGGTGAGGCGGTGGCGCAGGGCTTCGATCAGCAGGCGCTGGCGCTCGGGGTTGGCGAGCAGATCGTCTTCAAGATAGGGGTTGCGCGTCACCACCCAGATATCGCCCAGCACTTCGAACAGCATGCGTGCCGAGCGTCCGGTGCGCCGTTCGCCACGCAGTTCTTCCACCAGTTTCCAGCCTTCTATACCGAGCAGCCGGATCACGATCTCGCGGTCGGAGAAGGAGGTGTAGTTATAAGGAATTTCGCGGATGCGTTCGGCGGTCATGGAAAGACGGGCGTCTGGCCGGTGGTGAGTCAGGCGCGTGATTTTACCTGTGGCGCATGGGCAATTTCTCCGGGCAGATGCGAGTCGGGCGTAAAATCCCGCATTCTTTTTTTCAGGGCTGCCCCCAGCCCGCGTGCATGATCAGCCTGCTCATCGTCGCCCATGGCAATCTGGGCGAAAGCCTTATCCAATGTGCCACCCATGTGTTGGGGAAACGCCCCGATGCCTTGGAAAACGTTGACCTGACTTCCTGTGAAGACCCCGCCGTCATGCTGGAACGCGCGCGTGTGCTGCTGCTGGGGCTGGATCGCGGTGAAGGGGTGTTGATTCTCACCGACCTGTATGGAGCCACGCCGTGCAATACGGTATGCAAGCTTCTGCAACAGGGCCATGTCGAAGCGGTATCCGGGGTCAATCTGCCGATGTTGCTCAAGGCGCTGACTTATCGGGGCGAGCGCATGGAAGCCTTGCTGGAAAAGGCCGTGGCCGGGGGGCAATCGGGAATTTTTCCTATCTCAGCCGAGACTACTCATGCCTGTTCAGAACGTCGAAATCATCAATAAACTGGGGCTACATGCCCGTGCTTCGGCCAAGTTCACGCAGACCGCCGCGCAATTCCAGTCGAATGTCTGGTTGTCGCGCAATGGCCGCCGTGTCAATGGTAAAAGCATCATGGGGGTGATGATGTTGGCTGCGGCGAAAGGGACTCAGATCGAAATTGAGACGGAAGGCCCCGACGACGAGGCGGCCATGGCGGCTTTGGTGAATCTGGTTGCCGACCGCTTCGGAGAGGGTGAATGAATCCGGACATGCGCCCAAGGGGGGGATCATGACTTTTGCATTGCATGGTATTGGCGTGTCGGGTGGATATGCCATTGGTCGAGCGCAGCTGTATTCCCACGATCGTCTGGAGGCACCGCATTACCTGTTGCCGACGGAGCACGTGGAAAGCGAGATTCACCGTTTTGATGAGGCGGTGCACACGGTTCACCGCGATCTCCTTGATTTGCAGGCGCATATTCCCGAAGGAGCTCCTTCAGAGTTGTCGGCCTTTCTGGATGTGCAGATTCTGATCCTGGCCGATTCCATGTTGTCGGAAGCACCGAAACGGCGCATTCGTGTTGACCACTGCAATGCCGAGTGGGCGCTGGCGCAGCAGACCGAAGAGTTGATTACCCAGTTTGAGGCGATTGAAGACGAGTACCTGCGCGAACGTCGTCATGACGTGCGTCAGGTGGCAGAAAAAGTCCTTAAGGCGCTCATGGGACATCCTGGCCATGCCCCCATGAAGGTGGCGGATGAAGGCGAAAGCATTCTCGTGGCCCATGATCTCTCACCCTCGGATATGGTGCTGTTCAAGCACCATGACTACGCCGGTTTCATCACTGATCTGGGCGGGACGACCTCGCATACTGCGATTTTGGCGCGCAGCCTCAATCTGCCGTCAGTCATGGCCCTGCACAATGCGCGCGGTCTGATTCGTGACGGTGACTGGCTGATCGTCGATGGGGTCGCCGGGGTGGTGCTGATTGACCCCGCGCCGGGCATCCTGGACGAGTATCGCCTGCGTCGGAATCAGTGGCGCCTGGAGCAGAAAAAACTGCGCAGGCTCAAGAGCAGTCCTTCCACCACGCTCGATGGGCAGGAAGTGGCGCTGATGGCCAACATCGATTTGCCGGTGGATGTGTCACAGGCCCTGGCCGAAAATTCCAGTGGCATCGGCTTGTTTCGTAGCGAATTTCTGTTTCTCAATCGTGCCGATCTGCCTTCAGAAGATGAGCAGTTCGAGGCTTATCGTCATGTTGCCCAAGAGATGGCGGGGCGTCCGGTCATCATTCGCACACTGGATGTGGGTGCAGACAAGTCTGTGGGCTGGATGGATGCCACCAGTATCAATCCAGCCTTGGGGTTGCGCGCGATTCGCCTGTGCCTGGATGAGCCGCATATTTTCGTGACGCAGATCCGTGCCATGCTGCGGGCCAGCCATTACGGGCCGATCCGCATCCTGCTGCCCATGCTCACCAGCCTGACGGAGCTCGATCAGGCACTGGCATTGATTGAGGTGGCACAGGAGGGGTTGAAGGAAGAAAAAACACCCTTCAATGCGGCGGTGCCGATTGGCGGCATGATCGAAGTCCCCGCGGCGGCACTCGCTGCCGAATGGTTTGCGCGCAAGCTGGATTTTCTGTCTTTGGGCACCAACGACCTGATTCAGTACACCTTGGCGATCGACCGCACCGATGACGCCGTGGCACATCTCTATGATCCGTTGCATCCAGCGGTTTTGCAGCTCATCCACCACACGCTTGTGGTGGGCAAGAAGCTGGGCAAGCCGGTGTCCGTGTGCGGTGAAATGGCGGGAGATCCGCGTCTGACCCGTTTGTTGCTGGGATTGGGGCTGGGGACTTTTTCCATGCATCCGGCGCACATCCTGGCGGTGAAGCAGCAGGTGATGCGTAGTCATACCGGTGAACTGGGGCGGATGGCCCGGCGCATCCTCCGGGTGGGGCGACCGGAGCGCATTCAGGAATTGCTGGAACGGATGAACGCTTGAGGGCTGCACAACCGGGGTGCGTGGCGGCCCGTGTTCATGAGCTCGATCCCTACTGAATGGCGCTTAATGGGCGCTTACGCCACACACCGAGCAAGCAGGGTCTTTTTTCAGGCGCAGACGCCGCCATTCGGCCGATAGAGCATCAAACAGCAGTAGGCGACCGGACAGGCTGTCACCTACCCTCATGAGCAGTTTCAACGCTTCGCTGGCTTGCATGGCCCCGACGACGCCGACCAGTGGTGCGAACACGCCGAATTCGGCGCAACGCATGGCGGCGTCTTCGGCATTTTCGGGAAACAGGCAGGCGTAGCAGGGGGCGTGCGCATCACGTTGGTCAAAGGCGGCAATTTGCCCGTCAAAACGCACTGCCGCACCGGAAACCAGGGGTTTGCGGTGTTGCACGCAGGCGCGGTTGACCTGCTGCCGGGTGGAAAAATTGTCGCAGCAATCCAGTACGACATCGGCCTCGGCAACGGCCGCCAGAAGCGCTGAATCGGCCAGCCGCTCGGCGCGTGGTAGCACGCGAATATCGGGGTTCATGGCGAGCATGCGGCGGCTGGCAGAGGCAGCCTTGTTTTCTCCCAGACTGTGCATGTCGTGCGCGATCTGGCGTTGCAGATTGGTGATTTCCACCGTGTCATGGTCGGCTAGGGTGATCGTGCCGACGCCCGCCGCGGCCAGATAAAGCGCCACGGGCGAGCCCAAGCCGCCTGCGCCGACGATCAGGGCGTGCGCAGACAGCAGACGTTCCTGGCCATCAATGCCAATGGCCTCCAGCAGGATATGGCGGGAATAACGCAGCAGTTGACTGTCGTTCACGGCGCTGTTTGGCTATTTGTACTGACGCCAGACTTCCGGCGTGTCGTCATGATCCCCATGGGGGCGGTGCGACCAGGCGTCGGCAAAGGCCTGGTAATTTTTGGTGCGTGGTGCCGGGACACCCATGCTGTGACGTTGCACCCGTTCGCAGTGATAGGCCAGTGCCCGCCGGATACGAATGAGCAGGGTAGCCTCCAAATGAAAGCCCTGACTGCTCAACAAGGCTTCGATGTCTTCGAGGGTGTGTTCAGTCAGGTCGTATTCGATACGCAGGCAATGTGCATCCACCGGTGTAAGCACCAAGCCTGCGATGTGATGCAACTGAATCAGGGCGCGCTCAAGCTGGCCGAGGGGCAGGGCATGGAACACCAGCTCACGACATTTGCGGGTATCACAGGGGGGGGCGGCCATGCGTTGTGGCGTTTTAATTGCGACGCTCCTGAAGCAGCGAGAGCCCTTTGAGCAGGGTTAGTGCCTGATTGAACTGGTAGTCGTTTTTGCGTACGACCTCGCGGGGTTCGCTCTCGGGAGGGGGGGATGCCTCGCCTTTCTTGCCCTCTTTTTTCGCTTTGGGTTTTACGCCGTTCGCGGCCTCAGTGGGTTCGCCGTCTTGCCCATTGGTGAGGTGTTTGTCGAGATCGGCTTCGCGGATTTCCATGCTGGCACTGCCTTCCCCGGCATTGACCGTGCCTTCTTCCACAACGATATCCGGTGTGATGCCCTTGGCCTGGATGCTGCGTCCGTTGGGAGTGTAGTAGCGTGCCGTGGTGAGTTTGATGGCCGTGCCATTGTTGAGCGGCAGAATGGTTTGCACTGAGCCTTTGCCAAACGATTGCGTCCCGACGATCAATGCGCGCTTGTGATCTTGCAGGGCACCCGCCACGATTTCGGAAGCGGAAGCAGATCCACCATTGACAAGTACGACCATGGGCACCGCCTTGGCCCAGGCCGGTGCTTTTTTCAGGTAATCGGTTTCTCCGGCGTGCAGATAGTTTTCACGCGAATTGGTCAGTCGCATTTTCGCGTCTTCAGTGCGGCCATCGGTGTAGACGATCAGCGCATCCGGTTTGAGAAAGGCCCCAGAAACCGAGACAGCGGTGTTGAGCAGGCCGCCCGGGTCATTGCGCAGATCCAGCACCAATCCTTTGAGTTCGCCCTTGTTCTGGGTATCGAGATCTTTTAGCGCGGCCACAAGGTTTTCGCCGGAATGTTCTTGGAACTGGGTGACGCGTACATAGCCGTAGCCAGGCTCAACCAGTTTGTGTTTCACGCTCTTGATCTTAATGACTGCGCGCGTGAGCGTTATCACGAGAGGTTTGTTTTCGCCTTTGCGGGCAATGGTTAGCGTGATGTCGGTACCGGGTTTGCCGCGCATTTTCTTGACGGCATCGTTCAATGTCATCCCTTTGACGGGGGTATCGTCGAGTTTGACGACCAGATCGCCAGCCTTGATGCCGGACTTGTAAGCCGGGGTGTCTTCGATGGGTGAGACCACCTTGACGAAACCGTCTTCCATGCCGACTTCAATACCCAGGCCGCCAAATTCACCTTGAGTGCCAACCTGCAGTTCCTTGAAGGCTTCCGGATCCAGGTAGGATGAGTGCGGGTCCAGGCCGGAGAGCATGCCGTTGATGGCCTCGGTAATCAGTTTTTTGTCTTCAACTGGTTCGACGTAATCGCTTTTGATCTTGCCGAAAATTTCGGTAAATGCCCGAAGGTCTTCGATAGGCAAGGATTCGGGCTGCCGGTCGGCGATGGCGGAGAAATTCAGGCTGAGGGCTGCGCCGAATACAACGCCAACGCCAATCAGACTGAGTTGCTTGAGCTTGCTTGACATGATGCCTTTCAGGAAAACAAAGGAGCGCCCCGAGTTTTCTTGTGCCACCCTCGGCGGGATGGCATCCGCGAAGCGGGTTCCCGGGGGGCTTTTTATAAAACCAGGGTGCCCCAACCCCGTTGGATGGTCTGTTACCTGACCCACTGCATCGGGTCGAAAGGCTTGCCCTGGTGCCGTAGTTCAAAGTACAGCCCGGGTTCATCCTGTCCACCGGTCGCACCGACTGCAGCGACCAAATCCCCGGCCCGGACAACGTCTCCCGGCTGCTTATACAGACTTTCGGTATTACTGTACAGGCTGAGATAGCCGCTGCCGTGGTCGACAATCAGCAGGTTGCCGAAGCCTCTCAACCAGTCGGCAAAAGCGACTTTTCCTGAGCCTACGGCACGAATTCCCAGACCCTGTTTGGCGCGGATGAACAGTCCTTTCCAGATCGGGCCACCGCCTGGGCGTTCTTGTCCAAAGCGGTGCAGGATCTCCCCCGCCACCGGCAGGGCCAGCTTGCCCTTGAGGCGATCGAAATCGAGTCCGGCCAAGCTGGCGTCGGCGACGTGTTCTATTTTCTGCCCGCGCTTGTTTGTGGCGGAGGATTTTTTTGCCGCTGCTGCTGCGGCAAGACGGGCCAGTCGCTCAATCAACTGGGTCAGTCGTTTCTCATCCTGTTCGAGGGTCTTGATTTCGTTGCGTTGTCGGCGAATCTGCGATGAGAGGCGTGACAGCACATCCTGCCGTTCGGCTTTTTCCTGTTCCAGGCTCTTCTTTTGCGTCATCTGGTCGCGTTTGACCTGCTCCAGATCGGATTGGCGCGCACGAATGGCGAGTTGGAGTTCATCCAGACGCGCCAGTGAGCGCTGGTGTTCGCGAATCAATGCGGCTCTGGCGCGCCCGATGTAGCCGTAATACTCAAGATTACGGGTGGCCTCGCTGGGGGGCTGCCCGTTGAGCAGCAGTTTCATGGCGTCGTTGTCACCATGGATGTAGCGCTGCCGCAGGAGTTCTTGCAGGCGTTCACGTTGTCGGGCGATTTCAGTTTCGGTGGCCTGGGCGTCGTGTTGCAGGTTCTTCAGGTTGCTGAACAGGCCGTGTTGTTTTGAGGTCAGATCCCGCAGGTTGCGATTGACGTCGGAGATGATTTTTTCCGATTTTTTGAGCTCATCGGCAACCTGGGTGCGGTCTTCACTGGCTTGCTCCAGTTCACGGTGCAGAGACTGGATGCGCTGCCGCAGTTCGCTGAGTTCCTGCTCGCGGTTGTCGGGTAGAGCGAGCGCCGATGTGGCCCATAGCGTATAGAACAAACACCAGAGCAATCGCACTGCCATGTTGGCTAGGACGTCAATGGGTCAAACTCAATCAGGGAATGCCCGGTCATGTCATCGGGTTGTGGTAGCCCCATGACGTGCAGCATGGTGGGAGCGACATCTTTCAGGGCACCGTGCGTCGCGATGTGGGCTTTACGGCCGACATACAGGAAAGGCACCAGATTGATGGTGTGTGCCGTATGTGGTTGGCCGGTGAGCGTATCCATCATGTTTTCGGCGTTGCCGTGATCAGCTGTGATCAAGACTTCGCCACCGATGGCCTGCATGGCGGCGACGGCCCTGCCAATGCACTCGTCCACGACTTCCACAGCTTTTTTCGCGGCCGGGAAAATGCCTGTGTGTCCTACCATGTCGGTATTGGCGAAGTTGCAGATGATGGCGTCATATTGGCGACCGTGAATGGCCTCGACCAGTTTGTCCGTCACTTCGTAGGCACTCATTTCCGGTTTGAGGTCATACGTGGCCACGTCGGGTGAATTGACGAGGATACGTTCTTCGCCGGGGTAGACGGTCTCTTCTCCGCCATTGAAGAAATAGGTGACGTGTGGATATTTCTCGGTTTCGGCAATGCGCAGTTGGTGCAGGCCGAGCTGCGCGAGGTATTCGCCAAAACCGTTGTGAATGCGTTCTGGTGGAAAGGCGATATCGACCTGAAAGTCGTTGCTGTAACTGGTGAGCGTGCAGTAGCCGGAAAGACGGGGCGCGCGCGTACGAGCAAATTCGGCGAAATCGACTTCGGTAAAGGCCCGCGTGAGCTGGCGGGCGCGGTCGGAGCGGAAGTTCATGAAAACGATGGCGTCCCCATCCTGCATTCGCAGTGGTGGGGTGCCGTCAGGCGTAATGGCGGTGGCTTTCACGAATTCATCTGTTTCGCCACGGGCGTAAGCCATGTCGAGGGCGATCTGGGCGTCTTCTGCGGTGTATTCGCCTTGGCCCAGTGTCAGCAGGTCATACGCCATTTTGACGCGTGGCCAGCGGCGGTCTCGATCCATGGCGTAGTAACGCCCGACGATCGAAGCGATACGGCCTTGTCCGATTTCAGCCAGCCTGTCCTGCATGCGTTGCAAGTAAAGGGCGGCGCTTTTCGGTGGGGTATCCCGGCCATCCAGAAAGGCATGAACATAAATCTTGTCCAGCCCGGCCTTCGCTGCCATGGCTACCATGGCATGGAGATGGGTCTCGTGGCTGTGGACGCCGCCGTCGGAGAGGAGCCCCAGAACATGCAGTGCCGTACCCTGCTTTTTGACCTTGGCAAGTGTGGCGGAGAGGGTTGGGTTGGTGAAGAACTCACCGTTGCGAATCGCCAGTTCGATACGCGTGAACTCCTGATAAACGACACGGCCTGCGCCGATATTCAGGTGTCCGACCTCGGAATTGCCCATCTGCCCAGTAGGGAGGCCCACGGCAGTTTCAGAAGCCTCGACCAGCGTATGCGGAAACGTGTTCCACAGGCGATCCCAGTTGGGTTTGTGGGCGCAGGCAATAGCGTTGAAATTGTCAGGGTGACGGCAGCCAAAGCCGTCAAGAATGATGAGCAGAACCGGTTTTAGATCAGATGGGGGCATCAGAAGATTTTATCTTGTTTTGCATTACATTTCGTGGGGGCATTTTAGTATATTTGAATACTTTAGACCGCTTGTAGACGCTGACGGCGTGTACTTTTGATGGTGGAGACAACATGACAACCGAGTCCACGGAACTGATCGACAAGGACGAGCATATTGAGCAGGCTTCGCGTGCCCTGAAGGCCATGTCGCATCCACTCCGGCTGAAAATCCTGTGTGTTCTTGGTGACAAGGAAGTGAGCGTGCAGGACATCGTCGAAAACGTAGGCACATCACAAAGCAACATTTCCCAGCATCTCGCCATCTTGCGTGACAAAGGTGTGCTGCGTACACGCAAGGATGCCAATCGCGTCTATTACCGTGTGGGTGACACCCGCACCCTGCAGCTCATCGGCATGATGCGCGACGTATTCTGCGGTTTCGCCCGTTGACTCATTGACCCGGCGCGCCGCTGCCGGGTACCCCTCCCTCTCTGTTTTTTATGGACACGGCCGTACCGAGCGGCGGTGTCGTGTGCGCATGGGCCTTTTGCGGGGATCTTGGTACGATTGTTTATCTTGATATAAGATAATTTAATGGCGTATATTAGCATCATCTGATATTCGCTTGGCGCGGGAACGCGTCAAGGCTGTTTGCGAGGTGCTGCAATGACAAGGTTCAAAAGACGGCAAGTCATGCTTGGCATGATGGTGTGGCTTGCTTGGCAAGAGGCTGTGGCCGAGGTGCTGACGCTGCCGCAGGCGGTGCGGCTGGTGCTTCTGCAAAACCCTGAAACTGCGCTCAACCGGGCATTGATTCAACAGGCTGAATCGGAATTACGGCAGGCTGATGTCGCCGGTTTGCCACGGGTCAATCTGTCGCTGTCAGGCACGCGCAGTAACGATGCCCTGAATGCCTTTGGTCTGAAATTGGGGCAAGAACGGATTGCCCAAGCCGATTTTGACCCGGTACGGCTGAATCATCCCGCAGGCATCAATAATTTGAATACCCGTGTGGAAATCCATGCACCGGTTTATACCGGCGGACACCTCGAAGCACAGACCGACGTGGCGCGTGCCCAATTGCGGGCGGCTCGTGCCGGAGACGAGGCCGCGCGGCAGCAGCTCATACTGGAGACGGTCAAAGCCTATCAAGGGGTGCATCTCGCCCGGGCCTGGCGGGTGTTGTCTGAACAAAGCCTGGCAGCTGCCGACGAATATGCCCGTGTCACCGAGCAACTGCTTGCGCAAGGGATGGCCGTCAAAAGTGACCGCCTTTCTGCCAAGGTGCGTTTCGACGACGCCCAACTGCGCGTGGAAGAAGCCAAACGTCAGGAGGTCACCGCACTAGACCGGCTCAAATGGCTGATGGGCCGTTCTTTGAGCGATACGGTGGACGTGGGTCCGGAGGCGGCGTTTGAACTACCGTCGGGCGAGGCAGAGCTGTTGCGCGCCGAAGCCGTGCGTGCGCATCCCGGTGTTCATGTGCTGCGCCAGCAGATTGATGTCAACAGTGCCGGTGTGAGTGCAGCGCGTGCGGCCACGCGCCCGCAGGCATCGCTCATGGCGCGACACGACTGGAATGATGCGGCGCTGGGGTTGGGTGCGGCCTCGTATACCGTAGCGGGTGTGTTGTCGTGGAATGCCTTCGATGGTGGAGCCGGGCACGCCGCCATTGATCGTGCCCAAGCCGCGCGTCAGGCCAGTCTGGCACGCTTGCGCCAGAGCGAGGAGGCCGTGGCATTTCAGGTCACGGAAGCCCGGCGGCGGGCGTTGTTGGCAGACGAGCGCGTGAAGGTGCGCGAAGAAGCCATTCGGGATGCCGAAGAGGCGCAACGCCTCACCCGGATGCGTTATCAAAACGGGATGACCACGCAGGTTGATCTCTTTGCGGTGCAAACCCGTCTCGACCAGGCGCGCACCGAACTCGCCCAGGCCCGCCACGAACGCAGTATGGCCCGGGCTGAAGTGCTGCACGCCCTGGGCATGCTCGATCCGGACACTCTTTGAAAGGCGGCAGTCATGACCCTGCTCGATATTTCCTTTATTCACATCCGTATGAAAGTGCTCTGGCCGGTCGTTCTGATTGTGGCCGGGCTGGCTGGTTGCGGACAAAAAGATCCCCATTCCACTGCTTTACAGGGGGGGGCTCCGGCCAAAAATGTGCGCAGCGCCCTCGTGCAATCCAGCCGCGAACCGCTCTACCACGTGGCTCCTGCTACGTTGGTGGCAGAAAGACAGGTTCAGGTGTCTTCGCGGCTCATGGGATACATCCACGACATTGCGGTTGCCGAGGGTGAAAGCGTTCGTATCGGGCAGCATTTGTTCAGCGTTGATCCCGTTGATGCCCAGAGTCAGCTCGAACAGAGCCGTGCCGCTTTGCAACAGGCGCAAGATGCCCAGCGTGATGCCCGGCTGGAATACGAACGTTTCTCCGCTTTGTTGAAAGAAGAAGTCGTCAGCCGTCAGCAATATGAAAAGGTGAAACTGCAGCACGAATTGGCGGGCGGGCGGGTTGCCCAAGCTCAGGCCGGTGTGAATGCCGCCGCCAACCAGTTGCGCTATGCCACGGTGACGGCGCCGATGGCGGGTGTGGTTACGCGCAAGCTGGCCAATGCCGGTGACCTGGCTGCTCCGGGCCAACCCGTACTGATGCTGGAAAACCCACTGCGTCTGCAGGTGGAAACGCACGTAC
>Ga0208371_1000235_pt1 | contig 16512 bp, 14 predicted proteins | sample SubbioCR12Aug_1A_FD_184827 | JGI IMG/M metagenome (GOLD analysis project Ga0208371, IMG submission 184827) | Serpentinite rock and fluid subsurface biosphere microbial communities from McLaughlin Reserve, California, USA - CR12Aug_1A (SPAdes) | ecosystem: Environmental > Terrestrial > Deep... | reverse complement strand
GGCTGTCAGTTTTGAAGAGCCCGAATACACCGCCAACTCGGATGCGCTGGGTGCCTTGCGTATTCTCGAAGCCATCCGTCTGCTTGGGCTGGAAAAGAAAACCCGTTTCTACCAAGCATCAACCAGCGAACTGTTTGGTTTGGTGCAGGAAATCCCTCAGAAAGAAACTACTCCGTTCTATCCACGTAGCCCTTATGCCGTGGCCAAGCTTTACGCCTACTGGATTACAGTCAATTACCGTGAGGCCTATGGCATGTATGCCTGCAACGGCATTCTGTTCAACCATGAAAGCCCGATTCGCGGCGAGACCTTCGTCACCCGTAAAATTACGCGCGCGCTGGCTCGCATCAAACTCGGCCTGCAAGATAGCCTCTATCTGGGCAACCTTTCTGCCCGTCGCGACTGGGGGCACGCCCGGGATTACGTCGAGATGCAGTGGCTGATGCTGCAACAAGACACACCGGAAGATTTTGTCATTGCCACGGGTGTGCAATACAGCGTGCGCGATTTTGTCAACGCCGCAGCCAAGGAATTGGGCATGGAAATCCGCTGGGAAGGCAGCGGTGTGGATGAAAAAGGCTATTGGGTTACACCCGGAGCAGGCCACGATGGTCGCTGCATCGTTGCCGTAGATCCCCGTTATTTCCGCCCCACCGAAGTGGAAACGCTTCTGGGCGACCCCAGCAAGGCAAAGACCAAGCTTGGCTGGACACCTAAAATCCCGTTCGACGAACTTGTCGCAGAAATGGTGCGTGAAGATCTCCGCTCTGCAGAGCGCGACGAACTCATCAAAAAGCACGGCTACAAGTCGATGGACCACCACGAGTAATTTAGCCCGCGTGAAGCCTTCCGTGGAGGGAGGCTTGCCGCAGGGACGCCTGTGTTTCTCTGAAATACGGGCAGGACGGCGGTTCGCAGCGGGCTTGTGCCATTTTTCCGGAAAGAATTGTGACGTTTCCCCAATCCCAGCCCCGCAGGGTAGCGCTGATCTGTGGCGTAAGCGGTCAGGATGGCACCTACCTTGCCAAGCTCCTTTTGGAAAAGGGCTATGACGTATGGGGCACTTCCCGTGATGCTCAAGGGGGGGGGTACCGCAACCTGCAAGCCTTGGGCATCAAAGACCAAGTGCGCACACTCGTCATGTCGCCAGATGATTTCCGCACGATCTTTCTTGCGCTCAAACGTTGTCGACCGGACGAAATCTATTACCTTGCAGGACAATCGTCGGTTGGACTTTCGTTTGAATTTCCTGCCGAAACCATTCAGAGCACAGTACAAGGTGTGTCGAATCTCCTTGAGGCTGTCCGGCACTGGGATACCCCCATCCGCCTCTTCCTTGCCGGTTCAAGTGAGTGTTTTGGCGACACCCAAGGCCATCCCGCCGACGAACACACTCCATTCAGACCTGGCAGCCCCTATGCCACAGCCAAGGCAGCCGCGCATTGGCTGGCAAGCAACTATCGCGATGCCTATGGCCTGTTTGTTTGCACGGGCATTTTGTTTAACCACGAATCCCCTCTGCGCCCCGAACGTTTTGTCACCCGCAAGATCGTCAGTGCAGCGCAACGAATTGCCGATGGCTCGAATGAAAAACTGCTGCTTGGCAACCTCGATATCCAGCGGGATTGGGGATGGGCACCGGAGTACGTCGATGCCATGTGGCGGATGCTTCAACGTGATGTGGCCGAAGATTTCGTGATTGCAACAGGGCAATCCACGCCCCTGCGCACTTTCGTCGAAGAAACCTTCTCTTGTTTCGACCTCGACTGGCGCAAACATGTCGAACAATCGCAGGCGTTCATGCGCCCGACTGACCCCCCTGTAATCGCCGCTAATCCACTCAAGGCAGAGTCCTTGCTGGGGTGGAAGGCTCAGATGGGAGTGGCGGAGATTGTTAGGGGGATGCTTGATCCCGCGATCATGTGATCGAATTGTCAGTTATCAATTGATATGAGGTTGGAGAAATGCATGTTTAGACGAGATGAAATTGGCGAAGAGCCTTTTGTGATTGCAGAAGTTGGTCAGAACCATAACGGTGACTTGGAGCTTGCACGAGAATTCATTCGAATTTTTGCCTTTGAAGGGGCGGATGCGGTCAAATTCCAGACGCGAAACAACAAATATCTTTTCTCGCAAGGCGCGTATGAAGCGCCCTATACGAGTGAGAATGCCTTCGCAGATACGTATGGCGCACACCGGGAAAGACTTGAGCTTAAACCAGAGTGGTTGCCCATTCTGAAAGAGGATTGCGTCAGGTATGGTGTCAGGTTTATGTCAACGCCATTCGATGAGCCGAGTCTCGATTTGCTCAAGCAGATTGATATCGACATTCTCAAAGTCGCATCCTTCGATCTTGGTAACTTGTCCCTCATCCACCGTATCGCGGCCTTGGGTAAACCGGTAGTTATGAGTGTCGGCGGTGGAAAAATTGACCAAATTCGCTCTAGTGTCGAAGTGCTCCTCAGTCATCACGACGAAGTCGCCATACTGCATTGTGTTTCTGAGTACCCGTGTGAATACAATCGCCTGGGATTGGACAATATTGAAATTCTGATCAAGGAGTTTCCTCAGTGCACTATTGGTTCATCGGATCATTTCAATGGCATTCTCTCTGGGCCTGTGGCATATATGAAAGGTGCGCGTGTCTTCGAGAAACATGTCACGCTCAACAGGGCTTCGAAAGGTACTGATCATAGCTTCGCGCTGGAGCCGGATGGATTCAGGAAATTCGTGCGTGATATCAAACGTGTCCGCCACATGCTTCCAGCGAAACCGGCTGATGATCTGGGTAATGAAAAGGTATTCAAGAAGCTTGGCAAATCCCTTATTGCTTATGTAGACATCAAGGCTGGTGAAGAAATTACGCTCGACCATTTGTCCGGACGAATTTTCAATACCCAATACATCCCCGTTCGTGAATCGAATCAGGTAGTTGGCAGTGTTGTGAAACGCGACATTGCCAAAGGCGAGCCGATCCACTACACGGATCTTGTCGGTTGACGGGCACAGTTTACAACATGCTAACGATTGATTTGCTGTCCTCGGTGCGCCTAATTGCCTTTGATTTCGATGGCGTCTTTACTGACAACACCGTTTATGTGACGCAGGAAGGTATTGAGTCGGTGCGTTGTTGGCGGAGTGATGGTTTGGGTTTGTCTCGCTTGCGAAGTGTCGGTGTTCAGGCACTCATCATTTCGACAGAAATCAACCCGGTAGTTTCTGCACGCGCGCAAAAGCTCAAACTGCCCTGCAAGCAAGGTGTAGAAGACAAGGCAGCAGCAATCCTCGCAACCTGCAAGGAATTGGACGCCACACCACAGGAAACCATGTTTGTTGGCAATGACATTAACGACATTCCAGCATTCCGTTCGGTTGGTGTGCCGGTTGCTGTGGCCGATGCGTACCCGGAAATTTATCCTTATGTTCTGTACCGCACACAAAGGCCTGGTGGATTTGGTGCAGTGAGAGAGATTTGCGATCTTGTTTACAACGCCAGAAAAGTTGGCACAAACGGAAATTAAGTCATGACCGATTCATTGTTTGATGTTAGCCAGGAATGTGTGTTGATCACCGGCGTTTCCGGGCAGCTGGGCGCAGAGTATGCCAACGCCTTTTTGGCGCGCGGCGCAAAGGTCGTTGGGCTTGATATTGGCACAACTGGAAAGAGTAACGAATTGGCGAGAGCGTATCCTGGTACTTACCGGTTTATCGCTGCTGACGTCACCAATAAGACCAGCCTGCAAGACGCGTTAACGCAAGTCGAGGCTGAGTCAGGTACTCCCACCGTTTTGATCAACAACGCAGCCATCGACTCTCCACCATCCGCACCGCCGGAGGAAAACGGCCCCTTTGAAGATTATCCCGAGGCATCTTGGGACAAGGTTGTCGATGTCAATCTCAAGGGCGTCTATCTTTGTTGCCAAGTCTTCGGTGCTGCTATGGCGAAGGTACAAAAAGGCTCCATCATCAACGTGGCCTCGATCTACGGTGTTGTCTCACCCGACCAGAACCTCTATGAATACCGCCGCAAGCGTGGCGAGGTCTTCTATAAACCGGTTGCCTACTCCGCTTCGAAATCCGGCATTCTCAACCTGACGCGGTACCTTGCGGTATACTGGGCCAAGCAGAACATCCGCGTTAACTCGCTCACCATTGCCGGGGTTTTTAACAATCAGGAACAAGACTTCCTCAATGTTTACTGTGGCCGGATTCCCGTTGGTCGCATGGCCAATGCTGACGAGTACAACGGTTCTGTTCTTTTTCTCGCCAGTGAAGCCTCGCGCTACATGACCGGCCACAACTTGGTCGTCGATGGTGGATGGACGGCAATCTGACCATGAACACGCTTCAACAAATTCCTAACTGGATTAATGGCCAGGAAACGCAACCCGCATTCGCTGCCTGGATTGAAAAATACAACCCGCACAGCGGCGAAGTGCTTTGCTTGGTTGCCGATTCGACTACCGCTGATGTTCAGCAAGCCATCACCGCCGCCAGCCATGCTTTTTCCACGTGGGCTGAACTGACGCCGATTCGCCGAGGGCAAATTCTTGGCGATATCGTCACTGGCATGAAGCGCCATGCCGATGAGTTGGCGGGCTGCATTGCAGAGGAAACCGGCAAGCCGCCCCAGGACGCCAAGGGCGAAGTCGGTGGCGCTATCTTGCAAGCGGAATACTGGGCAGGCGAAGGCATGCGGCTCTACGGTCGTTCCCTCACGTCAGGCACCCCAAACAAGTACAGCCACACAGTTCGTCAGCCTCGTGGTGTTGCTGGACTCATCGTTCCTGCCAACACTCCCATTGCCAACATCGCCTGGAAAAGCTTTCCTGCTTTGATTTGCGGCAACGCCGTTGTGTTGAAAGCCGCCGAAGACTCCCCTCGCATTGCCAATCTGTTCGCCAAAATCACCAAAGAGGCAGGTCTGCCTGATGGGGTCTTCAATATCATTCAGGGGCGAGGCCAGTCGGCCGGAGTTGCTCTTGTAGAAGACCCGCGCATCGCAGTGATCAGCTTTACCGGCTCGACGGGGGTGGGCCGCTGGATTGCGGAAGTCGGAGGTCGTCGGTTGGCACGGGTATCGCTGGAGCTCGGTGGCAAAAATCCTTTCGTCGTTTGCGACGATGCTGATCTCGACCAAGCTGTCCATTGGGCGTCCCTCTCTGCTTTCAGCAATGCCGGACAGCGCTGCGCCGCAGGCAGCCGAATCATCGTCTTCAATACGGTCTACGAAAGCTTCCGCGACAAGTTGGTTGACAAGGCACAGAGCCTCAAACTCGGCATCAGTGCCGGTTGTGACTTGGGTCCCGTTGTCAACAAGCGCCAGCAGCAAAACATCTTGGCCGCTATAGAAACAGCCAAGGCAGAAGGTGGACGCATCCTTTGTGGCGGTGCTACACCATCCGCCCCCGATCTGGCCAACGGTTATTATGTCCAGCCCACCGTCATCGATGGCCTACAGCCTAGAGCAGAGTTGAGTTGCAAGGAGGTTTTCGGCCCTGTGGTCACATTGCACCCTGTGGAAAACCTGGCCGAGGCGCTTAGCTTGGCCAATGCTTCGGAATACGGCCTCACCGCTGCCATACACACACGCAATGTGGACCGTGCGATGTGGTTTGCACAGCGCATCAAGGCGGGCGTCGCAAACATCAACTTGGGCACCTTCGGTAGCGAGCCTCACATGCCTTTTGGGGGCTTCGGTGCATCGGGTAACGGCACGCGTGAACCTGGGGTAGAAGCACTGGATGTCTATTCAGAGTTGAAAAACATCTCCTTCCTGACACGCGGCAACCTGATTTGACACCATGAAACCCAAAGCTGTCGCCTTCATCCCCGCTCGTTCAGGTTCAAAGCGTGTCCCCAACAAAAACATCAAGCCCCTGGCAGGCCACCCCATGCTCGCCTATACAGTGCGAGCCGCCATCGATAGCGGCGTATTCGATGCTGTGATCTGCGCGACGGACAGCCAGCTTTACGCTGATGTGGCACGCCACTATGGTGCGGAGGTGCCGTTCCTGCGCTCGGTAGAAATCTCCGGCGACAAATCCCCAGACATTGAATGGGTGGTTTGGATGTTGCAGCAACTCAAGGAACGGGGGCGTGAATACGAAATCTTCAGCATCCTGCGCCCCACCAGTCCTTTCAGGCTTCCGACAACTATTCAGCGTGCTTGGCAAGTTTTTTGTGAAGATCCGAAGGCCGACTCTCTTCGTGCCATCGAAAAGTGTAAGCAGCACCCCGGGAAAATGTGGGTGGTACGCGGCAAGCGTATGTTGCCCGTGATGCCCTTCACGCTTAATGGAACGCCTTGGCACAGCAGCCAATATGCCGCGCTACCCTCAATCTATGCTCAGGATGCCAGCCTCGAAATTGCCTGGTCGCGCATTGCGTTGGAGCAGAACACCATCGCCGGCGAGGCCATCATGCCCTTCATCAGCGAAGGTCTGGAGGGTTTTGACATCAACGAACCCGAAGACTGGTTGCTGGCCGAACATTATCTGGCTCAAGGGCAGGCTGCGCTGTCCACCATTAGCCATACACCATTTCAGATTAACAAATAAAGGAGCCCACCATGGGTGATCAAGTTGGCGTTGCAGTGAGTGGCACTCTGTACTACGTGCCTTTTAAGGAGTTTCAACGTATCCGCGCATTAAGCGTTCCGGCGGTCGAGAAAACCCGGCTTTTTGCCGCTCTGTGCCGCATCAACACGCTCTACATGATTGCCCGTGCTGGCTCTGGCCATATTGGCAGCAGTTTCAGCAGCATGGACATCATGTCTTGGCTGCAACTCAACGAACTGCGTACCCCGCTGGAAGATGATGAGACCTCACCTAGTGACATTTTTTTCTCTTCCAAGGGACACGATGCGCCAGGCCTCTACAACACTTGGATCGGCATGGGTAAATTGGATTTTGAGCTCATCCACCAGTTACGTCGCCTCAACGGCCTGCCGGGGCATCCCGATGTTTCTACGCCAAACGTCGTCACCAATACCGGTTCGTTGGGCATGGGGGTATCCAAGGCCAAAGGCATGATCGTTGCCAACCGCCTGCTTAAGCAATCCGGTAATGTGTACGTACTGACGGGTGATGGCGAATTGCAGGAAGGTCAGTTCTGGGAGTCTTTGGTTTCGGCAGCCAACCACAAGTTGCACGAACTCACCCTCATCATCGATCACAATAAATTGCAGTCCGATACGCTGGTTTCCAAGGTCAGCGACCTAGGTAACCTAGAAATGAAACTGGCCGCCTTCGGTTGGCATGTCAGCCGTTGCGATGGCAACGATATGACTGCTCTTTCGCAAGCTCTAGCGGCAACAAAATTGGTTGCAGACAAACCCAAAGCCATTATCGCCGACACAATCAAGGGTAAAGGAGTCTCCTTCATGGAGCACACCTCCATTGATTCCGATGTCGAGTTCTATAAATTTCACAGTGGGGCTCCGAGCGATGATGCCTATGTCAAAGCAGCGCAAGAGCTGATCGAATCTGCAAATGCACTTCTGAGCACCGTAGGATCTGCCATATTGGAGTTGGAAAGTGTTATCCGCCCAGCCGCTGCCGTCCCGGAAAACCCGCAGCGTCTCATCGCGGCCTATTCCAATGCCTTGCTTGAGCAGGCCAGAAGAAACCCGAAAATCGTTGCACTGGATGCCGATCTCATCCTCGACACTGGCCTCATTCCGTTCCAAAAAGAGTTTCCGGATCGCTTCATTGAATGCGGTATCGCTGAGCAAGACATGGTTTCCCAAGCGGGGGGCATGGCGCTACGGGGACTATTGCCCATTGTCCACTCGTTTGCCTGCTTCCTCTCAGCACGCCCTAATGAACAGATCTACACTAACGCCACCGAACAGGAAAAGATCATTTACGTTGGTTCTTTGGCTGGGGTCGTGCCAGGTGGGCCGGGACATTCCCACCAAGCCGTGCGAGACATTTCTGCATTAGCCGCGATTCCGGGGCTGACTTTGATGGAACCGAGCTGTGAAGCAGAAGTGGCCATGCTGCTTGATTGGGCGATCAATACCAACCAAGCCAGCAGCTACCTGCGCCTAGTTAGTCTACCTTGGGTGCTGCCCTATCAATTGCCTGCCAACTATATGTCCCAGCGTGGCAAAGGGGTGGCCATAACAGAGGGCAATGATGTCGCAATTATTGCTTACGGCCCTGTCATGCTGTCATCGGCTGTACAAGCCGCGCAGATGCTGAAGAGGAACCATGGCATCGCCGTGAAGGTCATCAACCTGCCTTGGCTCAACGAAGTAGATGCAGAATGGCTGGCTGAAACATTGGGCGACTGCAAGAAAGTGCTCTCCATCGACAACCACTATCTGATTGGTGGTCAAGGTGATCGAATTGCAGATGCGGTGGCAACCACCGGTATTGATGTAGAACTACAAAGACTTGCGCTGAGTGAGATTCCTGAGTGTGGAACAAATCCAGAGATACTCGATGCTCACAAAATGAGTGCGACAGCCATCTTTGAGCGGTTACACCTAATGTCAGAAGTCAGCAATTAATTTCAAATGTTTAATTTTTTGTTACGAATGCATCTTATTAAAAAAATGCTATCCGCATTTTGGAGTAGGGTGGCAAAAAGCTTGGCACCTGCTTTAGCACGGACGCCTACGATATTTGGCGATCCGACCAAGGTGAGCATAGCTAAATCCGCGAAGATAGTTAATGCACTGATCAATGTTCAATCAGGTTATATAGTGATTAAAGACCATGTTTTTTTTGGTCACAATGTGTGCCTTCTTACTGGGAGCCATGATATTAATACCCCTGGAGAAGAAAGATCTGGTTGCGTGATTGGGAGTGGGAGAAATATTGTGGTTGAAGAATCCGTCTGGCTCACCTCTAACGTTACTGTAATTGGCCCATCAACAATTGGTAGAAATTCGGTGGTATTGCCAGGAAGCGTTGTCAATGGTGACATACCTCCAAATACAATGTACGGCGGTGTGCCTGCCCGCTTCATTAAAATGGTGTTGTAACTATCAGGCACTCTGAGGAACAAATGGACAAAGATAATTTCTACAACAACTACGTGTCGACGCACCAAGCAGGACGTAAAGAGGCCCCATCAATAGCAACCTTAAAAGCGCGGAGTGGCAAGTGGCGGCGCCAATTCGGGAGATATCTGCCGGAATCGAAGACCGCTAGGATTCTAGACGCGGGCTGCGGCCACGGCGCTTTATTATGGTGGCTGCAAAGCGAGGGATATGAGGCAGCTGAAGGGGTGGATGTTAGCCCCGAGCAGATAGCTGTAGGTACGTCACTAGGCGTAAAGAATCTGAATTTGGGCATGCTAGAGGATTTTCTCAACGAAAAAACAAAGCACTACAAAGTTATATTCATGCGAGACGTGCTGGAGCATATTCCTAAGGAAAATGTTTGCTCGATACTTAGTGTTTGCAAAAAATCCCTAGCGCCGGGTGGGGTGGTCGTTATTCAAGTACCCAATGCGGATTCTCCTTTTTTTGGACGTATCCGATATGGTGACTTCACTCACGAGAATGCTTACAACAAGACAAGCTTGATGCAGTTATTCAATGTGGCGGGACTCGAGCCTGTAGATTTTGAGTCAGCGACTCTCGTACCTTTTGGCGCGCGTACATTTTTTAAGTGGCTGGCTTGGAAAATAGTAAGTAACGTTTACAAACTCGCACTTAAAGTTGAAATAGGCCCGGGCAACTACATTGTTAGTCTGAACATTATCGCTGTAGCACGAAACAATTCAGTAGATGAAGCTTAAAACCTCGGTTCTCGTTGGTAACTTTCCTCCTCCTTATGGAGGCGTGCCGACTCATATTCAATACCTATCCCAGTATCTTTCAATGAATGGCTGGTCGGTTGATGTGATCACTCCAAAATTTCGTGGGAAGGTAAGAGAGACCATTGGTGGGGTTGTCGTTCATTCGCTACTGTCAGCAAGCAAAATGTTTCGGTTAATTCTTCTGTTACGCCACGTTGGTAAAGTTATTTGCCATTTTAAATTTTTTCTCGCCGAGCCACGCGAATTCATCCGGGCTCTTCTGCTCTATGAGCAAATACGGCAGATTGACCAAGTAAGGGGGGTCGGATCTGTCGCTGCGTACCACATTTTCCCTGCGGGTCTTGCCGCTGCCTGGATTTCTGCTGATTTTGGGATTCCCTTCCTGACAACAATTTTTGGGGAGCTGTACGAGGACACTACACGGCATCAGCGGTGGAGCAAGGAAACTGCGCTGGTACTGAATTCTTCTGTACGGTTGCTCTCATGCAGTGATCATTGCTCGAACAGTGTGGATTTGTTGCGGGGAAAATGGAAGGTCAATACGCTGTATTATGGGATTGATACTGCTAAGTTCGCACCCCCGGTGGATTTAATCTCACTGAGGAACCAGCTCAATATCTCTCCTGAATTTCGTATGGTGTTGTTTGTCGGACGGCAGACACGAGATATGGGTTTACACGTATTTCTTGATGCTGCCCAGCAGATACTCAACAATCGGAAAGATATACAATTTTACGTTGCAGGCCGATCAGCGGAGCTTACTGAAATTGCTTCTAGGCTTGCTGAAAAATACCCGACACTAGTCAAGGTTAATGCCGATACACCTACTGAAATACTAATTAAGTTGTACCAAGCCAGCGATGTGGTCGTCATTCCAAGTATTAATCAAAGAGCGTGTTTGGGCCTGGCAATTATCGAAGGTATGTCCTGCGGAAAACCAGTCATCGTTTCCGACATCGGTGGTGGCCCAGAGGTGCTGAGCAACAGAGAAGCGGGTCTGCTCGTGCCTCCGAATGATCCAGCGGCCTTAGTAGATGCTATTTCATCTATCGTTAACGACCCGGCGTTATTGTCCTGTATGGGAAATAACGGCAGAAAGGTGGCGACGAGTAGATTTGATATCCACTCCACGAATAAAACGATGGAAAATTTGCTACTAGGCATTCAAGCGTGAGTATATCTGCTCTTCGATGGTCGTTCGCCCAGCAACTGTCTAGGCAGATTATATCGATTGTAGTGTATCTAGTTTTGGCAAAGTTACTCAGTCCGGTTGATTTTGGGCTTGTTGCAATTGCTGCTGTTTGGATTGCCGTTAGCACATTATTTCTCGATAGCGGATTCGGTACTGCCTTAATACAAAAAAAAGATGCTGGCGACGAGCACTACAGTTCTGTTTTTGTTGTCAATATCTGCGCAGGTTTTTTTGTTTATTTGTTGATATATTTAGGATCTCCGGCCTTATCCAGTTACTACAAACAACCGGAATTGATTGACATACTTCGCGTGATGGCTATCAGTGTTATATTTACTGCCATTGCGTCAACAAAAATTAGTATTGCTCAAAAAGCAATGAATTTTCGTATGTTGACTATCAGGGATGTCAGTGCGGTGCTTGCAGGAGGTTGCGGTGGGATATTGGCGGCCTTATACGGATACGGTGTTTGGAGCTTGGTTCTTCAGGCGGTGACAACCAGTGTTATTTTATCATTGATTACGTGGAAGGTTGTTGCTTGGAATCCCAATCTGTTTTTGGTCTCCCTGAGATCCATCAAGGATCTGTGGGGGTTTAGTTCAAAGATATTTTTATTTGGGCTTCTGAAGTTGTTGAGTCAGAGCGTAGATATAATTCTTATCGGCTTACTATTGAATCCGGCTGCCGTTGGTTTGTATGCGTTTTCTACAAAGACAATTATCATGCCGATTTCGTCAATTCGTGCGGCGTATGGGGCCTACCTCTTTCCGAGATTCTCAACGATACAGGGCGATACGGTGAAGATATCGTTTGAGTACACTGACTCGATTAAGCGCATAAGTTATTTTGTTACACCGATTTTACTTGTCGCCTATTTTTTATCTGATGATGCTATAGTCAATTTCTTTGATAAACCATGGCACTCTGCAATAGAATTGATCAGAATTGTCACCTTCGTTGCGCTAATGCAGTCCGTTATTGCGCCAATAGGAGAGTTGATCAAGGCAATTGGGCGCCCCGGGTTGCTGGTTTTGTGGGGGGGGGGGTTTACCGCAGCAAGCGTGTGCGCCATTTATTTTGGCACCTATTTTCAGTTGATGGGTGTGGCGTGGGCTCTTCTTCTCGTTAATATGGGGGGGGTTGCTGCATGCATTATTATTTCAGGACGCCTTATAAAGGCTCCATTGAGGTTATTGTTTAGGATATACACATTGCCAATTATTTTTTTTACTGTTTTGGTGTTTATTGGGAACTTGATTGAGTCTGTGCTGGTCGTCTCGACTTTTTTAACATCAGTGGCAATTCTGCTTTTGTTGCTATTGTTATATGTTTTTGCATTGCAATATTGGGATCCTGCGTATTTGAAGAGTTGGTGCAACATAGTGCGTCGCGCGCCTCGTTAATAATTCATCATTAATATGTATCGTTCATAATGGCCTTAATAAAAGAAATCATTAAATATATGAGGGTTGGCTTTCGTGCTCGTTCTTTTGCTAGAATAGGGTGGGGGCCAATCATAAAAAAAGATATAAGATTGTGGGAATCTGAAAAATCCAAGGCAAAGAACGGAAAAAAAGTTTTGATTGCGACTAGCTTGGGGGGGTATGACTCGGGCGCTTATTTAGAAAGCATCTTGGCGGTTGCGTTAACCCTTCGTGGTGCTGAAACCGAAATCTTGCTGTGTGACAAATCGTTGCCTGCTTGCCAAATGGCGAAGCTTGCAAGGGTTAAGCCGACGCAGTTTGCGGAGATGGGGCCTTCTAACTTTTGTGGCTCTTGTTTAGCATCTGGACTCAGTATTTATAAGCCACTTGGGTTAAAAATTCACTTATATTCGAATCATATTACTGAAGTCCAGCAGACTCTTGCGAGAAAAATTGCACAAACGGTGGCGTTTGACGAAATAAGCACTTACAAATTCGATGGGCTTGCGGTTGGGGAGCATGCTTATGCGGGCGCTTTGCGATATTTTGCCAGAGGGGATTTGCTCGGCGAATTGGAGGGGGAGGCGGTGCTGCGCTGTTATTTGGAAGCTGCGATTAGGACTGTCTTTGTAACGCGCTCTCTTATAAAAGAAAACAATATAAGTGTGGTTGTCTTCCATCATGGAATTTATGTTCCGCAAGGTATCATAGGCGAGGTGTGCCGACACGAAGGAATAAGGGTCGTAAATTCCAATCCGGCATACCGAAAACAAACTTTTATTTTTAGCCACAATGATACCTATCACCACACAATGATCGACGAACCGGTATCTACATGGGAGGACATCCGCTGGGATGCCAGCAAAAAAGCAAAGGTTCTAGAATACCTTTCCAGTCGCTGGTATGGTACCAATGACTGGATTTGGTTTCACGAGCCACCAAAACATGACATAAATGAAATTGCAGCGGAGTTGAAAATTGATTTTTCGAGGCCAACGATTGGTTTGCTAACAAGCGTCATGTGGGATGCTCAGTTGCACTATCGCTCAAACGCATTCAAAAATATGATTGAGTGGGTTATGGCAACTATCCGATACTTTGAGACGCGCCCTGATCTGCAATTGCTAATAAGAATTCACCCCGCAGAAGTGACTGGTTTGGTGCCATCACGCCAACTGATGACAACTGAAATTTCACGGCATTTCCCGTCCATTCCAAAAAATGTATTTATTATTAAACCGGAGAGCACGATTGGAACATATGCAGCAATGAATCAATGTGATTCGGTTGTGATATACAATACTAAAATGGGAATTGAGTTGTCTGCGGTGGGGATACCTGTAGTAGTTGCCGGTGAGGCGTGGATTCGTAACAAGGGGTTCTCTATAGATATAACCAGCCCAGAGCAGTATGTTTCTGTATTGGATGGTTTGCCTTTGGGTAGGCGTATGAATGATAGTCAAATTAACCGTGCCCAAAAATATGCCTTCCATTTCTTTTTTAGGCGGATGATTGACCTCCGATTTATTGAATCAGAAAAGAAATTTGAATTTAAACTGGCCGTAGATAGTATCGAATCGCTTTGTGCTGGCCACAATTCTGGGCTTGATTGTATCTGTTCTGGGATTTTAGATGGCACCCATTTTACTATGGACACTGAATAATTGTATTATTAAAATTATCGAGATCTGTCATGAAGACCATCGCTATAGTAGTTGGCACCCGTCCAGAGGCAATAAAACTTTCACCCGTAATATTAGAGATAAATAAATACCCGGAGTTTTTCAAAACAGTTGTTGTCTCTACCGGCCAACACCGCCACATGACACGCAATATCTTCAGCTTTTTTGGTCTGGAGCCGGATATCGACCTGGATATAATGTCTGAAAATCAGACATTATTGGGTTTAACTGTGCATGCGCTTTCTGCATTGGGTAGGGCTTTTGAGTCTGTTACTCCTGATGCAGTCGTTGTGCAAGGAGATACCACTACAGCTATGGTTGCCTCCCTCTGTGCTTTTTATATGGGCATACGAGTTATTCATGTCGAGGCTGGTTTACGTACCCATAATATTCATTCTCCTTTTCCGGAAGAGTTTAATCGTGCATTAATATCAATTGTTGGTGAGTTCCATTTCCCACCTACCGAGCAAGCAGCCGAACAACTTCTGGCATCTCGTGTTGCGCCTGAGAAAATACTCATAACTGGCAATACCGGTATTGATGCGCTCAGAATTGCGGTTGAAAGATTAGATGGGATTGATTTTGAAGAAAACGCCAGTCTTAAGGCAATTTTATTGGGTTGCATTGGAAAAAAAATTATTTTGGTTACGGGGCATCGACGTGAATCTTTCGGGGCAGGTCTCGAAAACATCTGCCATGCTATTCGGTCAATAGTTGATGCGGAAGAAAGCGCTATCGTCGTTTACCCGGTTCATTTAAACCCCAATGTTCGTGAGCCTGTAGGGCGCCTTCTCGGAAATCACCCGCGAATAATTTTGATCGAACCCCTCGACTATGCACCCTTCGTTTTTCTCCTGAAGCAGTCGTATATTGTCTTAACTGACTCTGGAGGAATTCAAGAGGAGGCCCCGTTTTTAGGTAAGCCCGTATTGGTGATGCGGGAAGTTACTGAGCGGCCTGAGGGGATTCAGGCTGGTGCCGCGATGCTTGTTGGTACGCACTCAAATCAGATTGTCGAACAGACATTACGATTGTTTAACGACTCTACTTTTTATTCATCTATGGCACAAAAACGTGTTGTGTACGGAGACGGATTTGCGGCAACGCGCATTGTGGAAACACTAAAATCTGTGTTTTAGCGAGCATCATGAGCACTATCGTTTGGATTTGCGATCAAGACCATTTGCGACATCCTTTTATTTTGCAGGCTGTTTCAGCTGCATGTGAAGCTAAATTTTCAGTTACTGTTGTAGATCGTGCTGTTTCCAGAGCGGGTTTGACATATCGCCATTTACGTGTTCCGTTTGCCCGGGCTTCAGTCAAAGTTTTTGGTATTCCAATTAGAGGCTCGGCCAAGGTTAGTATGCTACTCGGCTGGCCGTTATTGTTTCTCCGTGCTTTTTTTACACCGGCACAATTGTATGTCGCAGAGTTGCCATCCACTGCGTTCATCGCTTGGCTTACGGCTAGATTTCATGGAGCAAAAATACTGTATCACCCATATGAGTTATTTGGTGATCAAACGACTCGTGTTTCACCGTTCACCAAATGGCTGGAAAGATGGTTACTAAGCAATGTCATAGATGGATTGGTAACCCAAAATTCTTTTCGTGCTAACGTCTATTCAATTGAGCGCAACTGCCGTGTAACCCCAGTTATCGTGCGCAATACTAAAAGTGTGAGGCCTTGTTCCTCTCAAGGGGGGATACGCACAGCACTTTCTTTATCTGCTGACACACGTATTGTTCTCTACGAAGGATACTTGATTCCTGGGAGATGGTTAAAGCAGCTCGTCGAATCTATGAATTATCCTCATTGCATAGATGTGCATCTTGTCTTTGTGGGGGAGCGTACAATATGGTGGCGTAAATATATAGAACCAGTTATTGATGAGTTAAATTTGACTGACCGTGTTCACATGCTCCCGTATATACAACACAGCAAATTATGTGAATTTATTGCTGACGCAGATGCGGGGGTGATTATTTACGATAATAGCTGTAGAAATAATATTTATTGCGCACCAGGTAAACTGAGTGATTACGTTTCTGCTAGATTGCCGATTATATGCCCTGCTCATCCGCCTCTGGTAGAATTCATCGATCAATACAAAATTGGCGTAGCTTTTCAAGATAATCGACCAGAAGAGATCGCTCAGGCTATTAGCGCTATCTTTGCGGAACCGCGCGAAATATGGCGCAAGCGTCTTGAGTTGGCCGAACAGGAGTACAACTGGAGCGTTGATCAGGCCGTTCTGGTGAATCAGTTTAAAGAGCTCTGTCAAGAAACTCATTCTGGGTAATTGTAATGGGCTGTATTCAATTTAAGTGTTGATTCCAGCACCTGAGTAGGAGGTCCGAAGCGCATGGAACAAGAACTGGTGAGGGGTGAGGTTGTCTTGGAAGCGGTCAAGGAGGCGTCGCCAGCCGAGATAGTT
>Ga0208371_1000234_pt1 | contig 16520 bp, 17 predicted proteins | sample SubbioCR12Aug_1A_FD_184827 | JGI IMG/M metagenome (GOLD analysis project Ga0208371, IMG submission 184827) | Serpentinite rock and fluid subsurface biosphere microbial communities from McLaughlin Reserve, California, USA - CR12Aug_1A (SPAdes) | ecosystem: Environmental > Terrestrial > Deep... | reverse complement strand
TGCGGCCGGGGCGGACCGGGATGACCAGGTGGGGCAGGCCGATCCCCAGGATGGTGTGCACCTGTTCGTCGATCCCGAGGCGGTCGTACTCCTGGGCCGGGTTCCATTCCACCAGCTCCAGGACCATGTCGATGATCTTTTTCTCGCGGATGGAGGAAACCCCGAACAGGTCCTTGATATTGATGATGCCGAGCCCCCGGATCTCCATGTGGTGCTGGATCGCTTCGGCAGCCTGACCCACCAGCGCTGCCGGCATCTTCTTCTTGATGAAGACCACGTCATCTGCCACCAGCCGGTGGCCACGGATGACCAGGTCCAGGGCGCACTCGCTCTTGCCGATGCCGCTTTTCCCCAACAGCAGGACCCCCACCCCGAGCACATCCACCAGCACCCCGTGCACATGGGTCGTGGGGAGCAGCCGCTCCTCCAGAAACTTGGTAATGAGGGAGATAAAGGTCGACGACTGGCGCGGCGTCACCAGCAGGGGGATGCCGGCCTTTTCGGTCTCGCGCCGGAGGATCTCCGGGGGATCGAGCCCCTTGGTAACGATAAAACAGGATATGGGGAACGAACAGAGCTTGGCGACGTTTTCCTGGGCATGCTGCTCGGGGATCTGCAGCATGTATGAGATTTCGGTATTGCCGAGCACCTGGAGACGATCCGGATGGAGATGCTCGGTATAGCCGGTAAGCGCCAGGCCGGGCTTCTGGATGCGGGAGCTGTAGAGACGATGGGAAAGCCCCTGCTCGCCCGATATCAGACGCAGCCCGAGCCCGTATTCGTCATCCTTGAGAAGATCTTCTATGGAGAGGCTGATGGTACTCACGCTATGCTGTCCCGCTCTACGACAATGGCGACAATCTCTTCCGGTGTCCCTGCCGACATGAGCCTCACACGGACAGCCGAGTCCTTGAGGAGACGGGAAAGTCGGGCAAGCAGCTTGAGATGGATGCCGGCAGCCCCCTCAGGGGCTACCAGCAGAAAGAAGAGATACACGGGACGGCCATCGATGGCACGAAAATCGACCCCACCGGAACTGCGGCCGAAGACCAGCACCGGTTCTGCGAGCTCCGGCAGTTTGCAGTGCGGAATGGCAATCCCGTCCCCGATGCCGGTACTCCCCAGGCCTTCGCGATCCAGGAGCAGTTGCAGCAGCCCTTCACGCGAAACCGCAGGAGATCCCTGCACCAGCCTGTCGGCGAGTTCGGCAAGGACCTCTTCTCCCTTCGTGGCCTGCAGGTCCAAGATGACGTCCGCAGGCTTCAACACGAGTGCACCCTTCATCTGTAAACCCCGGTTCAGGAGAAGAGGCCGAAGCCCGTTGTCATTTTGCCGTTTCTATCAGGCCATAGTTGCCGTCACGGCGACGATAGATGACGTTGATACTGTCGGAACCGGCATCGGTGAAAACCAGAAAGTCCTTGTGCATGAGATCCATCTGCATGACCGCTTCATCCACCGACATCGGCTTGATGGAAACGGTCTTGGTCTTGATGACTACCGGCTCATTGCTCAGTTCGAGTTCTTCGGCGCCGATGATCTTTTTCTGGACCTGGCGTTCGGGGGCATCGGCAGGCTTGTGCGCCTTGAGACGTTCCTTGTAACGGCGGAGCTGCCGCTCGATCTTGTCGATGACTGCATCGATAGCGGCATACATGTCGTTGGTCGCCTCGGAGGCCTTGGTGGTAACCCCTTTGGCATTGATGGAGATCTCCACGATATGACGGATCTTTTCCACGGTCAGATAGACTTGGGCCACGATCGGCTCGTCAATGTATTTCTTGATCCGCTCGAGCTTTTCTTCGGCATAGCTCTTGAGCGCATCACTCGGTTCCATGTGCCTGAAAGTAGTTGCAATCTGCATGAGTATTCCTCCTCTATGTATGGTTCATGTGCTGACGGCCCGAACGGTTTCGCGGCCTTGACCGCGTCCCCACAGGGTCGGAAATGCAGGTTTCAGAAGAGCCGCTTGCGTTCCGAAGATGAACCGATCCGCAGCATCTCGCGGTATTTGGTCACGGTCCGACGGGCTATGTTGATCTGGTGGACAGAGAGCAGTTCCGCAAGTTTCTGGTCGCTGTACGGCTTCTTCGGATCCTCGTTATCCAGGATCTCCTTGATCTTGTTCTTGACGCTCTCCGAGGCGATGAAATCACCGTCTGTGGTGGAAATGCCGCTATTGAAGAAGTATTTCAGCTCGAACAACCCCTGGGGCGTCTGCATGTATTTGTTCGTGGTGACCCTGCTGATGGTCGATTCGTGCATGCCGATATCTTCGGCAACGTCACGCAGGACCAGTGGCTTGAGATAGGCGATCCCCTTGTCCAGAAACTCGCGCTGAAACTTGACGATACTCTTGGAGGTCTTGTAGATGGTCCGTTGCCGTTGATGGATACTCTTGATCAACCACATTGCCGAACGCATCTTCTCGCTCAGGTACTCCTCGACCTTGCCCGGCTGGTTGCGCTCTGCCTTGGTTTCGCTGCTGTAAAGCGGGTTGATGCGGAGATTGGGCATGCCCTCTTCATTGAGCAAGACCACGTATTCCTCTCCCACCTTGGAGACAAAGATATCAGGAGAGATATACTGTACCTCCTCCTGGCCATAGAGCCGACCCGGCTTGGGGTCGAGGCCGGCAATGATCCTGGCGGCGAACAGGATGTCATTGACCTCGACACCGACAGCCTTGGCGATCTGCTTGTATTTGCGGTTCTCCAGGTCCTTGAGGTGGGAGGTCAGTATCGCCTCAACCACGCTGCCGTCCATACCCAGGTTGCGAATCTGGAGAAGCAGGCATTCCCGCAGGTCGCGGGCAGCAACACCGGCCGGATCGAAATCCTGAATCCGGGCCAGCACGCTGACGACAGCCTCTTCATCCACACTGCAGATCTGCGCAATATCGGCAGTCGTCGAGCGAAGGTAGCCATCCTCATCGATATTGCCGATGAGTTCGCTACCGATCATCCGCTCCTCGTCGGTAAACCGGTTGAGATTGAGCTGCCAGGACAGATGATCGGAGAGAGTCCCTTTTTTGGTGAGGATGTTTTCGTAGGAGGGACGGTCATCGTCGTCATCGTAATACTGCTCGCCGGCGCTGTAGTTATATCCCTCAAGGTAGGAATCCCAGTCCATCTCCTTGATGGTCTCTTCACCGACAGCCACTTCCTTGAATTCAACCGCCTCACCCGTTACCGGAATCTCTTCCTTTTCCTGCAGCTCGAACTGGTCTGCCTCGCGAATCTCTTCCTGTTCGGCGGTTTCGTCGAGCACGGGGTTCTCTTCCAGCTCCTGACGGATCACATCCTGGAGCTCGATCCGGGAGAGTTGGAGGAGCTTGATGGCCTGCTGCAACTGGGGGGTCATTACCAGTTGCTGAACCATCTTCATCTGTTGGCGCATCTCAATGGCCATAGTGCCTCGTTTTACAGTCTGAAAGAATCACCGAGATAAATCTCGCGGGCCTTTTTGCTCTCTGCGATCTGTTGCGGGTTGCCGAATTCCAGTACCTCGCCGGCGTTGACGATATAGGCGGCATCACACACGCCAAGGGTTTCGCGAACATTGTGATCCGAAATCAGGATGCCGATCCCTCTGCCGCGAAGGTCGGCAATGATCCCCTGGATATCCATCACGGCAATGGGGTCGATGCCGGCAAAGGGCTCATCCAGGAGAATGAATGCCGGGCCGGTTGCCAACGCCCTGGCGATCTCGACCCTCCGCCTCTCTCCACCCGAAAGGGCGTATCCGTGGCTCTGGGCAATGTGACTGATGCCGAGATCGGCCATGAGTGCATCGGTGCGCTCTTCACGCTCACCCCGCGACAGGTTCATCATCTCCAGGACAGCCAGGAGATTTTGCCGCACCGTGAGCTTGCGGAAGACCGAAGGCTCCTGGGGTAGGTAGCTGATCCCCCGTCGGGCCCGCTGGTGCATCGGCATGGCAGTCAGATCCTCTTCGTCGAGCATGACCTGTCCGCTGTCCGGACGGCAGAGCCCCACCACCATGTAGAACGTGGTGGTCTTACCGGCACCGTTCGGCCCCAGAAGACCGATCACCTGGCCGGAGGTGACTTCGAGCCCGATCCCATTTACGACAGCCCTGTTGCCGAAACTCTTCTTGAGTCCGCGGGCAAAGAGTTTTCGCTCAGGGGCCGGTGCCGACATTGTTTCCCGTACCTTTGGGGTGGATGACTGCCTGGACCCGCCCCTCGGAACCGCCGGTTACCACGCTCTTCTGTTCATTGACGTAAAAGGTGATCGTCTTGCCGGCCACCATGTCTTCACCCTGATAGACCCGGGGATTATCCTCAAGGAGGATGGTGCCACTCCGGTTATCGTAGAGCGCCCGGCCAGACTGGCCGATCCGGTTGCCCTGGACGATCCGTACCTTGCCGAGGGCCTCCACCTTGGTAACCTCCCGCTCCTTTGATCCGTAATGGACAATCAGCCGGTCGCTGTAAATGGTGATGTCGCCCTGACGGGCTGTGACATTGCCCGTAAAGGTCGCCGTTTTCCGCGCATTGTCCGTGGAAAGCTCATCTGCCTTTACCTGGATCGGCTGGTCGTCACGCACTGGAGGTTGGGCCGGGGAAGCTGCAAAACCGGGACGGCAGAGCAGCGACATCAGGACCGCGATCATCAGAAAAATTCTGTAACGTTTCAACGATGCATACCACTCTTGACATGTGCCGTCACGTCGCTCTTTACCTGCAGCCTGGCACTTGCCACCCGGTAGTCCATCCCTTTTCCTTCCACCATGAGACTGTCGTCGGAGTATTTCACCGGATCATCGGTGGTCAATAGTTCCTGCCCGGCAAGAAAACGGACACTGGCAGTGGTGAATTCCATACCCGTGCTGCTCGTTGCCCTGACTCCCCCACGCAGCAGCACATCCTTGGTGGCACTGTTATACTCGGCCCGCGCAGCGGTCAGGTGGATATCGCCAGCCGGCCCGCCTGCAAGCAGGTCCAATTTTACCCCGACCAGATGCACCAGGCTCTGTCCCGTATCATAATCGGCACGGTCGGCCAGAAGTATCCATTTGGTGCTGCCGTTACGGGTCTCGGTAAAACGGATTCCTTGCAGCGCCAGGTCCGCTGAACGTCCTGACGAAGGGGGGGCTGAAGCTGGCTGCCTCCGCGACGGGAGGTGCCGATGAATAATAACCGCCAGCACGATAATGGCCGCCATTATCACCAGTGCCAAAAGCAGCCTGATTTTACCCGCTGTCCGCATAATCCGTCGGAAGTATAACACCTGATAGTTGGACTGTAAAGCGGATTGTCACCCTTCAGCGCGATATTGGCACAGAGATTGAACTAGCGACAGAATATTGCATTGTTATCTGGACCGCACGACTCTATCGGGACTCATACCGTCGGATGATTTCCCTACCAAAACCCGTAGAAATCCGCTATGATGGCCACATTTGCTCAACCGTGCCCCGAGGGTCTCATGAACACTGCTGAAAAGGTTTTCATCGTCGGCTGCGGTGATGTCGGCATGCGTGTAGCCAGACTCCTGCTCGCCAAAGGTAGCCACGTATCAGGATTAGCCCGCTCGCCCGAAAACGCCGATCGCTTACAACAGCTTGAAATATCTCCCATTCTGGGGAATTTGGATGAACCGGAATCACTCATCAACCTGCCGGTTGCAGATGCTATCGTCTTTTATTTTGCCCCCCCACCGGGTGGAGGGTTCAGGGATACGCGACTGAGGAACTGGTGTGCCGCCATTTCACCGGATGCGAAACCGGCACGGGTCATTTACCTCAGCACCAGCGGAGTATATGGCGATTGCGGGGAAAAGACCGTTACCGAGGAGACACCGCCCAACCCGCAGACTTCGCGGGCAAAGCGTCGATTCGATGCTGAAACGTTTCTTGCGGAGTGGGGAAAAAAGGAACGGGTACCGGTCATAATCCTGAGGGTTACCGGCATCTATGGTCCGGGCCGGTTGCCGGTCATGCACCTGATGAACGGCACGCCGCTGCTCAATGCGCATGAAGCGCCCTCAACGAACCGCATCCATGCGGACGATCTTGCCAGGGTCTGTATCGCTGCTGCCGAAAAGGGGGTGGATGGTGACATCATCAATGTCAGCGATGGCGAGCATGGGACCATGACCCAGTATTTCAATGCCGTTGCAGACCTTCTCGGCATTCCCCGTCCTCCCCAGGTGACCAGGGAGGAAGCGGCACGACTCATGCCACCGCTTCTGTACTCCTACTTCAGCGAGAGCAGGCGAATGGATAACCGTCGGATGCTGGATCGCCTGGGGATAACGCTCCTCTACCCGACGCTGGCAGAGGGACTCCCCTCCTGCAGGCCCGATGATTGGCAGGTACCGCCGGCCAAGGAGGGAAACCACCCGTAAGGACTGCATATGCACCTGCAGAAGCAGGCAAGGCAGCAACCACCCCGTAGCGGGGAAAGCAGATCACCTCTCGCGCCCGGTTACGGCACGAGTCAGCCCGGAGAGGCGTACGATGAACGAGTTGAAAATCCTCCTGATAGAAGACAACCCCGACGACGAATTCCTCACCCGACGCATTCTGTCCAAACTCGACCAGAACAACGTCAGTGTCGTTCACGAGGGTGAACAGGCGCTCCGGTATCTGTTCGGGGATGAAACTACCCCCCTCGGCGCCCCGATCCGGAACAAACCCGACCTGATCCTTCTGGACATCCGGATGCCCCTGGTGGATGGACTGGACTTTCTTGAGGCGGCCCACGCAAACCTGCGCACCCTTGATATCCCGGTCATCGTTGTCAGTTCATCACGACTCGAACGGGAGGTGGAGCGCTGCTTGGAACTGGGAGCGAAGGCATATCTCACCAAGCCGATCGACAGCAAGGAACTCTCCAGCATCATCAAACAACACTGCCTGAGCAGCTAGCCCGCTTCCGACCGGGAACCGATCGGTCGCTGCCAGAGATTCCTCCAGATGCCCCGGCCGTACTGTTCGCCTCTACCCGCCGTAATAGCGCGCCGTCACGCTCTCCCAGGCGCCGGTCCCCTTGAGGAGCAAGTCGCAGACCTCGCGCACCGCTCCCCAGCCACCCCTGTTCCGCGTCACGAAATGGACCTCTTCCAGCACGTAATCCAGCGCATCCGCAGGTGCAGCAGCGAAACCGACCCGGCGCAGGACCGGGATGTCGATGATATCGTCGCCGACAAATGCCACGTTCTCGTCCTTAAGACCCGTCTGCCGGAGGATCTCCAGATAGGGTGTCAGCTTGTCCAGCGCCTTCTGGTAGACCAGGGTGATCCCCAGTTCGGCGGCACGATTGACAACCACCTGGGACTGGCGGCCCGAAACGATCCCCACCTCGATCCCCGCCCGCTGGACCATCTTGATGCCATGGCCATCCTTGACATTGAAGAACTTGGACTCGACACCGTTGGCATCATAGATGATGCGGCCATCGGTCAGCACGCCGTCCACATCGAGCAGCAGAAGTTTAATCTCCTTGAGGCGATCGTTCATCTGACAAGAGACCCGGGGCATCTGCCGCGACGCGGCAGTATCAGGGCCATCCTCCTTGAATGGGATTCTGCTGCTCAGGCCAATCCTGCCTTGAGAAGATCGTGCAGGTGGATGATACCGATCGGGATATCAGAGGTGTCGTCTTCGAAGACGAAAAGAGAGGTAATGGAGAACTCCTCCATCTGCTGAAGTGCCTTGGCGGCGAGTTCCATACCCTTGATGCGTTTGGGATTGCGGGTCATGAGGGCGCCGGCCGGCTGGTTGATGATGTCGCTCCCCCGCTCCAGGGCACGCCGCAGGTCGCCATCGGTGATGACCCCCACCAGTCTCCCCTCGGCATCCACGACACCCGATGCTCCCAGTTTTTTGGCGGTGATGACGAAGAGCGCCTCGCGCATGGGTGTCTCTTCTTTGACCAGCGGCATGGCATCGCCGCTGTGCATGAAATCGGCCACCGTGAGGAGCAGCTTTTTCCCCAGGGAGCCACCGGGATGGAACAGGGCGAAATCCTCGGCGCTGAAACCGCGCTGGACGAGCAGTGCAACTGCCAGAGCGTCCCCCATGGCCAGGGTGGCGGTGGTGGATGCCGTAGGTGCCAGCCCCAGGGGGCAAGCCTCCTCTTTCACCGAGATGTCCAGGACGACATCGCCGGCTCGTCCCAGGGTCGAAGCCGGATTGCCGGTCATGGCAATGAGCCGGGCACCCAGCCGCTTGATCACCGGGAGGATGCGCAAGAGCTCCTCGGTCTCTCCGCTGTTGGAGACACCGATCACCACGTCCCCCTTCATGATCATGCCCAGGTCGCCATGGATCCCTTCGGCTGGGTGGAGGAAAAATGCCGGGGTCCCGGTGGATGCCATGGTGGAAGCGATCTTCTGGCCGACCAGCCCCGATTTCCCCATGCCGGAGACAACCACCCGGCCGCGTGACGACAGTATCATCTCCACGGCACGTTCAAACTCGCCGTCTATCCGTTCCGCCAGTGCCTTGAGGGCATCGGCCTCGACCTGTATGACCCGTTTTGCTTCCTGAACTATCATGGTATATCCAGTCATTCCTGCCTAAGAGTGCGGAAAACGCGGGCAGTCCCTGCCGAACGCATCATTTCTCATGCTTTACGATATGGTCGATCGCCTTCAGCTGCTTCAGGAGATCGGCGAGGTCGTCGAGTTTCAGTGAATTGGGGCCATCGCAGAGCGCCTTGTCGGGGTTCTCGTGGACCTCCATGAAAACCCCGTCGACACCGGTGGCAACGGCAGCGCGGGAAAGATACTCCACGAATTCACGCTGTCCGCCGGAAGAACCTCCCTGGCCGCCGGGAAGCTGCACGCTGTGGGTGGCATCGAAGACCACCGGGCAGCCGGTACCCCGCATGATCGGCAGGCTCCGCATGTCGACCACCAGGTTGTTGTAACCGAAGGTGACGCCGCGTTCCGTGAGGACGATCTGCTCATTGCCGGTGGATTGGGCCTTCCCCACCACGTTCTCCATGTCCCAGGGGGCAAGGAACTGCCCTTTCTTGATATTGATCACCCTGCCAGTCTTTGCCGCAGCCACCAGCAGGTCGGTCTGGCGGCAGAGAAATGCCGGGATCTGCAGCACATCCAGCACCTCGGCCGCAGCGGGTATCTGCTCGATGGAGTGGATATCGGAGAGTACCGGCACCCCCAGCGACTCCCTGACCTTGGCCAGGATCCGCAGCCCCTCCTTCAGTCCGGTGCCGCGAAATGAGCCCACCGACGTCCGGTTGGCCTTGTCATAGGATGCCTTGAACACGAGCGGCATGGAGACAGCATTGCAGATGGTCATCAACCGCTCTGCAGTCCGGAGGGTGTTCAGCTCGTTCTCGATCACGCAAGGGCCTGCAATGAGAACGAGCGGCCGATTGCCGCCCATCCGCACATTTCCCGTAACGATTTCCCTGGTCATTGATCTCCCCTTCAGCCCTTTCTGTTCGAGAGCGCCGCTGCAATAAAGGCGCGGAAGAGCGGATGCGGATTGAGCGGTTTGGACTTGAATTCAGGGTGGAACTGACAGCCGAGGAACCAGGGATGGTCGGCAATCTCCACCACCTCCACCAGGTCTACCTCGGGATAGATGCCGGACAGGACCAGCCCGTTGCCGGTCAAACGGTCACGGAACGCGTTGTTGAATTCGTAACGATGGCGGTGCCGTTCCAGGATATCGGCAGCACCGTAGGCCTTCTGGGCAAAGGTCCCCTTGGCCAGCGAACAGGGGTAGGCACCGAGACGCATGGTTCCGCCCTTGCGGGATACCCCTTTCTGCTCCTCCATGAGGTGGATGACCGGATTGCTGCAATCTACCTTGAACTCACTGGAAAAGGCGTCGGTAAGCCCGCAGACGTTGCGGGCAAACTCCACCACAGCCATCTGCATCCCCAGGCAGATCCCGAAGAAGGGGACCCGCCGCGTCCGGGCGTATTCGATGGCCATGATCTTCCCTTCCGTTCCCCGCTCGCCGAAACCTCCGGGGACCAGGATGCCGTCCGCCTCGTCCAGCAGGCCGTCCACCCCTTCCTGCTCGATCTTTTCCGCATCGACAAAGGTGAGACGCACCCGGCAGTCGTTGGCGATGCCGCCGTGGACCAGCGCCTCGTTGAGCGACTTGTAGGAATCGGCAAGGTTCACGTACTTGCCGACAATGGCAATCCGCACCTCTCCATGGGCAGGGTTGCGCAGCTTTTCCACCACCTCCTGCCACGGGGTGAGATCCGGCGATTTGGTCCAGATATTGAGCTTGTCCACCACCTGCTCGTCGAGCCCTTCACGGTGCAGCGCCAGGGGCACGGCATAGATGTGCTCGGCATCGGCAGAGGTAATGACGGCCTTCTCGTCCACGTTACAGAAAAGGGCGATCTTGGCCTTCAACTCCTTGGGGAGTTCCTGTTCGCAGCGGCAGATCAGGATATCGGGCTGGATACCGATCTCCTGCAGCTCCTTGACCGAATGCTGGGTCGGCTTCGACTTCAGCTCGCCGGCAGTCCGGATATAGGGGACCAGGGTCACGTGGAGGTAGAGGGTGTTGCCCGCCCCCCGGTCATGGCGGAACTGGCGGATCGCCTCCAGGAAGGGGAGCGATTCGATATCGCCCACGGTCCCGCCCACTTCGACAATGGCCACATCATGCCCCTTGGCATTCTCGATGATCTTGTGCTTGATCTCGTCGGTGATATGGGGAATGACCTGGACGGTGCCGCCGAGATAATCCCCCCGGCGTTCCTTCTCGATCACCGAATAGTAGACCTGGCCGGTGGTGAAGTTGCTCTTCTTGGAGAGCTTGGCAGTGGTGTAGCGTTCATAATGGCCGAGGTCCAGGTCGGTCTCTGCACCGTCGTCCGTGACGAACACCTCGCCGTGCTGAAACGGCGACATGGTGCCGGGATCGACGTTGATGTAGGGATCGAGCTTCTGCAGGGTCACCCGAAGGCCGCGGGCCTCCAGGAGGGCACCCAGCGATGCCGAAGCCAGCCCCTTGCCGATGGAGGAGACCACTCCTCCGGTAACGAATATGAATTTGGTCTTCATGGCAGCTCCTCAACATCGAACCGTTGACGTGCCGGGTCGCGACCTCACTTGTTTCGTGCGCCACTCCGGCAGACACAGCGGTCCGCTAGCGAATCAATCAGTTCTTTTTCAACTTTTCCAGTACTTTTTCCAGGTCTGACGGCGTATCCACACCGATGGATTCGTGGGCGGTCTCCACGACCCTGATCCGGCACCCATTTTCCAGAACCCGCAACTGTTCCAGCTTTTCCGCCTGTTCGAGGAATGTGGGGGGCATCTTGGCGAATTTGAGCAAAAACTCCCGCGAATAGACGTACAGACCGACATGCTTGTAACAGAGCAGTTTCCCGGAGGCAAATACCTCGTCCTTCAGATCGTTCCACTTGTCCCGAAAGTTGGGCAAGGGAGAACGGGAAAAATAGAGCGCATACCCCTCCCAATCGGTCACCACCTTGACCACGTTGGGAGAAAGGAAGTCATGCAGGTTTTTGATCCTGGATTTCAGGGTCCCCATGACAATCGACGGATCCTTGATGAGCGGCGCAATGGCCTCGTCGATCATGGCCGGTTCGATGAGAGGCTCATCCCCCTGGACGTTGACGATGATATCGCTGTCCAGACGTGCGGCAACCTCGGCAAGGCGATCGGTGCCGGTTTCGTGGTCGCGGGAGGTCATCTCCGCATGCCCCCCGAAAGACCTGACGGCAGAGGCGATGCGCTCGTCGTCGGTCGCCACGATCACCGACCCGACCAGCTTGGCCTGGGAGGTTCTTTCGTAGACATGCTGTACCATCGGCTTGCCAAGGATGTCGGCAAGCGCTTTGCCTTCGAACCTGGTTGAGGAGTACCTGGCGGGGATAACCGCAGTGATCTTCATGACCTTGGGACCTTGCGGTGGAGTGGCCTCAAAGTCGCCCTGCGGGCGTTTCTATGCGGCCGTCCCTTCATGGGGTGGGACGAATAAAGCTACACTAAAAGGAGGAAGTGTGTCAAGGAGGTAATCAGCGTGGGGCATATTCCGCCAGGCCCTTGGACCAGGCAATGGTTTCGAGCTGCGCCTCGGCCAACTGGCTCGTCGAAAGCTGCACCTGACTGAGCAGCTCTTCGGCGGCATTGAAGTCGGCTTTCTCCATCAATTCGGCGATCTGCAGGAGAGTCCCCAGGAACCCTTCACGGTAGAGCAGCGCGGTACGGATGTCTTCAGTCAGGTTCAGGGTGGAGATAACCTCTTCCAGGGCGGTACTGAAAAGGACATCGACCAGGGAGAGGACACCGGTAATGAACGCCCGGTCACCACTATCCCGGTCTTTGGAAAAGAGGGTCATCTGCCTGACCATGACCTCCATGAGACGGCCCCTGACCGATGCCAGCTCCAGAAGGGGGCTCCCCATGGCCGGGGCATCCTGGCCGGCATAAAGTGCAAGCACCACCCAGCGCTTGAGCTGCTGTCGTCCCAGGACCATGATGGCATGACGCACCGACCGGACCTTCTCCCGGACTCCGAACGCCACCGAATTGACCAACCGCAAAAGGCCATAGATCAGGTATGGGCTCTCCCGGAACGAGTGTTCGATATCCGCCAGTTCGGCTTCCAGCTGCAACTGGTTGAGCAGCTTGAGCAGGGTCGTACGCCCGGCATCGATCCGGTTCTGCTTGAGGACAACCGGACGGGAGAAATAGTACCCCTGGAAGAGTTCGAACCCCATGGCGGCACAGGCATCGTACTGCTCGCGGGTCTCCACCTTCTCCGCCAGGAAGGTGAAGCGCCAGCGACCCAGTTGCCCGAGCATGGCCGGCAGCTGGTCGAGCGGCCGTTCCAGGATGTCCACCTTGATGATATCGATGATCTTGTAGAGAGGCTCGTATTCCGGGGAATAGGTATGGTCGTCCGCTGCCAGCGTGAACCCCTTCTCTTTGAGCTCATGGCAGCGCGTTATGACCTGCTCGTTGATCTCGAGATTTTCCAGGAGCTCGATGACCACATGATCCTTGGGCAGGAGTTCGAGGGTATCGCTCATCAGCATGTCGGTGTTGACGTTGAAGAATCCCTTATGACGTCCGACCACGTTATCGATCCCGAAATCGGTCAGGGCATTGAGGATGACGCTGGCACTGGCTTGGGTCTGATCGGTGAAATCGGCATACGCCTTTTCCGCCGAGCGAAAGAGGAGTTCAAACGCCACGATGTTCTGGCTGCGGTCGAGGATCGGTTGTCGTCCGAGAAAGAATTTTTCTTCACCCATACCGCGCCTCGCAACCACAGGTCGGCAATATCCTGCGCTTCTTCCTGCAGACCACTCCTAGGAACAAATCCGTAGCACCTCGCGGGAAATCGCGTCCAGGGGTTTGATAAAATCGACCCCTCCCAGCTTGATCGCTTCATTCGGCATCCCGAACACTACCGAGGTCGCTTCGTCCTGGGCGATATTCAGAGCCCCGGCCTCTTTCATCTCCAGCATCCCCTTGGCGCCATCGTCACCCATGCCGGTCATGATGACGCCAACGGCATTTTTCCCCGCATAACGGGCTGCCGAACGAAACAGCACATCCACCGACGGGCGATGGCGCGATACCAGCGGACCTTCCTTTATCTCGACATAATAGCGGGCACCACTGCGCTTCAGTAGCAGATGCTGGTTGCCGGGAGCGATCAGAGCCCTGCCGCGGACAACCGTATCGTTGTTCTCCGCCTCTTTTACCGACAGGCGGCAGAGGCCGTCGAGACGTTGCGAAAAGGTGCGTGTGAAACCTTCGGGCATGTGCTGCACAATGACGATCCCCGGACAGTCAGCGGGCATTGATTCCAGAAAGACCCGGAGCGCTTCGGTCCCACCGGTCGAGGCCCCCACCACGACCACCTTCTCGGTGGTCTGGATCATGGCCCGGTTCGTCGGCTTTTCCAGGATAACGTCGGCCGAAAGTTTGGGCTGTACCTCGTGCTGGCGCCGGACCACAGTGGAAAGACGGGCTTGCGCCGCAGCTTTCACTGCATCGCAGATCCTTACCCTGGATTCCTCCAGGAACTGCTTGGTCCCGAGCCGCGGTTTGGTAATGATCTCAACTGCACCGCACTCCAACGCCTTGAGGGCCGTCTCGGAGCCCTGGTCCGTAAGACTCGAACACATCACCACCGGAATGGGATGCTGGCTCATGATCTTTTGCAGGAAGGTGATGCCGTCCATGCGCGGCATTTCCACGTCGAGCGTAATGACGTCAGGGACTTCGTCGCGAATCCGCTCTGCTGCCACAAACGGGTCCGAAGCAGTGGCCATGACCTGGATCTGCGGATCCGAATTGAGGATCTCCGCCAGGGTCTGGCGCACGACCGCAGAGTCATCGACAATGAGAACCCTGATCAGTTTTTTCATCTGGATACACCTCTCAACACTCTCTCGGGAACCAGAAGCATTGCTCCGTATGTTACAACTTACACAACCGCGTTCATTCGTCAAGGAGCCGTCGAAGAACCGATGAAAAACCAGGAGGAGTGACTTTATCCCTGTAATTGCTTTAGTTTTCGCGGCCAACCCGTACGGGTTCCCCTGCTGCATGCGGCTGGAGCGCCGGTCACTGCATTTTTCGGTACACTGTGGGATGCACCGAAACCAGCGGAACGTCGAGACCGTTCAACGTCTCGGAATGCCCCATGAAAATATGGGCACCCGGTGCCATCAGGCGGTAAAAATGGTTGAGAACCTGCTCCTGGGTAGGTCGGTCGAAATAGATGATCACATTGCGGCAGAAGATGATATCCAGAGGTTCACGCATCCCGAAGTCATCATCCATGAAATTGAGACGCCTGAAATGGATCTTCTCGCGCAAAGCCGGATTAACCCGGACCAGGGGATTGCTCCGATCCTTGCTGCGGAGGAGATATTTCTTTTTCATGGCCATGGGAACCGGATCGACCCGATCCTCTTCGTAAATGGCCTGCCGCGCTTTTTCCAGAACCCGCGTTGATATATCCGTAGCCAGGATATTGAAGGTGAACCCTGGATTTTCTTCGGCGTATTCGCTCAGGATCATGGCCAGGGTATATGGCTCCTCTCCTGTCGAACAGCCGGCACTCCAGACAGTGAGCTTGCGCCCTCGGTTACCATTCCGTCGTTCCCACTGCGGAACGACCTGTTGTACCAGATATTCGAAATGATCGGGTTCGCGGAAAAAATCGGTCTTGTTGGTGGTAACAACGTCGATCATCTGCACCAGTTCGCTTTCCATGCCGTTCTGGCTGAAGAGATAATCGCAGTAGTCGCTGAAGGAATACATCTGCAGCATGCGCAGGCGTTTGTTTAGGCGCGCCTCTAGCATGGTCTTTTTTGCCGTGGTCATCTTGATGCCGCATTGTTTGTAGATGAACTGGCTGAGACGCTGAAAATCCTTATTGGACATCGCGGTCGAGCGTTCATGGAGATTTTGACTTTCATCCATGGTACGGCATCCTCCCCAGAATATTCGTAAGATATAAATTATTCAACATGATTGCATTTATTATTTTATCGGCACACAACCTCGATAATTGAGACGAAAGCCGTGGCTCTCTCTGCCCTGTTGACCGCATCTGATCCCTGCCACGTGCACATTCTCGAGACGTACAAAAAAAAACGCCGCCAAAGGCGACGCCCTCCGTTTCGATATGTATATTACGTCAGTGTTTTCTCTTTCCCCTTGATTCCACGATCCCGTGCATCCGGATATATATGGTACATTCCTCGTAATGCTCTCGGCAGTAGAACAGGGCAGGCTGCAGACTGCTACTCCCCGGGTTTACGCAATAGCACTCCCGATCCGGTTCTATCACCAATGGGCAGGGCCCCCTGTTGCTCATCCCGACATGATCGTCAGTAGCCATGCGCTCTTTTTTTGCCACCATATTCTTCTCCCGGTCCTGATTCAATGCAGCAATCCTCCCTAAACGGCATCACAACAGATCAAAAGCGGCCATGACACGTCACATTTTTTACCGCTACAAATTAACACCAACACATGAATACACAATCTCCCATCGACACAACATTCCATATCTTTAACATATTTTTCGTTTTTGAAACGTGAAGTTACTGGAATGCTGCGCAGATATGGTTATCCGTCCGAGCAGTGCCGGACAAGGCAGGAAGCTATCCAGGACAGCAAAGAGCAGATCGAAATTCTCCATGCGCGACAGCGGCACGCAAGGCTTGGTTATCTTGCTCTCGATATATTCGGGATTATTCGGGATGAATTACCCAAGCAGCTGAGGAGGCTTACCAATGTATTGATGACCACCATTGGCAGCCCCCTTCAATCCTATGCGGCTCGCTGTTCAGCTCTCCCCTCCTTGACGGACGAAAGCTCATCCAGGGTGAAGACCTTGTCGATGTTCAGAATCATGATGAAGCTCTCGTCGTGTTTCCCCATCCCCACCAGGAACTCCGTATTCAGCTTGGTCCCGATCCGCGGCGCCGGCTCGATGTTCTCCGGTTCCAGCTCCAGCACTTCCTGCACCGAATCGGCCAGAGCTCCCACCAC
>Ga0208371_1000233_pt1 | contig 16536 bp, 13 predicted proteins | sample SubbioCR12Aug_1A_FD_184827 | JGI IMG/M metagenome (GOLD analysis project Ga0208371, IMG submission 184827) | Serpentinite rock and fluid subsurface biosphere microbial communities from McLaughlin Reserve, California, USA - CR12Aug_1A (SPAdes) | ecosystem: Environmental > Terrestrial > Deep... | reverse complement strand
TTGCCCGCCAGCGGGCGTGGCTTCGGAGGGGCGGAACGTGCCGGGCCGGGCAGGGCAAGGAGCAGCAGGCATATGAGCAGGAAGGCCCGGCGCACCGGATCAGCCCAGCAGTCGGGCAACGAGGCCGGCCAGGTAGTCGGCTGTCCCGGGGGTGCCTTCTTCCGGCGCCCACGACGCGGTTTCGTCAGCGGCGAGGGGGAGATACGGTCCGGCCTTTGCCTCGAAAAAGACCGTGCCCGGTGCCAGGCTGACGGCGCCGTGAAACAGGCCGTGGGGGATATCCACGGCAACCGCAGGCCCGCCGGGGGTGAGCACCACGGAGTCGAGGATCGTGCCGGCCTCGTCGAAGAGGATCACGCCGAGTGCCCCCCGGACGATGACGAAGGTCTCGTCCTTGGCCTCGTCCAGGTGACGGTGCGGCCGGATGTAGGAATTCGGCTCGATGGCGTTGAACAGCCGGTGGCAGCAGAACTCGTCGGTCGGGTGGAGGTTCAGGTTCTTCCGCTTGCGCGGCGCCCCCTTGGCCACGTCGGCGAGGGCATCCAGATGCTTGGAGGTGATGATTTTCATGTATGAGTCCTGTAAGGGAAATAATTCGTCACGCTCAAAAATACCCAGATGCAAGGCGGCGAGGAAGAGGCGACGGAGGCGTACATGGAATGTACGTTGACGAGCCGATGACGAGCCAACACAGCAGATGGGTGTTTTTCAGCGTGACCTAACGGTCGACGAGGGCTATCTGGTTTCCTTCCGGATCCTTCACCACCGCCATCTTCCCCCAGGGGGTCTGCATCAGCGGTTCGGCAAAGGCGACCCCTGCCTCCGTCAGTGTCTGGCAGAGCTCGTCCAGCTCCTTGACGACAAGGGTAATGCCGGTGTGCCGCCCCACCAGGGGGTAGGCGTCCTCGTGCATGGCGGTGGCAACCCCCAGGTTCGTGGTGGAACCGGGGAAGAACTCCATCATGAACTGGCTTTCGTTGGCCACCGGCAGACCGAGCTGCTCCTTGTAGAAGTGCTGGGCAGCGGCGAAGTCCCGAACAAATACGACCACGTTTTTCATGCGCTCGACCACGGTAAACTCCTTGTGTGAAATCTGCCACTTTTATTAGCAGAGGGGCGGGGCCATGACAAGAGAATTTGCGGGTCGACTTGTCAGTTGCCTAATATTTGTTACTATATAACCGCCAATGGGCAAGGGGAGGGTATGGAGAGACCGTTCAGACCGCGAACCGTTTATGTGGCAGCTTCCAGCATGGCTCCGGTCGGCAGATATAATGGCAGGGAGCGCGAGCTGCTCAGCTTTCTCGGCCTTGCCGAGAAGGCGGGCGACGTCTTTGCGGCCGGCACGGTCCGGCGCAGGGAGATCGACGCGGTGGTGGTCGGCTGCCAGAGCCCGGTTGCCTTTTCCGGCGTGGACAATACCGCTTCCAAGGTGGCCGGCGTGCTCGGGGTGTCCGGGAGCAAGTCGCTGCTCATCGACACGGCCTCCTCTTCCGGGGCATCGGCCCTGGAAGCCGCCTACCTGATGGTTGCCTCTGGCAGCTGCGACCATGTCCTGGCCCTTGGCATCCAGAAGATGAGCGATGTCGGCACCCTGGAGGCGACCCGGATCGTGGCCGGGGTCATCGACCGGGACGAAGCGGAGTTCGGCCTGACCATGCCCGCCTGCGGCGCCCTGGTGGCCCGCGCCCTGATGGAGCGGCTCGGGCTCTCCTTTTCCGAGTGGAGCGCCTTTTCTGCCCTGCTCACCGAGCGGGCCCACCGCTATGCCGCCCGCAATCCCGATGCCCATCTTCAATTCCCCCTGCCGGTTGCCGACTATTTCCAGCAGGTCGTGACCGGCAAGAACTACCTCTACTGGTGGCCCCTGCGCTACCACGACTTCTGCCCCATGTCCGACGGCGTGGCTGCCGTGATCCTCACGGCCCGGCCGCACGATGTGGTGGTCGCGGGGGTCGGCAGCGCCACCGATATCCCCACCATTGCCGACCGCAACTACTTCCATTCCTTCCCGGCCACGGTGCGCGCCGCCGCAGAGGCCTACGGCATGGCCGGGATCAAGGATATCAGGGCGTTTGCCGGCACCCTGCATGTCAACATGCACGACCCCTTCAACGGCTTCGGGCCGATCAACATGGCCGACCTGGGGATCGTGCCGCGGCGCAGGATCCTGGAGGCGCTCCTGGACGACAGCCTGACCGGCGACCGGGGGATGTTCCCCACCAACCTGACCGGCGGACTCAAGGGGCGGGGTCACCCGCTCGGCGCCACCGGGATGATCCAGGTCGTGGAGAATCACCGCCTGATCCGGGAGCGCGGGTTCAAGGCCGGGCTCTCCCATTCCATCGGCGGGCCGATCAACAACAACGTGGTCATCCTGCTGGAGCGGGCCGACCATTACCGCCAGCGGGCGCCCGAGCCTTTCCGCCCCTGGGGGCTGCCGTCGCTGGGGCGGCTCAAGCCGAAGTCGGTCACGGTAGAGAACCTGCTGGCCGGGGATGGGGTGGCGGAAGGGGCCTTTGTCACGGCCACGGTCCGGTACGATCACCAGAGCGGCGCGCCGGCCGCGATCGTCATGATCGTCTCCTGCCGCTACCAGGGGGAACGGTACCGTTTCCTCTTCGGCATCGGCGGGGAAAACCACGCCGGGATCAGCCGGTTGATTCCCGGCGACCGGGTCAGGCTGGAGCGCGCGGATGGCCAGATCCTCGTCAACCGGATGCCGGTGAAGCGGTTCTATCAACGGACCATCGACGGGGTAACCGAAATGGCGGAAACGGGCTGGAAACGGATTACGGGCAGGGGATAGCATACCGGGAGGCATTCACCGGGCAGTCTAAATCTCACTCAATACAAAGGAGAAAAGAGATGAAGATCGACGAGGTCAAGGTATTGGCGAAGGAGAAAGGGGTCAAGGCGGGAAAGATGAAGAAGGCAGAACTGATCCAGGCGATCCAGCGCGCCGAGGGGAACGAGGAGTGCTACAACAGCGGCAATGCCGCAACCTGCGGGCAGGAGCAGTGTCTCTGGCGCGAGGACTGCTGATACTACATCGCAGAATAGATTTATAGTAATTTCGAGCCCTTCCGTGAAATGCGGGAGGGCTTTTCTTTCGATTTACAAACCTTGGCAAATCGGCTAAAGTTATTGGCCGCATGCGTCACGAAGAGGGGGAAACGCCATGGATCAGCTCAGGGACACACCGCTTATCGACCGACACCAGGGGCTTCATGCGCTGATTGCCCCCTTTGGCGGCTGGAACATGCCGATCCAGTACGAGGGGATCATCGCCGAACACCGCTGGTGCCGGGAACAGGCTGCCCTGTTCGACATCTGCCACATGGGAGAGTTCCTCTACCGGGGCGACCTGGTTGCCGGCGGCCTGGAAGGGGTCTTCACCTTTTCCGTGGCCTCGATCCCCGTGGGGCGTTCCCGCTACGGCTTTCTCTTAAACGATGCCGGCGGCATCATCGACGACCTGATCGTCTTCCGCATTGCCGAGAACGAGGCGATGGTCGTGGTCAATGCCGCCACGGCCGACAACGACTTTGCCGTGATCGGCTCCCGCCTGCAGCCGGGTGCGGACTTTACCAACATCTCCGCCGCAACCGGCAAGCTCGACCTGCAGGGGCCGCTTGCCCGCGAGGTGATGCTCCGCTTCTTCCCCGCCGAGGTCGGCGCCCTTCCCTATTTCAAGTTCATGAAGACCACCATCCTCGGCTGCGAGGCGATCGTCAGCCGGACCGGCTACACCGGCGAGCTGGGGTACGAGGTATTCCTGCCCGCGGCCAAGGTCGTGGAGCTGTGGGACCTGTTCTGCTCTGACCCGCGGGTCAAGGCCGCAGGCCTGGGGGCACGCGACCTGCTCCGCCTGGAGGTCGGCTACAGCCTCTACGGCAACGACCTGGACGAGACCATCACCCCCCTTGAGGCGGGACTGGAGGCCTTTGTCAACTTCGACAAGGGGTTCGTCGGCAAGGATGCCCTGCTCAAACAGCGGGCAGCCGGCCTCAACCGGGTGAAGATCGCGTTCAGGGTTGGTTCACGCCGTTCCCCCCGCCACTATTACGCGGTCTGCTCCGGCGACGCGACCGTCGGCACTGTCACCAGCGGCGCCTTTTCCCCCATGCTCGGCTGCGGCATCGGCCTGGCGCTGGTCGATCCGAAGTGCGCGGCCATCGGCAGCGAGCTGACCGTCCGCCACGAGAACGTGGCCATGCCGGCAACGGTCTGCGAGCTTCCCTTCTACGGCGGGGGATCGCTCCGGAGCTAGCAGAGTCTTTCCCCGTAATTCGCCGTTTCATGAGAGATAATCCCATTTTCAAGGAGATGCGGTATGCCGATTTATTACACAAAAGAGCATGAGTGGGTAAAGGTCGAAGGGAACGTTGCCACGGTCGGGATCACCGACTTTGCCGCCCACCAGCTGGGAGACATCACCTTTGTGGAGCTGCCCAAGACGGGCAAGAGTGTCAAGCAGTTCGAGGTCCTCTGCGCCATCGAGTCGGTCAAGGCTGCCAGCGACATCTACGCACCGCTGTCGGGCAAGGTGATGTCGGTCAACGAGGCCCTGGAAAACACCCCGGAGATCGTCAACGAGTCGGCCGAAGAGGCCGCCTGGATGGCCTGCTTGGAGATGGCCGATCCCGCCGAGGTGGGCAAGCTGATGAACCGGGCCCAGTACGACGAATACCTGAAGGGGCTGTAGGGTCACAGAATCGTGAAACGTGAAAAGGGAGGGCTCCCATGAGCTTTACGCCGCATACGCCTGGTGAGATACGGGAGATGCTGGACGCCATCGGCGTCGGCAGCATCCGGGAGCTGTTCGGGCCGATTCCGCAGGAACTCCGGGCAAAATCGTTCGATCTTCCCGCCGGCATGTCCGAATTCGAGATGCTCGACCGGATCAAGGGGCTGGCTGCCGCCAATGGCTGCGAGCTGCTGACGTTCATCGGCGGCGGTTTCTACGACCACCTGATTCCGGCGGTGGTGGATCACCTGGCCGGCCGGTCCGAGTTCTATACCGCCTACACCCCCTACCAGCCCGAGTGCTCCCAGGGGAGCCTGCAGGCCCTGTTCGAATACCAGACTGCCATCTGCCGGCTGACCGGCCTGGATGTCTCCAATGCCTCCCTCTACGACGGCGGCACCGCCCTGGCCGAGGCGGCCATGATGGCGCTGCGGGTCACCGGACGCTCGCGGATCATCGTCGACGGGGCAATGAACCCGTTCCACCGCTCCGTGGTAAAGACCTACCTGGCAAACCTGGCGGTGGAGATCGTCGAACTCCCCCCCGTGGACGGGCTCCTCGACCGGGCGGCCCTCACGGCCGAGCTGGACGACCGCGCTGCCGCGGTGCTGGTGCAGAACCCCACGGCCTTCGGCTGCGTCGCCGATTACGGCGATGTTGCCGACGCGGTGCATGCCTGCGGCGCCCTGCTGGTCGCCAGCGTCTACCCCATTGCCCTGGGGATGCTGAAGAGCCCGGCCGAGATGGGGGTCGACATCGCGGTGGGTGACGGGCAGAGCCTGGGCAACCATCTCTCCTTCGGCGGTCCGGCCTTCGGCTTCATCGCGGCGAAGAAGCAGTACATCCGCAACCTGCCGGGCAGGATCGTGGGCGAGACCGTCGACAAGGAAGGGAGGCGCGGGTTCGTCCTGACGCTGCAGGCGCGCGAACAGCACATCAAGCGGCACAAGGCCACCTCCAACATCTGCAGCAACCAGAGCCTCTGCGCCCTGCGCGGGCTGATCTTCCTGGCCAGCATCGGCCGGGAGGGGCTGCATGAGCTTGCCCGCCTCAACCGGGACAAGGCCGAGTATGCCAAGGGGCTGCTCGCCGGGGTCAAGGGGGTGACGGTCCTTTCCAGCGCTCCGACCTTCAACGAATTCACCATCGCGCTCCCCAAGCCTGCCGACGAGGTGGTTGCAGCGCTTCTGGAGCGGGGCATCGCCGCGGGCATCCCGCTGGGGCAATACTACCAGGGGGCGGAAAACTGCCTGGTGGTGACGGTGACCGAAAAACGGACCAGGGCCGAGATCGAGCGCCTGGTAGCGGAGCTGGAGGGGGTACTATGGAACTGATCTACGAAAAATCGGTGAGCGGGCGGCGCGGGGTGCGCCTGCCGGCCAGCGACGTCCCCCCGGCGGCGGAGCTGCCGCCGCAGTACCTGCGTAGCGTCGACACCACCCTTCCCGAACTCTCCGAGCTGGACGTGGTGCGCCACTTTACCCAGCTGTCGCGGCGCAACATCGGGGTCGACTCGACCTTCTACCCGCTCGGCTCCTGCACCATGAAATACAACGCCAAGGCCCTGGAAGAGGCGGCCCGGCTCTTTGCCCCGTTCCACCCGGTCACGCCCCTGCTTCCCGGCGGCGAGGCCCATGCCCAGGGGGGGCTGGCCATGCTCCACCAGATGGGCGGGTTCCTGGCCGAGATCACCGGCATGGACGAGGTCACCTGCCAGCCGCTGGCCGGCGCCCATGGCGAGATGACCGGCATCATGCTGATCGCCGCCTATCACAAGGCCAAGGGGAACAAGAAGAAATACGTCATCGTCCCCGACTCCTCCCACGGCACCAACCCGGCGTCGGCAGCCATGGTCGGCTACGAGATCGTCACCATCCCCACGGCCCCCTATGGCGACATGGACCTGGATGCCTTCCGGGCCGCCCTCACCGACGAGGTGGCAGCGGTGATGATGACCTGCCCCAACACCCTGGGGCTGTTCAACCCCCACATCAAGGAGATCTGCGACCTGGCCCATGCCAAGGGTGCGCTGGTCTACTACGACGGCGCCAACCTGAACGCCATCCTGGGCCAGGTCCGTCCCGGCGACGTCGGCTTCGACGTGATCCATGTCAACCTGCACAAGACCTTCGGCACCCCCCATGGCAGCGGCGGGCCGGGGAGCGGGCCGGTGGGGGTGAAGAAGGAGCTGATACCCTTCCTGCCGGTGCCGCGCGTGGTGAAAGGTGCGGACAACCGTTTCGCGCTCATGACCGACGCCCCGCAGAGCATCGGCCGGACCGCCAACTACTTCGGCAACTTCGGCGTCATGGCCAAGGCCTACGCCTATATCCTGATGCTGGGCCGGGAAGGGCTGATCGAGGTGAGCGAGCTGGCGGTCCTGAACGCCAACTACGTCATGGCCCGGTTGAAAGACCTCTATGAGCTTCCCTACGACCAGACCTGCATGCACGAGTGCGTCTTCTCGGCCAGCCGTCAGCTGCAGCACGATGTCCACGCCATCGACATCGCCAAGTTCCTCATCGACAAGGGGTACCATCCCCCCACGGTCTACTTCCCGCTCATCGTCCGGGAGGCGATCATGATCGAGCCGACCGAGACCGAGTCGAAGGAGACCCTGGACGCCTTCATCGCGGTGATGCGCGAGGCCGCGCTGCTGGCGGAAACCGATCCCGATGCGCTGAAAAAGGCCCCGATCACCACGCCGGTCGGCCGTCTGGACGAAACCAAGGCTGCCCGCGAGCAGAACGTCTGCTACTTTGGATGCTAGCAGCACCCTGGCGCCTCATCCGGAGCGGCCGCCTGCCGGGGCCGCGCACCATGGCCATCGACGAGGCGCTCCTTTCCTGCTTTGACCCGCACTGCTCGACGCCGGTGCTCCGCCTCTACGGCTGGAGTCCACCGGCGTTGTCCGTGGGGCGGTTCCAGGATGCCGCCACCATCGACCTGGAGCGCTGCCGGGAGCTGGGGGTGCCGGTGGTCAGGCGGGTCACCGGCGGCGGCGCCATCTACCACGCCGAAGAGCTCACCTACAGCCTCGTCTGCGCCCCGCACCATCTTCCCCCTGCCGCCACCATCAAGGAAACCTTCCGGGTGCTGACCGGCTTCCTGCTCGGCTTCTATCGCGGGCTCGGGCTATCGGCCGGCTATGCCGTGGAGAGCGCCCCACCGGGGGCGAGGCTGGGAGAGCGGACCCCGTTCTGTTTTGCCGGGCACGAGAGCTACGATATCCTGGTTGAGGGGAAAAAGATCGGCGGCAATGCCCAGCGCCGGCAAAGGGAGGTCATCTTCCAGCACGGTTCCATCCCGCTCGCCGATTCCCTTGCCACGGCGATGCAACTGGTACGGGAGCATCCCGCCGGCCTTGCCGGCATGGTGACCGACCTCGGCCGCCTGGGGGTGACTGCTGCGCCGGAAGAGCTGGAAGCGCGGCTGGCAGAGGCATTCGCCGCAAACCTCGGCGTGGAGCTGGTTGCCGACGGCCTGACCGCGGAGGAGGCGGCCCGTGCCGACGCGCTGGCTGCGGGAAAATACGGAAGCGACGGGTGGAACCTGCGGGGGGAAGAGCCATGAAGATTGTCAGGAAGCCGGAGTGGCTGCAGAAGCGGGTAAGCCCCTCGGCCCATGCCGAGATGGAGCGGCTGCTGGGGGATTTCCGCCTGCACACGGTCTGCCAGGAGGCGCTCTGCCCCAACATCTCCGAGTGCTTCCGCCAGCGGCAGGCGACCTTTCTCATCATGGGGAAGGCCTGCACCCGGCACTGCAGCTTCTGCAACGTCACCAAGGAGCTGCCTCTGCCGCTCGACCCCGGCGAGCCGGAGCGGGTGGCAGCCGCCATCGTCCGGCTGGGGCTGCGCCACGTGGTAATCACCAGCCCGACCCGCGACGACCTGGCCGATGGCGGGGCAGCCGCCTTTGCCGCCACCGTGGCGGCGGTCCGCCGGGCAGCCCCGGAGGTGCGGATCGAGCTCTTGGTCCCCGATTTCCGCGGGCTTCGGGAGTCGATAGCCCTGGTCGTATCAGCCGGCCCCGACATCCTCGGCCACAACCTGGAGACCGTGCCGCGTCTCTACGCCATCCGCGAAGGGGCCGACTATTGCCGCTCCCTGGCGGTACTGGCAACGGCGCACGAACTGGCGCCGGCCATCCCGACCAAGTCGGGGATCATGCTCGGCCTGGGGGAGACCCTCGACGAAGTGCGGCAGGTTCTTGCCGAACTGCGCGCAGCCGGCTGTTCCTACCTGAGCCTCGGCCAGTACCTGGCGCCGAGCCGCAGCCACCACCCGGTGGCAGCATTCATCCTCCCCGAGACCTTCGACACCCTCAAGGAAGAAGCGCTGAAACTCGGCTTCGCCCACGTGGAAAGCGGCCCCTACGTCAGAAGCTCCTACCATGCGGAGCAGTATCTGCCTTAAGTGCGTCCGGTTCGTTGCTGGACCGCAGGGTGGCAGCCAAACGCCGGGCATCCGTTTTCCCTCCTTTCCCTATTGGCATGCACTGCTGCTTCCCATAGTTGCCGGAACGGTGCATTGCCGTTCCCTCCCTTCGTTTGAATACGGTCTTCCCGTCTGACAATCGTATCCTCTATATCCCTGATACTCCCATTGTCCCTCAGCGGCTTACCTGAGTTTTGGAATAAGGCTATCGAAAGATAAAACATAGGCCTAAAGATGTACTACTTTATATCAGGTGATGGGTGTAAAAAAGATTTACATGTAAAGATATTTTACAGTGTAAAATTATTTAACACATTGAAATTTATGAGTAAATTGTCTTGCATTTTGCTGGCGGATGCATATAGTTGAGAGCGTGCAGATTGTTTTCACATTGTTTATTAAGGAAGTGACGAACGTATGGTTGTTTTAAGGAGCAGAACACCGGGTGAACACGGGCCGTCGTGTCGGGGATTCCTGACGGGCGGTCTTTTTTTATTGCATGATGCGCATCCTTAAATGCCGCAGCAATAGTTGGCGGCAACTTCAGTCTGGAGAGCAGAGATGTCGGCACTTATGAAGATGGGACTGGTAAGGCGTTATTGTGTCGTGATCTGGCTGATCGTATTAGGGATGGCCGGATGTCTGGATCGGGTAGAAGCAAGTACCTGCGGCAAGAGTTGGGTAACCGTCAGCAGTGGTTGCGATACGCACAGTGCCTGTGTAACGAATGGCGCATATTGCGATATCTATAATTGCTATAGTGGCATCACATATATTTCGGACACAGTGCGAAATATCTATAACTTGGTGCCCGGTTGGGTTACTCCGCCAGTAATTATTAACGGAGTTACATGTTATGAATATTGCACGCGGGCGACCCAGTCTTTTCAGTGCAGCACCTGCTCGGCTTCCAGCACGATCGCGTCGTTCTCTGCCAGCCAGACCACCATCACTGCGGGTGAACCCGTCAACTTCACCTGGACGGTTAACGGCTGCTATGACAATGCGACCGTAACCATCGACAACAAGACCATTGACGCCGGGTCTGCCGGCAACGCGCTCTGGAATGGCACCGATATTGACGGACTTCTAACAGAACCGAAAAAATACGAAGCGATGCTGAATATATCGGGATGCTGCGGCAGCGCCAGCGAAAATATTACGATAACCGTCATGCCGGCGGCGAAGAGCTGCCCGCTCAGGCCGCGCCTCAAGTCTTCGGTCAACCTGACCACCGGCTCGCTGCTGCAGAGCGAGCAGCTCTTCGCAGCCAAGGGAGCCGGCCTGGCCGCTGCTATCAGCCTTACGTACGACAGCCTCGACCCCCGCATCGGGCCGTTGGGGGGCAAGTGGAGCCACAGCTACGACATCGCCCTCACGGAGAACGGCGATGGCACCGCCACCCTGCGGGAAGGGAACGTCCGCAGCCTCTTCATCATGACCAATGGCGTCTACGTTGCGGAAACCGGCGACTATTCGTCTCTGGTGAAAACTGCCGACAACACCTTTACCCTCACCCTGAAGGACGGCACCCGCAAGCTCTTCGATGCCGGCGGCCGGATCGTCTCCATTACCGACACCAACGGCAACAGCCTCGCCTTTGTCCATGACGCCAGCGGCAACCTCTCCACGGTTACCGATGCCGCCGGCCGCATTACCACCTTTGCCTACGGAGCCGACAACCGGATTACCGCCATCACCGACCCGGCTGGCAAGGGCTATACCTTCAGTTACAGCGGCACCTATCTTACCGCCGTCACCTGGCCTGACAACAGCAGCTGGCAGTACACCTACGACGCCAAGGGGTTCATGCTCACCAAGACCGATCCGCTCGGCAAGGTGACCACCTATACCTACGATACCAACCACCGGGTAGCCACCGGCACCGACACCGCCGGTGTGAAGACCGTCGTCTACCCCACTGCCACCACCACGGTGCGCAGCTCCACCCTCACCGGGGAGGACGGCGGGGTCTGGACCTATACCTACGACTCCCACAACGGCTACCTGACCCAGAAGACCGATCCCTACGGCAGGGTCACCAGCTACACCTACGACGCCAGCCGCAACCGGACCAGAGAGACCCTGCCCGACGGCAGCTACACCAGCTATACCTATGACGCCAGCGGCAACATGCTCACCACGACCGATGCCCTGAGCAAGACCACCACCTACACCTACAACATCCTCGGCCAGGTGACGAGCACCACCGACCCGCTGGGGCGGACCGTCACCAGCAGCTACGACAGCAAGGGCCGCCTGACAAAGAGCGTTGGCCCCAAGGGGGAGACCACCAGCTACAGCTATGATGAACGGGGGAACCTCGTTGCAGTCACCGATCCCCTGGGAAGGGTCAGCAGCTTCACCTACGACGTCGCCGGCAACCAGACCTCCGCCACCGATCCGGGGGGTGCCATCACCTCCTTCACCTACGACGCCATGGGGAACATGCTCACCCAGACCGACCCCCTGGGCAAGACCACCATCTTCGCGTACGACGGCCGCTACCGGCTGGCCACGGTCACCGATCCCCTCGGGCACGTCACCAGCTACGGCTACGACGTCAAGGGGAACCGGACCAGCCAGACCGATGCCAACGGCACCGTTACCCGCTACGAGTACGATGACCAGGGGCATCTCATCAAGACCATCGACAGCCTGAACCAGAGTACCCTCTACGGCTACGGCAGCAGCGGCTGCAGCTCCTGCGGCGGCAGCGACAGGCTCACCTCCCTCACCGACGCCAAAGGGCAGACCACCTCCTTCCAGTACGACCTGCTCGGCCGCCTCACCAGTGAAACCGATCCCCTGGGCAAGGTCACCACCTTCACCTACGACAGCGTCGGCAACCTGCAGACCCGCACCGACGCCAACGGCAGCGTCGTCACCTATGGCTACGACGCCATGAAACGCCTGACCGGGAAGAGCTATCCCGACAGCAGCAGCGAGAGCTTCACCTACGACGCAGTCGGCCGGGTCATCACCGCCGCCAACCCCCACTTCAGCTACACCTACGGTTACGACACCGCCGACCGCCTCACCAGCGTCACCGACTCCCGCGGCTATACCATCACCTACCAGTACGACACCCTCGGCAACCGCACGAAAATGGCCCTCCAGCCCGGCACCGCCGACGAGCGGCTCTTCACCTACAGCTACGACGCGGCTGGCCGGCTCACCGGCATCGGCTCCATCTCCGGCATCTTCACCTACGGCTACGACACGAACGGCCGACGGACCAGCCTCGCCTATCCCAACGGCATCACCGCCGTCTACGGCTACGATGACGCCGGCCGGCTCACCAGCCTGAGCCATCGCACAGCGGGCACGACCATCGCCTCATTCACCTACAGCCACGACAACCTCGGCAACCGCACGAGCAAGACCTTCACCGAGGCCGAGCAGTACCTCTACGACAGCATCTACCGCCTCATAACCGTCACCGCGGCCAGGCCCGAGGCCTTCAGCTACGACCCCGTAGGCAACCGCCAGGCCGGTCCCGGCGCCAAGGACACCGGCTACCTGCACGATGCGGCCAACCGGATGACCAAAGGGCGGAAGCTCACCTACGGCTACGACAACAACGGCAACCAGACCGAGAAAACCGTTGCCAGTGCCGCTACCGGCTGGAGCCAGAGCTGGGACTTCGAGAATCGATTGATCAAGGTCGAGAAAGGGACCGCCACCGACAAGCGGACCGTCACCTTCACCTACGACCCGCAGGGGAGAAGGATCGAGAAGAAGGTGGAGATCCTGGCCAACGGGACAACCAGCACCGAAACCTACGCCTACGTTTACGACGGCGACAACATCCTCCTGGAGATCCAGACCAGTCCCAGCGGCGCAACGGAAAAGACCGTCTACACCCACGGCGCCGGCGTAGACGAGCACCTGGCCCTGGAGCGAAACGGCAACAGCTACTTCTACCACGCCGACGGCCTGGGGAGTATCGTCAGCATCACCGACCGGAACAAAGCAGTCGTGCAGAGCTACGAGTACGACAGTTACGGGATGCAAAAACCGGCAACCACATTCCGCAACAGTTACACCTACACGGGAAGAGAGTGGGATCGGGAGACGGGGCTGTATTACTACCGGGCACGGTACTATGACCCGATGGAGGGGAGGTTTATCTCAAAGGATCCGGCTGGATTCAAAGGCGGAATAAATTTATATGGTTACGTCCAAGAAAACCCAATTAACAATATAGACCCAACAGGATTAGCTCGTTGTACACTTATATTCAGCAATGGTTCTGGACGATTACATTGTACCCCAGATAATCCAGCTCACCAGCCAGTCGATATCTCAGTAGCCTCTGGCAACAATGGTGGTGGCTCGAATTGCAAAAACAATCCAGAGTGCGATGACCAGCGGAATAGAGGTCCGATTCCAGCGGGCGACTGGATATGGACCAATGGTTACACAAGTAAGCCTAATGGCAGAGTGCTACAACCTTTACCAAGCACCGATACACATGGAAGGACCGATATCAGGTCGCACAGTTGTGTTAACGCTTTTGGGCCTTCCACGAAGGGACCATTTTGCTCCGAAGGCTGTGTGACGGGGCAAGCAGAAGATATAAAAAAGCTCAACAAACTTCTTGACGAGGAACCTGGCTCTACTCTACATGTTGGGCCGTAAGAGGAGGATAAACCACATGAAAGTAATAATATTGGTTATATTTGTTGTTTTAGGTTTCGCTTCTAATGGCATTTCGGAAACGGAAGGTCATATGGGCTCACGCGAAGAACGAGAACTGGCAATGGCTGAAAATGCCATACTTACCTCTTTAATGGTCGCCCAAAATCAGGCAAGCCGATATATGTGCTCCCAGAATGCCTATGCATGTGTTGGCCCAGATAGGTCCGAACTCGCTCTCGCCTTAATAGCTTCCAGAAACTCAAGTAACTCTCTGAATTCTCTGGCAAACCTTGTGCGTTTCCGTATAGACGGTGGACTGTCTGAGGACTTTGTTTGCTATACCCTTGATAAAGGTAAGAACATAGCTAAGTACCTAAAAAAATTAAATCCTAAAATGTTAGAGAAGAGATGCAGGACCGAGCTTAGCGAAGTTACACGCAGGAATAAAGGGCTCTTCACTGAGACTACCTTAGAAGTCTGTGCTGAACCTGCTACCATCAAGGAGCGAGTGCGGGATTTGTTGGAATCATTGCGTACCTCGGAAAGGTGCTCGGCAGAAGATTTTTAGGTTACACCTATACCGGCAGGGAGAGGTGCCAAAGTAGCGGGCCAGCCTCAGGGCAGTGTCGGCGGTGATGGACCGTTTGCCGGCACAGATCTCGTCGATGCGACGCTGAGGGACGCCGATGGACTTGGCCAGCCGGTAGCGGCTGATTCCCATTGGGTTCAGAAAATCCTTCAACAGTATTTCGCCGGGGTGGACCGGCGGCAGGTCGCGAGTGCTCATGGGTGATACCTCGTTAATGGTAGTCGACGATCTCAACGTCGAAGGCGTTGCCGTCCTCCCAGCGGCCATGGAGTGTTAGTAGCGCGCTGCGGTAGTGCTGTCAAGCGGTAGTAATGAGTCTCTGTATTAATAGAGGAGTTGGACGATGAAAAAGACCGGGATGATGCTGACTTTTTTCCTGATACTGGCGGTGATGCTGTTGCAGACCCAGCTTGCGGGAGCCGCAACCGACGGCGTCTACCAGCTCACCGAAGTCAGCCAGCCCGTCTGGGACGGCACCACGGCCAGCCGCACCATAGCGCCCACTGCCGACTACGACTACACCTATGGCGACGAGGCGAGCGTCACCTATACGCTCCCCTGGGCATTCACCTTCTACGGCCAATCCTACAGCTCCATTACCGCCGATACCAACGGCAACGTCTGGTTCTCCGCCACCGGTTCGGCCCACTCCTTCGATCTGGCCACCACCGGCCGCGGCCCGGTCATCGCCGCCTGGAACGCCAACCTCTCCTCCTACTTCTACGGCGGCGTCTTCATCCAGCACAAGAGCAACCCCGAGCGGGTGGTCATCGAGTGGCAGGCCGAGACCTATGGCGACGAGGGGTACAGCCGGCAGAACAACTTCGAGGTTGTCCTCTATCCCAACGGCAGTATCAGGACCGACTACCGTTCTTTCGGCGTCGCCATGGCAACCGACGCCGGTTCCGGCATCTCCAAAGGGGATGGCACCGCATCGCTCGGCATAACCGCAAACTACGGCAATACCTATACCCTGGCGGTCAGGTCGTTCCTCTTCGGTGGTGGGCAACGGATCTATCTCTCCAGCCTGAGTGACAGCTTCGGCGATGTCTTCACCGGCACCACATCGCAGCCGCGCACTGTCACGGCCTACAACAGCGGTACCGACACCCTGCAGATCAGTGCGGCGAGCCTCACCGCCAACCCATCCGGCATGTTCGCCGTGGCTGCAGGTGGTGACGGCTGTTCCGGCGCGACCCTGCTGCCGTCGCAGAGCTGCACAGTCCAAGTTCTCTTTTCCCCCACCAGTGTTGGTTCGTACAACGCCCTGCTCACCATCACCTCCAGCGACCCGGAGACGCCGTCACTGGATGTGGCACTTTCCGGTAACGGGCAGAATCCCACACTTACGGTTGCCCGAAGTGACAGCGGTTCGGGGAGCGTAACCAGCACCCCGGCGGGTATAGACTGCGGCACGGCCTGCGCCGCCCAGTTTGCCACGGGAAGCAGCGTGACGCTCTCTGCGGTCCCTGACGCCGGCTCGTCCTTTACCGGCTGGTCCGGGGCGTGCAGCGGAACGGGTGACTGCACCGTTACCATGGATGCGGCAAAGAGCGTGGCGGCAGCATTCACCTCGACCAGCCAACCGACGGTCACCATCGCCTCGCCCGCGGGACGGACGGCCAGCAACCGGCCGCTCCTGCAGTACAGTATCAGCAGCGGCACGACAGTGGTGAAGGTGGACGGCATTGTGGTGAACAAGGTCTCCGGAGACCTGCTCGACACGCTGTCCGAAGGGACCCACCTCGTTCGGGTGGAGGCCACCAACGCGGCCGGCTACGCCGGTTTCGCCGAGAGCAGTGTTATCGTCGACACGCTGGCACCGACAATGGTGACGGCTTCGCCCGCTGCCGGAGCGCTGAACATCCCGGTCAATACGACGATTTCGTTCACGTTCGACGAAGCGCTCAGTAGTGATTCCATCAGCCAGAACAGCATCGTCCTCTCCTCTACGTTCGGGAACGTACCGGGCCGAGTGAAACTGTCCACTGATGCCACCACCGTCACCTTCACTCCCCTGGTTGAACTCGGCTACAACCGCGACTACACCGTCACCTTTACGGCGCAGGTTACCGATCTCATCGGGAATCCCACGGTGGTGAATTACAGCTCTACCT
>Ga0208371_1000232_pt1 | contig 16663 bp, 13 predicted proteins | sample SubbioCR12Aug_1A_FD_184827 | JGI IMG/M metagenome (GOLD analysis project Ga0208371, IMG submission 184827) | Serpentinite rock and fluid subsurface biosphere microbial communities from McLaughlin Reserve, California, USA - CR12Aug_1A (SPAdes) | ecosystem: Environmental > Terrestrial > Deep... | reverse complement strand
CATGGTCGCCGGGGTGCCGGAGGCCGGGCAGAGGGAGGCGGTCCGGCAGCGGCTGGTGACGCGGCATCACCTCCACCCCTTCCACCCGGCCTATTTCCGGGAGGGTGCGGGCCGGCTGTTCAGCTACTCGGCGGAGAACTGCCGGGCAGCGCAGACCCGGCAGCAGGGGGGGGAACCGGCCGGCTTCCTCGACGGACTGCCGCTTCCTTTGCCTGCCGACCTGCCGGAAACGATCCCCCTGGAGCGGCTGATCGCTTTCCTGCGGAGCCCGGCGGAGCATTTCCTGCGCAATCGCCTGGGAATCCGCCTGGAACGGGTGGCTGCGCCGATGGAAGACCGCGAGCCCTTTGCCGTCGACGGGCTGGACGATTACCTCCTTGCCAATGAGCTGGTGGAGCAGCTGCTTGCGGGCAACGATGCGGACAGGCTCGGACCGGTCTTTCGCGGCCGGGGTCTCCTCCCCCCCGGCGGGCAGGGGCGGGTCGCCTTCGGCAAGCTCCGGTCTCGGGCAGAGCAGTTTACCCGCCAGGTCGCGCCGCTGGTGGCGCAGGAACCCCTTCACCCCCTTGATGCGGCACTTCCCGTCGGCAGCCGTCTGCTCGCCGGGCGGATCGACGGTATCCGGCCCGCAGGGCTCGTCCGCTACCGCTGCGCCCGGCTGAAGGCGCGGGACCTGCTTTCGCTCTGGGTCGAGCACCTGGTGCTGAATGCGGTAGCGCCCGCAGGCTACCCGCTCCGGAGCAGGCTGGTGATGCGGGATGCCAGCCGCTCTTTCGCCCCGGTTCCCGGTGCGGCCGAGCTGCTGGCGGCCCTGGCGGAGCTCTACCTGCAGGGGCTCTGCGCGCCGCTCCCCTTCTTCCCCGAGACCTCCCTGGCGCTTTGCCTCCATCCGGACCGGCCCGTCAAGGCGGTTGCCGTCTGGAGCGGATCGTCCCACAGCCGGGGCGAAGGGGAAGACCCGGCCTTTGACCGCTGCTTCGGCAGGATCGATCCGGCAGGGATCTGCACCTCCCCGGGATGCGGGGAGCTGGCCATGGCGATCTACGGGCCGTTGCTCGCCTGCCTGGAGGAGGGGGCGTGAGGGAACTGGATCTCTTCACCGATCTCCCGGACGGGGTCACACTGATCGAGGCGGCAGCCGGCACCGGCAAGACCTACGCCATCGTGGCGCTCTATCTCCGGCTGGTGCTGGAGCGGGAGCTGCCGGTGGAGAGCATCCTGGTGGTCACCTTCACCGAGGCAGCCACCGAGGAGCTGCGCGACCGGGTGCGACAGCTCCTCTCCTCGGCCCTGGACGCCTTTTCCGGCCAGGAGACGGAGGACCGGTTCATCGCCGGGATGGTCGCCCGGAGTGCCGATGGCGAGCGGGCCGGGCAGCTCCTCACCCTGGCGCTCGCCTCCTTCGACGGCGCTGCCATCCATACCATCCACGGCTTCTGCGCCAGGGTGCTGCAGGAGAATGCCTTCGAGTGCGGCGCCCTGTTCGACACCGAGCTGCTGGCCGACCAGGGTCCGCTCATCCGGGAGCTGGCCGACGACTTCTGGCGGCGCCATTTCTATCCTGCCGACGAGCTGTTCGTGGCCCATGCCCTGCGTAGCGGCCTGACGGTCGATTCCCTGGTCGGCGAGCTGCGCCGGGTCGTCGGGCGAAGCGGACTTTCGGTGATCCCGCGCCAGGAGCCAGTTGATACTACGGATGCGCGTGCGGCCTGCTGCCAGGCCTTCCGACGCGTGGCCCAGGAGTGGGCCGCGGCAGCCGGCGAGGTAACGGCCCTCCTGATGGAGAGCCCCGCCCTGAGCCGCACCGCCTACCGGTCTGCCTCCATTCCCGGCTGGATCGAGGCGCTGGAGCGCTATCTTGCCGGAAGCGACCCCCTGGATATCCCGGGAAAGCTGGAGAAATTCACCCCGGAAGGGCTTGCTGCCGGCTGCAAAAAGGGGCAGGCCCCGCCCGCGCACCCGTTCTTCGATTGCTGCGAAGAGCTTCTGGACGCTGTCGACCGGCTTTCCTGCCTGTATGACCGCAACCTCCTGGCGCTCAGGGCAGGGCTCCTCCAAAGCGCCCGGGAAGAACTCGGCCTGCGCAAGGTTCGGCGCAACTTCCGCTCCTACGACGACCTGCTCTTTTCCCTCCACGAGGCGGTCGTTGCCGGAGGCGGTGCCAAGGGGCTGGCCGAGCGGGTGAAGAGCCGCTATCGGGCGGTGCTGGTGGACGAATTCCAGGATACCGACCCGCTGCAGTATGCCATCTTCACCGGCCTCTTCGGCGACGGCACCGTGCCGCTCCTCTTCATCGGCGATCCCAAGCAGGCGATCTACAGCTTTCGCGGGGCCGACCTCCATGCCTACCTGGCCGCGGCGCGCCGGGTGGCCACGGAGAGCGGCTTCACCCTGCTCCGCAACTGGCGCTCGTCCCCCGGCCTGCTCGATGCCGTCAATGCCCTGTTCGGCGGGACACACCCCTTTCTCCTCCCCGAGATCGGCTATCGGCAGGTGACGCCGGGGAGCGAGCGGCAACAGCAACAGCTCTTCCCGGCCAAGCCCCCGTTCGTGATCTGGAACTACGGCTGCGCCGGGGATGGACCCCTGGCCAAGTCGGCTGCCGAGCAGCAGATCGCCCGGGACGTGGCTGCCGAGGTGGCGCGGCTGATCCGGCAGGGGGAGAGCGGCGAGGCGACCCTGGCGGACCGGCCGCTCCATGCCGGCGACATTGCCGTGCTGGTGCGGAAGAACTACCAGGGCCGGCTGGTGCAGCAGGCGCTGCAACGGGTGGGGGTGCCCAGCGTGCTGCACGGCACCGAGAGCCTGTTCGCCTCGCCAGAGGCACTGGAGCTCTGGCGGGTGCTGTCGGCCATTGCCGGACCGGGCAATGAGCCGCGCCTGCGGGGGGCGCTGGCCACCGACCTTTGCGGCTGGACCGCCGCCCTGCTGGCAGCGGAGGACGAGGATTCGACCGCCTGGGCAGACCTGCTGGAACGTATCCGCGGCTACCACGATACCTGGGCCCTGCAGGGGGTCATGGCCATGGCCACGGAGTTCCTGGCGGGCGAAGGGGTCCGTCCCCGGCTCCTGGCCCATGCCGACGGCGAACGGCGGCTCACCAACATCATTCACCTGCTGGAGCTTCTGCACCATGCCGAGCTGGAGGCGGACCTGGGGATGGAAGGTCTGGTCGCCTGGCTGGCGGAGCGGGTTGCCGAGCCGCCGGAGATCGACGAGTACCAGCTCCGCCTGGAGACGGACGAGAGCTGCGTCCAGCTGGTCACGGTGCACCGGAGCAAGGGGCTCGAATACCCGGTGGTCTTCTGCCCCTTTGCCTGGGAAGGGGTGCGCGACGAGGGGACCGCGCTCTTCCACGACAACGACCGGATGGTGCTCGACCTCGGTTCCGGGCAGCTGGACGACCATCGGCTCCGTGCCAGGGAGGAGCGGTTTGCCGAGGACCTGCGGCTCCTCTACGTGGCGGTCACCAGGGCCAAACAGCGCTGCTACCTGATCTGGGGCGGATTCCGCGGCGCGGAGCAGTCGGCCCTGGCCTGGCTCCTCTTCCGGCCCGCCCCGGCCGGAGGCGACGAGCCGCACCCTGCCACTGGCCATGGGATGACGGCACACAGCGGCACGGAACAGGAGACCCTCCTGCAGCGGCTCGCTGCAGAGGCAGGGGGGGTGATTGCCCTCTGTGAACCCCCGGCCGGCGGAGTGCCGCTCCCCGCGGCTCTGCCAGAGACCGGGCCTTCCATGGCAGCGCGCGAGTTTCAGGGTATGATCGACCGTTCCTGGCGGGTCACCAGCTTCACCGGCCTGGTCTCGGGCAAGCCCCATGCCATGGAGCTGCCGGACCGGGATGCGGCGGCTCCCGGCAGCGACCGGCCCGCGGAACGGCCTGCCCCGGCGTTTGGCGATATCTTCTCCTTCCCGCGGGGCGCGGTTCCCGGCACCTGCCTCCATGCCGTGCTGGAGCGGGTCGACTTTGCCGCCTTCGACCAGGCAGCGGTGCGGCAGCTGGCCAGGGAGCAGCTTGCCCGCCACGGCATCTCCACGGAGTGGGAAACGGCGGTGGCCCGGATGATCGGGCAGGTGGTGCGCGCCCCCCTGGCGGCGGACCGACCGGAACTGCGCCTGGAGAGGATGCAGCGGGGCGGATGGCAGCCGGAACTGGAATTCATGCTCCCCCTGGCGCCGCTGGAAAGCGGCGACCTGGCCCGGGTATTCCGCAGTCACGGGGGGGGCCGCTTCCCCGACCTGCTCGACGAGCTCGGTTTCGGCCGGGTCCGGGGGATGCTGCGCGGTTTCATCGACCTGGTCTTCTGCCTGGACGGTCGCTACTACCTCATCGACTGGAAGTCCAACCATCTGGGGGGACAGCCTGCCGATTATGCCCCTGAGCGGCTCGACGAGGCGATGGAGCGGGAATACTACACCCTCCAGTATCACCTCTATGCCGTGGCCCTACACCGCTGGCTCGAAAGCCGCATGGCCGGCTACGAGTATGAGCGCCATTTCGGCGGGGTCTTCTACCTCTTCCTGCGGGGGGTCGATGCCGCGGCGCCCGGCCAGGGGGTCTTCCATGCCCGGCCGGAGCGGGGGCTGGTCGAGGCGCTCTCCGCCTGCCTGACGGAGCGGACGGAGGTGGGCCATGGCGGTTGACAGGGTGCGGGAGGCCATATCCCTTGAACTCGGCTCGCTCGACCGGGCCTTTGCCGGATTCATCTGCCGCCTGGCCGGCGGCGGCTCCCGCGCGCTCTGGCTGGCCGCGGCCCTGGCGAGCAGGGCCACCGCCGACGGCAGCGTCTGCCTGGACCTGCAGGCTGTGGCCGGCGAGGCGGCAGAGGCTGCGGCGCGGCAGGCAGCCATCCCCGACTCTCTCCCCGGCGCCGGCGCGCCCGGTCCCGAGGCAAAGAGAGCGGGGCAGTTGGCCTTTGACTGGAGCGCCGCGGGCAAGGGGGAGCCGTGGCAGGATGCCGGGCTGTGGGGGGGCGAGCTGCGGGGTTTCGCCGTGGTCGGGACGCCCGGAGAGACGGCGCCGCTGGTGCTGGACCGGCAGAACCGGCTCTATCTCCATCGTTACTGGCGCTACGAAAAGGAACTGGCGGACCGGCTGCAGGAGCGGGCATTGGCCGCTCATCCCGATCTCGATCCGGCAGAGCTCTGCCGCGGGCTCGACCTGCTCTTCCCGCCGCAGCGGCCGGATAACGGCCCTGACTGGCAGCGGGTCGCGGCCTGGCTCGCCGTCACCCGCTCCCTCACGCTCATAGCCGGCGGGCCGGGGACCGGCAAGACCACCACGGTGGTGAAGATCCTGGCGCTCCTTTCAAGGCTCTCCGGCGACCGGCCGCTCCGGATCGCCCTGGCCGCTCCCACGGGCAAGGCGGCCGGCCGGCTCAAGGAGGCGGTCTCCCAGGCCCGGGAGCGGCTTCCCCTGGCAGCGGAGACCGCGGCTTGCATCCCTGCCGAGGCATCGACCATCCATCGCCTGCTCGGCGCCGTGCCCGGTTCGGTCTCCTTCCGCCACCATGGCGGCAACCCGCTCCCCTTCGAGGTGGTGGTGGTGGACGAGGCCTCCATGGTCGACCTGCCGCTCATGGCCAGGCTGCTGGACGCCCTGGCCCCGGCATGCCGGCTGATACTGCTCGGCGACCGGGACCAGCTCGCCTCGGTGGAAGCGGGCGCAGTGCTCGGCGACATCTGCCATCCCGCCTTCCTGGAGCGGTTCTCGCCGGCGGCTGCCGCGTCCGCCGCTATGGTGGGGATCTCCCTCCCCGTGGCGACTGCGGCTGTGCCGCCTTTGTGCGATGCGGTGGTGGCGCTCAAGACCAGCCACCGCTTTGCCGCTGCCAGCGGGATCGCTGCGCTGAGCCGGCTGGTGAACGAAGGGGACGGCGAAACGGCGCTGGAGCTGATGCGCGCGGGAGGGCATGGCGACATCGGCTGGCGCGACCTGCCCCCTCCGGCCGGGCTGGCAGCACTCCTCAAGGAGCGGCTTATTGAGGGCTATTGCGACTACCTGGCCGCTGCCGACCCGGCTGCCTGCCTGGAGCGGTTCTCCGCCTTCCGGCTCCTCTCCCCCTTCCGCCAGGGGCCGTATGGCGTGACGGCGCTGAACACGCTTGCCGAGCGAGCCCTGGGGCTTGCCGGCCGCCATGTCGCCGGGTCCCCCTGGTACGGCCATCGGCCGCTCCTGGTCACCCGCAACGACCACCAGTTGCGCCTCTTCAACGGCGACATCGGCGTGATCGCCGCAGGGGCGGCAGGGGAGGGGGTGGCGGCCTGGTTTCCCGCTCCCGACGGCGGGGTGCGGCATCTCTCGCCGCTCAGGCTCCCGCCGCACGAGACGGTCTTTGCCATGACCGTGCACAAGAGCCAGGGGAGCGAGTTCGAAACCCTGCTCCTGCTCCTCCCCCCCGGTGCGCCGGAGCTTCTCACCCGCGAACTGGTCTACACCGCCATCACCCGCGCCAAGAGGGGGGTGGAGATCTGGGGTGACCCGGCAGCCTTTGTTGCCGCGGTCTCCCGCCGGGTCAGCCGCAGCTCCGGCCTGCGCGAGCGGCTCTGGGGCGAGGAGGGTAAAAGGGGCTGATGCCAAGGGGCCGGGTCCACTGGCTGGCGTAAACCTTTCTCAATCCAATAACCGCTGGCTTTTTCACCATCTTTGGATATAATCCGGGGAAATCCGACTGTTCGTCAAACTGGGGTGGGAGACCGTATGGAAGTCAATGCAGCGATCGAAGGGCCGCTGGCTGAGATCGTCGACAGGATCAAGAAGGTCGCGCAGCCAAGGCAGGTCATTCTTTTCGGCTCCGCTGCACGGGGCGAGATGGGCGAGAACAGCGATTTCGATCTCCTTGTGGTTGTATCTGCCGGTACCCATCGCCGCCGTATGGCTCAGGCGATTTACCAGAGCTTGGTTGGCGTCGGTTTTGCCGCAGATATTATCGTGGTGACCGACGAAGACCTGAAGAACTACCGTAATAATCCGGGAATGGTCATAAAACCTGCACTTGACGAGGGGAAGCTTCTGTATGCCGCTTGATTCGGAGCTCGGGTCTGCCCAAGAATGGTTGAAACGGGCCAGGAGCAATCTGGCATTGGCCCGGCAGCCGAGAACCGATGAAATTTACTGGGAAGACCTCTGTTTTGAATCGCAGCAAGCGGCGGAAAAAGCCCTTAAGGCCGTGCTGATAGCAAAGCATCTCCGGTTCCGCTTTATTCACGACCTTGCCGAGCTGATGACTCTTATCGAAAACAGTGGCATCTCTCTCCCAGATATTGTCAGAAAGGCGGCGCTCCTGACGGATTATTCCGTGGAGGCGCGTTACCCCGGTCCTTTTGAACCGTCAACGGAGGAGGAGTTTCGTGAAGCGCTCTCTCTTGCCGAAGCTGTTGTGGCCTGGGCGGAGAAGATCGTTGCCGATGCCGGCAACAAGGGGATCTGTTGAACCTGTTCTGATGCATCGGCACTATTGACCCTGCTTCCGTCTCTCCTTGCACAAAAAAACGGCGCTTCCATCCGTGGATGAAAGCGCCGTTTTTTTGTGCCGAGCCGGCCTGCCGTTGCCGGCAGGCGACTGCTGCGGGTGACTAGAAAATCAGCTGCAGTGCCGTCACGAACATGTTGAAGTCCTTGCTCTCGCTGTTCTCGGCGGCGAAGTCGGTCGTGGAATACTCGAAGGTGAGCTTCAGGTTCTGGTCGCGGAAGTAGTAGTTGGCTCCCATCCCATACCAGTCGATCTTCTGGTTGAAGGCGTCGACGCTGTTCAGCTTCAGGTTGGCAAAGGACCACTTCTCGTAGCGTCCGAAAAACTGCAGCGGCAGGTTGGGAAGCATGTAGCCGGCCTTCGCGTACCAGCCGTTCTTCTGGCCGTTGAGGCCGAAGGCGACCGGATCGGGGTTGGCTCCCTTGTAGGCGTCGCCGAAGTCCACGTCCTCGTAGGCCATGGAGGCCGTGACCGTACCGATCGTTTCAACCGGGTACTCGAAGAAGATGTCGGCGGTGTAGCCATGGTAGTTCTTCTCGCCGGTCTTGGCCACGGTGTCGGCATAGGCGACCCGCGGCTCATACTGGTAGGCGCCGCCGATGGTCAGGACCTTTTTCTTGCCCAGGTAGGTTCCCTTGTAGCCGTAGTCCTTTTCCGGGTCGAGCAGGGAGATGTGGCCGCGCACGCCGTAGCGGTAGCTGGACTGGGGCTGGGGAGCGGCGGCGTCGGTGGCGGTGCGCCCTTCCATCACGTCTGCCCGGTACTGGAACATGCCGTCGAGGAAGTTGCCCCAGACGGCCACGCCGTTGTCGCGGGTGCTCTCGTTGGCGCGGATGAACAGCGAGCGGTCCAGGGTGAGCGGGGTTTCGCAGGCATCCAGGTTTTCACGGGTGAAGTTGTACTTGAACTTGCCGGCCGTCACCTTGAAGGAATCGTGGAAATTGAAGCGGAGCGCCGCGTCCAGGATGGTGAAATCCTTGCTCGGCCTGTCGTCGCTCACCTGGAAAGGAAGCGACAGGTTCTGGGAATCGACGTACTCGGTCTGGACGTAGAGGGTGAACATGTCGCCGTAGGCGCCCATCAGGGCCAGGCGGTTGCGGCGGAAGTTGAAGGACATGGTCTCGCCGTTCTGGTCGGCTCCCGAGCCGTTGTCACGGACTGCCATCTGGAACTGTCCCTTGTAGTCGAGCTGGAGCATCCCCTCGTCGTTGGGGCCGAACGTCATCTGGGGGCCGGCAAAGGCCGGGCCGCACCAGAGAGCCGTGCCGACGAGCAGGGTGCCGAGCATGACGGAGGTCGTACGTTTCATGATGTCTCCTTTATCTGGAATGGAATATGGGTACGATTTCAGGTTCTGCAGCTGGATCAGCATCCCGATGAGGAGCCGCCCGACGATCCGCCTGAAGAGGTCGTGGTGACCGTGCCGGAAGTGAAGTAGTTCACGTCGTCGTTCAGGATCTGGTTGGCGCGGGGGTCGGTGATGGAGGTGTACATGAAGTTCGAGGCCGGATCGAGTGTCAAGGTTCCGGACGGGGTGCCGGTGGTGCGAGGAAGTGTCGTTCCTGATGTGTTGGTGTCGATCCTCCATGCGGTACTGACGGCGTTGGCCGTGGTATAGGCGCTCCACTGTCCCCAGGAGCCGTCATACATGGTGACCGGCCAGCCCATGACGCCGTCGAGGACGAAGAAGGGGACGGAGGCACGCATGCCCGAGACGCAATAGACATAGGTCCGGCTCTTGGCGCTGGTGACCCCCATGGTGGTCAGGCGGGTCGTCAGGTCGGCAACCGACTTGAACCTGGTGGTTTTGCCGCCGGCGACCGCATCGCCGTACTGGGCGAAATCGTCCACCGTGGCGTTGGCAACGTAGGTGGTCGGTAAGGGAGCGCCACGCACGTCGAGGATGGAGACGCCCGTTGCCGCGGTGGTGACCGTGCCGAGGTTGATGTCGTCGACCAGCTTGATCATCTGGCCGATGGAATAACGCATGTCGGTCTGCATGGCTGCATTGTTCCGGACGCTGTAGGTGGAGGCGGCAACCGTGGGGGTGACGGCATCCAGGGTGAAGCCGGCGTCTTCCCAGGCGTTGTCGCCGCCGTTCAGGACCTTCAGCCGCTCCTTGGGGAAGCCCCAGTAGCGGAAGGTGAAATAGGCACGGGCGATGTTCAGCCAGCTGCCGCCCTTGTTGACCGTGAAGACCACGGTGGTGTTGCCGTTGATGCCGGAACGCTTGATGAGGGTATCCATGGTTGTGCCGTCAAGGATCATGGTTGTCATCGGAGCGACCCCTTCCATGCGCGTCATGGTCAGTTCGCCGCTGGAATTCATCAGCAGCGCACCGGGGATGTGAGAGGTTGCGTAGGCGGCCGATGTGGTGACTTCCAGCACGACGACCTTGTCACGGGTTGCCGGGTCCTGGTTGTTGACCTTCCCCTCGTCCAGCCACTGCTTGAGCGTGGCCGCCTCGATGAGGGCTGTGGGGGTCTGGGTCGTGGTGATGCCGGCGTTGGGGTTGTCGTACCCGCTGGTGCCGCATCCCCACATTGCCAGCGACAAGATCGCCAGCATGCCGAACAGTGTAGCCGTTACCGCTCCGAACCTTTTTTTCGGCCTTTCCAACATAGTGCCTCCTTCAGATGTGATCTTGTCTTCTTCTGCCTTCGTCCCGGAATGGTCGGAAGTGAGCGACAAGTGATGCGCCGATTCCAGAGCGGATTGGTGAGTTTACAGCTATTAACCCCGCTGAATTAATATATTACAATTGCATGAATTGGTGTCAAGCGGCTAAATTGCCGTAAAATGCGATGGAACGGCGTTTTACAGAATGCTTGCCATGTAAAGCGGCGGTATGATAGGTGTTATGGGAGGTGTGACGTATAATGTCTTTTGTGTATACGTTTTACGGGGGAAAGGGGTGGGGAATACAGGGGGAAGTTACTCCTTTTTGACCGCTTGCATAGAAAAAACCGGCCGGGATACGGAACCCCGGCCGGCTTGTGCAATCAGGGATGGCCCCTTCGATTCATTAGTATTCGGGCACGGCCCAGTTGTGGATGTAGGAGATGATCTTCAGGGCATCGTCGCCGGCCTTGGCAAAGCCCCGTGCGTTGATGCCGTTCGCATTCTGATAACCGAAGACCTTGTCCATGACGTTGACCGATCCGACCGTGAAGCAGATCCCGCCTCCGGGGTAGTCGTAGGGTCCCTGGAGGACCTCTGCGATGGTCTGGCCGTGGCGGTGCTGCCGCTGGTAGGCGAAGCCCATGAAGTTGAAGTAATCGGTGCCGCTGGTGCCGTTGATCTCAAGGATGGAGTTGAGGTAGACCACCATGTCGACATTGATCGAGCCGGTCTTGTCTGCGGCGGCGGCAAGCATTGCGGCGGCCTGCTGCAGGTCGTTTACGTCCGGGGTTTCGGGAATCGTCGGATCGGCCGGGAGCAGGTGGGCCAGGGAACCCAGATCGGTCCGGGTCAATCCGGTGAGGTAGCCGTTTTTCAGCAGTTTCTGGTAGAGAGCCAGGTTTTCCCGCGGCGCATCGATGGCCTTTTCCTCGCCGTCGGTGGTCAGGAGCAGCCGGCCGGCCGGGTCAAGGCCCACCGTGTCGGCGGCGTTGATGTTGTTGATCGCCTCGGCATAGGCCCGGTCGAGGAAATCCTGCGGGGCCCGGGCGGCATTGAGACGGCCGAATTCGACCTCCTGGGTGTATGCGGCGTAGGCATCGGGGACTTCCCCTTCGATGTCCAGGGGGACCAGGTCGTTGAACTGCGGCAGGCTCCCGGTAACGGCAATCGGCTGCACGTAGCCGGTGGCGGAGACGAAATAGCTGACCGGCACGCCGTTTTCCCAGACCCATTCGTACAGGATCGGTGCGCCGTTTTCATCACGGACGATGATGTACAGGTCGCCGTACAGGTCTCCCATACCGATTCCCGGTTCCTCGTTGCCACTCCCCGGTTTGTTGTCCCGCCCCGGCGTCCCCGCATAGTCGGGACGGTCCGAATCCTCGTCGACGCTCGTCGTCGACGAGCTCTGGGCCACGGTAGAGGCGCTCCCGCTCCCACTACCGCTACCGCTCCCCTTGCCGCACCAGCCCGACGTCGCAGACGCCAGAACCAGCAGAACCATCATCCCCAATGCGCATATCATTCTCGACATGATCCAGCTCCTTTCTTCCTAGTTCTTTTCTCAAGCGAGCTTGAGAAAATTTCAGGATAGACCAAAGTATTAACTATTTCTTAGCAATAAGCATACCTGTTTCCAACATGGCGTAATTACATGGTGTTTTGGGTTAGGACGATGGGTGTGTAATGAAAACCGACAAATGGGTTATGGTCCGTGGTCGCCTGTTGCCGTGAGCCGTTGACGCTGTGGATGCCAACACCCTGATAACTAGCAATTGTTCCGGTTAGATTGTGTGATGACTATCGACTTCCGAGAAAATTCGGAGGTGGGGATCTGACTGACTTTGTGCAGTTTTTTCGTATGGCAAAACGGAAACATGTGTTGAAAATGTCTATATTATCATTGGCTACACAATAAATTAAACATTATCATTCTGCGTTGTATAGAAAATACCTGATATTGTCGAAATATCAGACTATTTTACTCCAGTGTAAAATATCCTGACAGTCGGAGATATTGTAGTAGTAGAATAACTAAATATAGTGCTGCCTGCTAATATTCTTGATATGGCTGGGCCTGTTCGTGAAATAACCGGATAAAATCTGCCCGCAGGTTTCCGAACTCTTGTACGGGCGAATACCCTCCCTTTGGCGTACTTCCTTTGATAGCAAATTAATTAGACTGTTACGCAATTGAGCAATGGTCACGCTCTGTTATGGTGTGTAAATCAATTTTAATGGAGTGGCCTTGCCGGAGATGGCTATGTGTCTGTTGCTCATGCAGGAAGAAAGGAGAAGGCATATGACAGGGAGAGCAGGGATCGTTTTCGTGCTGCTGGTGGCTGCCGTGTTTCTCGTGACGGGAGGTACGGTGTCCGCCGCGGAAGATGGGATGCTGGTATTGCAGATCAAGCAGCAGACGGCAAAGGTGGCTGAGGTATCGGGGCAGACCCGGACGAACGGCGAGGTGATCTTTCGCATGATACCGGCCGCAAAAGGACCCAGGTTTCAACTTGCCACCTTCAGGATGACAGGGAGCAGTGTCAAGACGAAGAAAGGGGAAAGCGGCACCATTTCCCTGATGCTCAAGCCGAACAGCGCCAAATCGAGCTATGATGCCAAGGCCAAGATCATTACCAGCGAATTCCAGGCAGAACTGCACTATCCGCTCATCGACAAGATCAAGGGCTTCAAGGCGCCCAAGGAAGGGGAGCGTGAGCGCGATGACTTCCGATCCTACACGGAAACCGTTACCGTGAAGCTGACGGTGAAGTTGAAAGAGACCCCCACCCTCGACAAGCAGCGCAAACTCGAAGGGGGCGCCGATGTTGCATTTTCCACCGTTGCGACCAGGGAGCGGGTACTCGGGGAAATCCTGCAGTTGTCGAGCGCGTTCAAGGTGGTAGATGTCGTCATCTTTCCCACGTTCTATCTCAAGCAGTCCCTGAACATCCAGCCGGTCTTCATCCGCTACACCCCTGCCGAAGGCTGTTTCGGCGGTTCGACCACGGCCACGACCGGCGGCAGTTATGCAACGCTGCGGGACAAGTCCATCGAGATGTGGAACCGTTGCTGCATTGGTCTGAACTTCCTGTCGCCGGTCTATGTGGATAACGGCAACTACCGCATCCTCACCTCGGCAGAAGAGGCGGGCCTGATGGCGGAGTACGACGATCCCAACGCGGTGGAGGTCTTTTTCGTCGAGATCGGCGACCCGATAGGTATCCATGGCGGCGGGGTGAGCTACTCCAGCGGCACGGCCAATGCCAAGGTCATTACCTACGACACCAACCTCCCCATCAACCTGTACAATCTGGCCCATGAGCTGGGGCATTCCATGGGTCTCTACCATCCACCGGGAAACAGCACTGTCGGGTCGTTGATGGAGCCGAGCGGTTTCTGCGCCGACAACCCGGCCCTCATGAGCGCATTGAACTGCGACAATGCCAGCAACCCGATGATGTACACCGGCATGCCATTTACCCTCTGTACGAGGAAGACCAATATGCCGTAACGAATCTGCACCAGGCTCATCACGAGCCGGGATGATATCTGCAGGGGCCGATGATACCGGTCCGGGAGAGTTGCATCGGTGCGGGGCAGTTCTGGAAAGGAGGTTACCTCATCTTTTCCGGGCTGCCCCGCTGCTTTTTTCTGTGCCTGAAAGGGGCAGGAGAGCCCGGCCGGGTGCAGCATCGGCTTGGCGCCGTTCATGGCAGAACGGCACGTTTTCACATAACAGACACAGACGTGGCACACTGGCGGGCAATGCTCAAGACAGCATTCTCATTAAATATGGGCATCCAGCATGAATGAAATACCGGACTACATTAGAAAATGCAATTTTATGTGGTATAAGGAACCATGAAAATGATTACAGATAAGAGCGTAAATGAGATAGTGCATCAGCAGCTGTTATTGCCAATATATGCTGTGCGTAATAGTGTCATTGTTTTTTAAATAGTTATACAGACACGCAAGGAGGATTTCATGGCTCTCAACCAGGCTGTTATCGAATCGCTGGGATTTACCGAGGACGAACTGACCAGCCGCATGACCAGCAACATCCAGGAGGTGTTCAGCACCATGGTGGGGATGGACGACCTGCAGCACCTGCCGCGCCACGATCATCCGCCAATCAGTTTCGAGAATTGCGTCACTGCCATGGTCGGCCTGGCCGGCACCTATAACGGCCTGGTCTGCCTGCACGCCCCCCTGAACCTGGCAATGGTCTTTACCTCCGGCATGCTGGGAATGGAAGTGAAGGAATTCGACGACGATGTGCGCGACGCGATCGGCGAGATCGCCAACATGGCTGCCGGGTCCTTGAAGCAGCATCTCTCCAGCGGCGGGGCCGACATCCGGCTCTCCACCCCTTCGGTGGTGGCCGGCAAGGAATATTCCGTTGCTGCGGGAAATCCCGCGGACTCGTTCACGCTTCATTTTGCCGCCGAAGGCGAATCGTTTATGGTCAGTGCAACGCTGGCGAAGTAGGGAAATGCCTCATGGGGGGGGGCGGTAGGGTAGCCCGTCTTTGTCCGGAAACCGATGACCGCTCCCGGACCGTCCGCAGACCTCATCTACAGAGAGGAGAAGCCATGAACCGAAATAGATTGCCATGGAAAACCGGTGTCGTTGCCTGTTTCCTCGTGCTCTTGTCGCTGCTCTCGGCAGGATGCGCATTGCAGCTGGTGGCGCCCTACGACGCCAGAACCGAAGAGCTGATTTTCAGCGATGCGCGTCTTGTCGACCAGTTCTACTCGGAGCTGCAGGATACCCCTGAAGAACGGCGCAGCTATGCGGTCTTTGCCGCGGAATACCGCACCATCGAGGGGGACCTCCGGTCCCTGGTGCTGCGGAACAAGGTCAGGAAGCTCAATGAGGATTCCACCGAGATTGCCCAGACGATCCTCGACCAGTGGCAGAAATGCAGGGAGCGGCACAAGAAGACGGATGCCTACAAGGACGCTATCGCCGAACTCGACCGGGACCGCTTCCGGAGGATGTTCGAGTACGCGGCCCGGGCGGAAGGGGCGAAGAAGCCGACTGACTGAGAGGAGGGGTGAGCATGGGCTTCGACATACAGAAGGTCGCGAAAGAGATGCTGTCGGCTGCCGAAGGGGAATTCCGGGACGAATGGCCCAAGGTGAAGAAGGCCATGGCCCAGGTGCTGGCCGACGAGCAGGCTGCCCTGGAGAAGATCGCGCAGGCCTACATCTCCGGCGCCATCAACGAGGAAGAATTCAGGGATCAGCTGGAAAGCGAGCGCGACGCCTTTGCCGCCGGCGAGGCAATGGTCAAGGTCTGCAGCAAGGTGACCATCCAGAAGGCGGTTAACGCGGCGCTGCAGGCGTTGATGGAGGCGGCGAAGGCGGCAGTGTAGCCGTTTCGCCGGAAGGAGTGCCGATGCGTCGAATACCAGTACTCGTTTTTCTGCTGCTGGCGCTCACTGCCGGCAACGTTGCGGCCCTCGACCTGACCGGGCAGGAGAGCGGCAGAAGCGTCGACGTCCCCGTGGGAGAGGTCGTCGCCATCACCCTCGCCGGCAACCCGACCACCGGCTATGCCTGGGAACTGGCCGATGTCGACCGGGCCGTGCTGGCACCCGATCCCGAGCCGGCTTATGTCGCCGATTCCCAGCTTTCGGGCGCGGGCGGGAAATACACCTTCCGTCTCAGCGCCCGTGCAGTCGGTTCATCGGCCGTCACCCTGGTCTATCGCCGGCCGTGGGAAGAGGGCGTCCCGCCGCTGCAGCGCTTCGAGCTGCAGGTCACGGTCGTGCCGAAGGCGCGCACCGCCACTGCCGTCTTCCGTTCCGCCGACGGGAAAACCCTCGCAGCCACCTTCGACCTGGAGCAAGACCAGGTGACCGTCACCCTCCCCGACGGTCGTGTGGTCACCCTCCCGTCGGCCCCCTCCGCCTCGGGCGCCCGCTACGGCAACGACGACGAGATCTTCTGGGAGCACCAGGGGACCGCCCGGTTTTTCACGGGCGATACGGTGATCTTCGAGGGGATGGTGGAGCCGGCGGAGTGAGCGCGGCAACGCGGCACAGAAAAACAACTGCCGCGCCAGGGCATGTCAGAATCACATTCCCTGCAAGAAATTTTGATAATGTGCATCACGACATGTGATATTCTCTCATGTTTCATGGAAGATGATGACACAGAGATGCCGTCTTCTTGGATAACCGCCGTCAATCATTGCTGCTTTGCGGAAACAGGCAACAGCAATGTCAGAACTGCAGGTAATTGACCTTGCAATATGAGGCTATATGATGTAGTGCTCCTTGTAATTTCACTGGTTATGTGATGGGGTGAGGATGCGGGGGCGAAAGCAGCACTACCCGAAGGATTCATGGCCGCATCGGTCAGCGAGGAGCTGACCGGCGCGGCTTTTTTGTTGCCGGTTTCCCCGTCAGTAGTTGACGCCTTGAGGGGATTCAACTTGGCAACTTGGAAGCCTGACCCTGGCGGACCTGACCCAACTTGGCAACTTGGAAGCCTGACCCTGGCGGACCTGACCCTGGCGGACCTGACCCTGGCGGACCTGACCCTGGCGGACCT
>Ga0208371_1000231_pt1 | contig 16739 bp, 13 predicted proteins | sample SubbioCR12Aug_1A_FD_184827 | JGI IMG/M metagenome (GOLD analysis project Ga0208371, IMG submission 184827) | Serpentinite rock and fluid subsurface biosphere microbial communities from McLaughlin Reserve, California, USA - CR12Aug_1A (SPAdes) | ecosystem: Environmental > Terrestrial > Deep... | reverse complement strand
ATTTCGGACGTCCCTTGATCTACATGTTTCCTCAACACCTTGAAGATGGAACCCTTGTTTACATTTACATCAGCAAACATTTCACTGAAAACCGGTCTTTTTTTCCATTTCTCATCGGTGTTGCCCTGCTTGGATGTTTTCTCATTGCCGCTGTTTATCCCCTTTCCAGAAATATCACACGGCCTCTAAGCGAACTTTCCATGTCGCTGTCGAGTATATCGCGAGGTGAATTCAAGGATATTCTACCCGCCAGCAGCAGGTCGGATGAAATCGGCCAAGTCCTCACGGTGTTCAGACATATGAGTCAGTCCGTGGATCATATGATCCAGTCCAAAAAACAGCTTCTGGCCGATATTTCCCATGAACTCTGCTCGCCCCTTGCTCGAATTCGTGTGGGAACCGAATTGATCCGGGATGCGAGTTCCGATGAAAAAACTCATCGATATCTCCAGAATATCGAAAACGATATCTGTTCCATGGATCACCTGATCATGAACCTGTCGGTTTACTCCCGTCTTAATCTCCCCGGTTTCACCTTGTCGTTAAAAGTTTTTAACCCTTTGGGTCTGATAAACCACATTGTATCCCAGTACAGGCCCACAGCAGGCAAAAAAGGCGTCTCTATTTTAAACGACATTCCTGAAAATATACCTGTACTGACCGGTGATTTCGAAAGGTTGATACAGGTTTTCTCCAATCTTATGGATAACGCCCTGAGGTACACGGAACGGGGAGGGCAGATTTTTGTCGGCGGTTTTGTTGATGATGAAACCATGGCTTTCTTCGTAGAAGATTCCGGACCCGGTGTTCCTGAAGCGTTCTGTGAAAAAATATTCGAGCCTCTTTTCCGGGTGGATACGTCTCGAAATCAGGACGCGGGCTGCTCAGGTCTGGGTCTTGCCATATCTAAAAAAATTATTGAACTCCACGGCGGTTTGATCGCTTATTCCCGGCATTCGGGAATGACACGATTTACATTCCGTCTTCCCCTCCATCAAACGCCGGATTCAGATCAATCAACACATAAGAAAGGATAAAAAATCATGGGAAAAAACAAATCAAAAAAACAGGTTTTGCGGGTGCTGTCCATTGTTCTGTTTTTAATGGCAATTGCCACCATCATCCCCTTCAGTGGGGCGAAGGTTCCGTGCATCCTGGGCTACAAATCACTCTGCCCTTTCATGCCCATCAGCACAGCCATCGCCCTTTATCTTGCCTATACGATTCACAGGTATATTGGCAACATGGGGCAAAACCATTTTTCCATCGATCAGTGATTATTTATCAGGATGGGCTTTGAGAAATTCAATAACCTCCCGGCCCATACGTTCCGGTTGTTCGATGGCCAGCATATGCCCTGTTTTTTCGTAAATGGTAAGGGAGCAATCGGGAATTTCCCGGTTCATAATGCGGCTGGGTTCGATAAAAAGATCATCCATTTCACCCACAAGAACAAGAGTGGGGCATGTTATCTTTCTTAAGCCCTCAATTTTCGGGTCCGGGTCAATGTAAAACGAACGGATGAATTTGCCGATGGCATCCCTGTCGCCCACCTTGATCATGTTGTATGTCAGTTCGTAAAGAGCTTCTTTATCCGTGCGCAAGGATATTCCTCTAAAAAATGGAAAGGGCTGCATTTTGATTCCGGCCATAATCTTATCCCAGCTGTATTTTTCGAAACTGCTTGCAAACCTTTCAAGAAACGCATCGCTTTCTTCTTTGACCTGGAAAAAACATGTGGCTGAAGATGTGTCGGTGAGGATCAGACTGATCAGTCTTTCGCTGTTTTCCATGGCATAACGCACCGAAGCAAAACCGCCGGTTGAATGGGAAATCAGATGAAAACGTTTCAAACCCAGATGATCGGCAAGAGCTTCAATATCCCTTCCTGCTGTTTCAACGTCATAACCCCAGGGTTCACCACTGACTTTCGTCTGTCCATGGGCTCTCATATCCATGGGAATAAAACGGTAATTCTGTGCGAGTGTTTCGGCTATGCCTGTCATGGTGAAATAGCCTGTATTTTCAATAAGCCCATGTATGGCTATGACCGCTTCACCCTTTCCCATATCTTCGTAGTAGATTTCCGCGTTTCCGCTTGGTGCGTAAGGCATGTGTTTGTTCCTTTAATTCACTTATTAAATGATGATGTTTTGAATTTTTTATCCACGTTCCTTTCATGATTGTCAATGATGATTCGCTGATTCACTTTTTATAGCCTTTAAATATAGATCTTCTGTTTACACTGTGTAAAGAAACCGGACATGAATTTTCCATCTGGGTGTATTGTTTATAAAGAATTCAACTATCTGAATAAATTATGATTTATTTAACATACACATTATGGCACACGGCTTGCTATACATTTAATTGTTTCATGGGTTGATTCACATCTCAGGAACTCGTGATGGGTTAGGCTTTGATCCATTGATCCTACTTCTAATGAACATAGGATCGATTAAATCGTAATCCATCTTTTGCGAATAATACAATATTAGCAGGAGGACACCATGGGCGATAACAAAAAACGCGTTTTAATAGGAATTGACGGCTCTGTTCAATCCTTTAACGCCGCAGCATACATCAGCGGAGTTATGGCTCCTGAAACGACTAAAATCGTGCTGTATCATGTGGATGCGGAGGTCATGGATCTCTATTTTGATGTGGATGACAGGCCTGAAAAACTTGAGATGGACAAGGCTTCCTACACAGACTGGATCGCCATGCGGAAGAAAAACATGACGTCCCGGCTGGAAAAAACTCGGGATATGTTCATCGAAAAAGGCTTTGCCGGAAAAGATGTGGAAATCATCACACGGGAAATTGAAATCGGGGTCACTCGGGATATCATTGAGGAATCCAGAAGAGATTACGACCTTCTTGTGGTGGGGAAAACAGGTGTTCGCTGCGTTACGGGTATTACTACCGGTTCGGTCACCGGTAAACTGATCTCTAAAATTTTTCACATTCCCATGGTTGTGGTTGAGGGACGACCGGAAATCAGCCGTGTTCTTACAGGCTTCGATGGCTCCAAAGGATCAATAAATGCCATACACTCGATGTTTGAATTTACCGGTCCAAATAAACAGTTCACCATCTGCCATGTGATTCGTTCCATGAATATGCTGGCCGGTGATTTTGATGTGTTCTCAACGTCTATTGATAAGTCTTTTTATCCTGAATTTGATGCTCAGCGCGTCCTGCATCAGAAAAAAACCATTGAGCAGGCTATGAGCGTTGAAAAAGATTGGCTGATATCTCAGGGGGTTCCAAGTAAATGTGTGCAGACCGCTGTTATGGAAGGATATATGAGCAGGTCCCAGGCTCTGGTTGAAAAAACAAAAAAAGAAGGTTACGGAAGTCTTGTCCTTGGGCGACGCGGTCATTCAGCCGTTCTTGAATTCTTTATGGGCAGGGTTGGCAGAAAAGTCATCCAGATGAGTGATTCTATGGCTGTCTGGATTATGAATTAATTTCAAATCAAAACCATTCTCGTGAGGTGAGGAAAAGAAAGGTTATGACTCCCCTGGTTCCTTTCAATTCCTCCAATTCCCAAAAAAGGGTGTCGGGTTGGCACTCTTCTCTCCCTTGCCCTCTTTGGCACCCTGCCAAAGGGGGTTTTTTTTTATAGATCTCTGTGAATGATCTCTGCTTTAAAACTCTCCTGGGTCAGTTCGGACGCAAGGATGTTGACAAATGTCACAGACCGATGCTGGCCACCGGTACAGCCAATGGAAACAATGAGCTGGCTTCGGGCTTCCTTGACACACTGGCCGATAACAAAAATCACCATATCTTTAATTTTCAATAAATATTCCTGACTGTCAGAAAATCCCATGACATAATCCCTTACTTCCTTGTCATTTCCCGTCAGGATGCGGAGTTTTTCCTGATAATAAGGATTGGGAAGGAAACGTAGATCAAACACCAGATCCGAATCCATGGGGATGCCTTTTTTGAAGCCAAATGACGTCAAGGTTATTTTAACTTTGGATGAATCAAAAGCCTGTTCAAGTTTTTCACAAATGGCCTTTTTTAACTGTGAATGATTCAGACGGCTTGTGTCGATGATGTAATCGGCGTCATTTCTTATTTCATTCAGAATATCCATTTCCTTGGTAATACATGCTTCAAGGGATTCACGGGGGTCCATGGGATGGGTTCGTCTCGATTCTTTAAAACGCTTAATTAGGACATCCTTTTCTGCTTCCAGAAAAAGTATCTTACATTCAAAACCCTTGCTCTCGGCGACACTCAGGGCTGATCTGAGGCTGACGAAAAACTTTCTGCTTCTGATATCCATGGCCAGTGCTACTTTACTAAGTTCTTCAGAATTTCGAAGGGCAAGTTCAGTAAAAGCAGGTAAAAGATCTGCCGGAAGATTATCGATGCAATAGTATCCCAGATCTTCAAGGACTTTGGTTGCCTGAGTCTTTCCCGCGCCGGAAAGACCCGTCACAATGATATATTCCATGTCTATGATCCAAAAAAGAAAAGTGAATTATGTGTTAATAATTCTTAATATAACACTTGATGCCGACAGGTTGTCAAATTTCTTTCAATGTTTTGTAAATAAAAGGCTTTATGGTGGGACTTTTCTTAATAATAGTGAGTAGGAGCGGGTTCCAAACCCGCCCGGAATTATAAGGCGAACATGATGCAGGGCAGGTTTGGAACCTGCCCCTACGGTCTAAAGGAAACGTCATTGACTTTTATTATTAAAATTTATTTTTTTAATACTCAATATTCAATCTCCATCCGTTCCATGTTCCGGTATCTCTCTGCCAGTTGTCGGTTACTGAAAGGGTCCATTCACCCTCTATGGATTCTCCCTTCATATTTTTAAGATCGGGAAGAGAGGTGTCAGTGTAATCTTTATCCAGAAGACCCGATGCGCTACCAAGGGTATTAAAATCCACAATTGATATTGTTCTCCCGGATGGAGACGTTAGTTTTATCTGTAAATCACCATGATAGGTATGAGTCAGATCAACACCAAGCGTGATGCTTTTCACAGCTCCTTGTTTAGATAAAGTAATTTTACTTTGTATTCCGTTGGGATCATTGTCCGGTATTTTTTTCCCAACTTTTATCTTTTCAATGATCCTTGTTTCTTCCCCAACGAATTCAATAACAATTTTCCAGGAATTGAATCGCCCAATATCCTTTTTCCCAAGATCCGTTACTTTAAGCGTCCAATATCCTTCCATATTTTTTCCTTTTAAAGAAGAAAGGATATTTTTTGAATCGTAACTTTCTTTCAGATCATCTGAATCGCCTCCTGCTTTCTGGCGAAGTATTATGGTTTTTTCTTTGGGCGGAATCAATTCAACTGTAATGTCACCCATATAGGTATGGGTTATATCAACCGAAACTGTTATTTTTTCGATGATTCCCTTTTTAGGTATGGATATGACATCGCTAACCCCTTTTTTTGAATTGTCAGGAATAAGGATGGAAGGCCTTGATTCTTTGGTTATTGAATTTCCGGATGTTTCAGGTTCACTGGGATTTCCTACCTTGAATGATATGGCCTTTCCAGGCTTTCCAATGTCAAAAAGTTTAAACCCGGAATCTGATCCTCCCCATGATCTTGATGAGGGAATCGTGTCACTTGAAAGCACAAGACCTTGTTTTTCTTTGAAAAGATCTCCTTCATCTCCTCCGTTTCTGTTGCTTTCAAGATGACCTGCTCCATCAGCCTGAACCAGTGAACATTGGTAATGATTTAAAGCAGTTCCTCCCTGCCATTCATTTGAGCCAAGGATATCACAGTGATAAACCGCAAGACCGGTAGAAGGACAGAAGCTGTCCATTCCCATACGCGTTCTGTTTTCTACGATAAAATATTCATTGGGTTTATTGTCTATCTGGAATTTGTACAGTGAATTGTAATCACCATGGTTAATAACAAACTCTCCGGCATCGTTCAAAAGATAAAGATTTTCAGTCCAACCTGCCAGATTTCTCAGATATGCACTTAAAGGTGCAGGATTTCTTCCTTTATCCAGATGACTTCCGGAAGCCATCAGACAATAATAGCCAAGGCCAGCACTGGGATCTGAATCACCGTCTCTTTGTCCGTAATCATAGAGATCGGGAAAACGGCATATCAGATGACCCGCTTCATGGCAGAATGTTCCAATTTTCATATCCACCGGCTGTCTTCCAAGACTCTGGATGGTATAAAAATTTGTTTTTATTCCGTTGAAGGACATGGACATGGTGTGATTATGAGGCCAGAGCCACCCTTCGTATAAGGTTTCACCGGCATACAGGAAGTTGATGGCATCTACAACACCTCGCCCTGTGCAGTCAAAGCGGGACAAATCAATATTGAACTCCGAAACAGCCAACGACAATGCTTCACTCATGCATGGATTTTCAATGTAATGGGTTCTGTTTTTTGACAGGATAACAGGTCCAATCACTTCATTCACGTATTCCAGTCGTCCACTGGACATGGCTTTATAGTATTCCTTGACGGAGCAGGCGTTTCCATACGCTTTGAATCCATCACCGTTCAAAAGTTCTTTGACTTTATCTGCCGTAATCTGAGTCTGCTCGTCTTTGAAATTGATGAGAATGGTCAAACCTGTGACCTTATTCTCCTTGCTGAGCTGTTTTCCTGAAAGAAGTCCGTTGTTTTCACCCAGCGTTGCTTCAATTCCCGGAATGGGAGAAGACTGGGGTCTCATGATATCGTATTTGTAATCAAATTTTTTATTTCTTATATCCTTGTCTTCCTGCAAATGTTTGACAAGACCTTTTGGAACCGGTTTATCTATGGGTGATCCGCTGGATGTCAAATTCCCTCTGATAAGAACGGCAAAACAGTATTTTTCTATCCTTGTATCATATACAACAGTATAACCGTCTATCGTCTCATATCGGGCGTAAAACTCATCTCCAAAAACTCTTAATTGAACGCGTGGTCCGTCCCCCTGGGGAAACGTCCTTGTTTTTCCAAGAATCAGGCACATAGTCTATACCTCTCTTAATGGTTGATTTTTAAAGAATTTTTAATATCAGATCTAATATCGATTAAAATGGATAGGTTACTTTATAAGAAACCAGGAGGATTTGTAAAGGATTATTCCTTTTAAAGGAATCAAGAGGGGGGTTTTTTTATTGATACATTCTATGAAAATGAAGAACTTTTTGTACATACCCTATTGTTTCTTCAAAAGGAGGTATGTTGTTGTATTTTTCAACCATTCCTGGACCGGCGTTATAAGCGGCAAGGGCTAAGGTCAGCTCATTATTGAATCTTCTTAAAAGATCCCTGATATACTTTGATCCGCCCATGACGTTTTCATAGGGATTGAAAGGATTGTCAATATTCAAATCCCTCATGGTGCCCGGCATGATCTGCATAAGACCTTTGGCTCCCTTGGGTGAAACAGCGTTGGGATTGAAATTTGATTCCACTTTGATCATGGCTTTGATTAATGATGAAGAAACATTGTTTGCCGATGCGGCTTCTTCAATGATGTCATTAAATTCATCAGACGTGTAATAGGATCTGTAATCCTGACTGTACGAACTTTTTGAGTTTGATCTGTCTTTGATGAAAAGCTGCATTTTTTCACCGGATATTGGGGTATCCGTAAAATGAAGCACTCCGTTTTCATCAACATATTTATAGATATCCGCTGCATGGGAAATGGAGAGGCTACCTGTAATGATCATGAAAAAGGCGATGGTCGACGTTGCTATTTTAGCTATTTTTTTTCTTTTCATTGTATTTTTTTATCACATATTTGTGTGAAAAATCCGGATGGGACAGATACTTCATGTTTGTGTTCAAAAAAGAATCCCGTACGTCTTTCAAAACCTGGTCTTTTTTATTATCATGTATGAAATTTCTTTCGTGCTTCGCTTCGTAAATCACAGATCCACCAAGCTTCTCTCTTATGCTATTTTCGGTAATTGTTGGTATTTTCTCAATCAATTTTTTATTTATTTCAATTTTTATTCTGAAAATCAACATGACAAGACAGGTATCTTTCGCTATCATCCTTGATTTATCGATGATATCAAGCCTTTCTCCGTTATCAAGATCAATGCTTTCAATAATAAAATCATCACTCATAATTAAAAACCTTATATTTAACTTTAAAATTCATCTTTAACTGTTGGTTTTGATTATTAGATATACATTATTTTAATTAAAAAACCATAAAAAAATGAACTTGTTTAGCAATTTCAAACAATATATATTCTTTTTCAGATACCGATCATCATCAATTAATACATTTAATTTATCATTTAGATTAATTAATGATATTACACATTATTCTTGAATGACCTGGAAAGGTCATTTTTTTTATTCATTTTTACGGAGCTATGGACATGGGAATTTTGGCGTCAACAACTTCTTTGACTCGATACAAGGTCAACGGAGTTTTAGGTGAAAATCCTATAGAAACTGTCGAAACGGGTCTTAAACGAAATAAAATCGTTGATATAGACAAAGAGCCTCAAGAAATATCTGTGGGTTGGACTAATTTTAACGATCCTTATCATCCGGATTTCGAAGGGTCTTCATTTCTTATAGCTTCTTTTTTTGTTTTTTCTTTGAGAATAGACAAAAAATCAGTGCCTGCGAATGTTCTAAAAAAACATGTCATGATGGAAGAAAAAAAACGTCTGCGTGAAAGTGGACGAGAGTTTCTTTCTAAAAACGAAAAAAAGGAGTTGAAAGATGACGTGAAGCAGATTCTGCTCACACGAATGCCTCCTGTTCCCTATGTTTACGATGCTGTCTGGGATTATGAAAATGGTAGGTTGTGGTTTTATTCAACACAAAAAACTGCCAATGAAGAGCTTGAAACTCTCTTTTTGAAATCATTCAATATAAATCTTATTAAATTATTTCCTTACACCCTTGCCGATCTTGAATTAGGTCTTTCGGATAAAGAAAAAGACATTTTAAACAAACTTAAACCTTCACGATTTATGGAGTAAACCATGTTCGATATTGCCGTAGCATACAATCAATTCAAGTTTCTCGGGCATGAATTTCTCACATGGCTCTGGTTCGCCATTGATACGGGTCAGGATTCTTATTTCAAAGACAATGCAGGAGTTCCCTATTTCTTTATCATTGGAAACAAGATCGTTTGTGAAAATATTGTTGAAGACAACACCGTTGAAACTGTAACTATCAAGGGTGACAATGCAGGCTTGGAAGAAGGTCTTACAGCCCTTAAAAAAGGATCTGTAGTCACTGAAATGAAGCTTGGATTAACCTATCTTGAACAAACTTGGGAATTTAATCTCAAAGGCGAAAACTTGCATTTTACAGGACTCAAACATCCTGAAACAGAAAAAATACATAAAAAAGAAGATATGGAAGGAGCTTTTCTTGAAAAAATATACCTGTTTGGAAAAGCTGTTGAAATAGTCGATTCAGCTTACCTTGCCTTTCTTAAACTAAGACTTTCGGATTCCTGGAATTCCGTTCTTCAAGATATACGTAAATGGATCGAACCCGATAAATAGTACCCGAACTGAAACGGCATCTTTTGGCCTGATACGGCTTTATCTAAAATTTTGATCCTAGATGTAGCGCTGCTACACTTGCGGTCAAAATTTCTGCTGCCTTGTCTCAGGCCAAAATCTTCCGTTTATTTTCAGACACTAAATAAAAGACGGATTATAACTGCCATTTTATTTGTTTAAATATTTTTTATTAGTTGTTCATAACTCTGCACTTATGAACAACATTCCAAAGGCTGTTGATAGCTGTCCATTGTTTAACCTTTTATCATGTACGTTATTGAAAATGATTTCTTATTAAAAACTAATCAAATTCTAATAGTTGTTTCATTATTATACTTTTAAACAAACCTTATTGTTATGATTGTTTTTTAAATCTTTAAAAGAATAATGAAACAACCTTCAAAAACATAAACCCTGCCAACTATATAAAAATATCTTATTAAATATTTGAAATAATTTATTAAAATAATTCATTTATTTTTAATTTTTATATTGATATTTTGACCATATACGACTATTTACATAGGGATCATTTATTATGCACTCACTATCAAACACATAATTTAACATTAATAAAAAACATCATTAATACATGGGTCTTTTATGAAATTTACAATCAGAAAAAGTGATATCACGGACATTCTTTCAAAAGTCCAGGGTATTACGGGAAGAAAAAGCAACCTGGCAATAACGGCAAATATTCTGGTCAAAACCAATGAAACAGGGATATCGTTCATAGCCACCGATCTTGAAACAGGATTCGAAGGAAATTATCCCGCCCATGTAGAATCAACGGGTATTATAACAATCAATGCAAGGAAATTCTTTGAAATTGTTCAGAATTTTCCAAGTGACGACATATTGATTGAAGAAGAAGAAAGGCAGTGGATTAAAATAAGCTGCGACAAAGTTGTTTATCATATTGTTGGAATGAGTCCCGATGATTTTCCGGATATTCCGGTCCTTGAAGATGTTGAATTCATGGAAATTGATGCTATCAAATTAAGAAAAATGATTGAAAAAACCATTATGATAGCACCTTCAACAGACGAAAAAAGGGCTCATATAACAGGAGTTTTTTTTGAATCAGCTGATGATGGAGAAGAAAGAATCATCCGTATGGTTTCAACCGATGGAAGACGTCTTTCAAAAGTTGAATTCATAAGTTCAGGTGACCTTGATTTCCATGCGACAAAAGGTGTGATCATACCCAAGAAAGGTTTGTCTGAAGCTTCCAAACTCCTTGATTCTGATGGATTTATCAATATTGGGGTCAAAGACAACTACTTTATAGTTAAAAAAGATCATGAAACCATCATTATAGGACTTCTTGAAGGTGAATTTCCTTCGTATGAAGGTATTGTAGGAAAGGAAGATGACCTTTCCATAACGATAAATAAACGCATGTTCAATATGATGCTGAAACGTATGTCCATTCTTTCTACGGAAAATTATAATGGAGTTATATTTAATTTTGAAAAAAATAAGTTGGTGGTAACCGCTACAAACCCTGATCTTGGAGAATCCAAAGAGGAGTTTACGATAGATTTTAACAGAGAACCCATAGAAGTGGCTTTCAATCCGAAATATTTCATGGATACCATGGGTGTTATAGATGAAGATACTATTTTCATGAATATAAAAGACAGCAAGAGCCCCTGTATCATCGAGGGAACAGAAGATAAAACCTTTTTAAGCGTAATCATGCCGATGAAAATATGAGTGATATAAAAGAAACAAACAATTACAACGAAGACAGTATCAAAGTATTAGAAGGGCTTGAAGCCGTCAGACTGAGACCTTCCATGTACATTGGAAATGTGGGTGTGGAAGGACTTCACCATCTTGTATACGAAGTGGTGGACAACAGTATTGATGAGGCCATGGCTGGTATCTGCGATACGATTCATGTGGTTATTTATAAAGACAACAGTGTCAGTGTTGAAGATAATGGTCGTGGAATTCCCACAGGGATGCATGAAAAAGAACAGATACCTGCGGCAGAAGTTGCTTTGACCAAACTTCATGCCGGTGGAAAGTTCAATAACGATTCATACAAGGTATCCGGCGGTCTTCATGGCGTGGGTATTTCCGTTGTAAATGCCCTTTCCATATTTCTCAATCTTGAGATTTATCAGAAAGGAAAAAAATACATCCAGTCTTATTCCAAAGGAATTAAAACATCTGAACTTACCGCTGTAGGTGATACGGATAAAAGAGGAACACGTGTCCATTTCAGACCTGACACTGAAATTATGGACGATGATAATTTCAGTTTTGAAATACTTTCACGCCGAATGAGAGAGCTGGCTTTTTTAAACAGCGGTGTCAGAATCATCATTGAAGACGAAAGATCAGATGAAAAAAATGACTTCTATTATGAAGGAGGTCTTATTTCCTTTGTGGAATATCTGAACAGGGCACACGTCCCACTTCATGATCCCATTTTCATTAAAGGGGAAAAAGATGATATTCAGGTAGAAGTGGCTATTCAGTACAACGATACTTACAATGAAAAATTATATTCTTTTGCCAATAATATAAATACGGCTGAAGGAGGTTTTCATCTTTCAGGTTTTAAAGGGGCTTTGACCAGAACTATCAACTCCTATGCAACGTCTGACAATGTCCCTAAAAATATGCAGGGAAAAATATCAGGTGATGATACTCGTGAAGGTTTGACGGCCATTGTGAGTGTGAAAGTCATGCAACCCCAGTTTGAAGGGCAGACAAAAACCAAACTTGGAAACAGTGAAGTAAAAGGTGTTGTAGAATCTCTTGTTAACGATAAACTTGCAGATTTTCTTCATGAAAATCCATCTGTTGCCAAAAAACTTATATCCAAGGCAGTAGATGCAGCCAGGGCAAGGGATGCAGCAAAAAGAGCGAGGGATATGGCCCGAAGTTCAGGTGCACTTCTTGATTCTTCACTTCCTGGAAAACTTGCAGAATGTCAGTATACTGACCCTCAATTCCGTGAGCTTTTCCTTGTGGAAGGTGATTCGGCAGGTGGTTCAGCTAAAATGGGTAGAGACAGAAAATCCCAGGCCATTCTTCCACTTAAAGGGAAAATATTAAATGTTGAAAAAGCCCGTTTTGACAAGATTCTTAAAAGTGATGAAATAAAGAATATTATCACAGTATTAGGAACAGGTGTAGGAACGGAAGAATACAATATTGATAAGATAAGATACCACAAAGTTGTTATCATGACCGATGCTGACGTTGACGGCTCACACATCAGAACTCTGCTTCTTACCTTTTTTTACAGGCAAATGCCGAGCCTTATTGAAAACGGTTATCTCTATATTGCACAACCTCCGTTGTATAAAGTTGGAAAGGGAAAAAGTAGTGTTTATCTGAAAGATGAAAACGATTTTAATGAATATGTCCTGAAAAGAGCCTGTGACCAAAAGTATCTTGATGTAACAAGTAAAAATAAACAATACAAAGATCAGGATATGATTGTTCTATTGAAAAAGCTGGCCGATTATTACGCCAGTATGGAAAAAATTGAACGTAGGGGTTATGAAAAAGAGGTCATTGATGTCATTCTGAATCAGGGAACAATTGATAAAAAATTCCTTGCAGATAAAGAAAAGATGTTAGAATTACAAGAAAAAATAGTAAATATTGGTTACATATCCCAGGATATTGTTTACAACGAGGTGATGGACAGGTACAGGTTCAACATTACCAAGGAAAGCAAGTCACCTGATGATCAATCCATTGTACTGAAAAAAGGTCAGACAGTGGAAATAGGAAGAAGTCTCATTTATTCAAATGAATTTCAGATCGTTGAAAAAATGAGAGATATTATCAATATTTTCGATACACCCCCTTTCAAAGTCTGTCATACTGAAACCCATGAAACGATCATGGAATTTGACAAACTTGATGAACTTTACACATACATCATGAAAGAAGGGAAAAAAGGTATTGGTGTTCAAAGGTATAAAGGTCTTGGTGAAATGAATCCAGATCAATTATGGGAAACAACCATGGATCCGGAAAAGAGAATTATGTTGAAAGTGAATATTGACGACGCAGAAAATGCCGATGCTATATTTACCCTTCTGATGGGTGAAGAAGTTGAGCCGAGACGTAATTTTATCCAGCGAAACGCACTTGAAGTCAGTTCACTTGATATATAAAAATATAATGTAAAAAATAATAATAAGAAAAACGGGATATAAATTCCCGTTTTTTTTTAGTTAAACCACAAAAAACTTAATTAATAAATTAAAAAAACCGATGTAATGAGCAGATAATTATAAAAAAAAGCGGACATGATCATGGATTATAAACCCACATATGAAGAATTGGAAAAAAGGGTTGAAGAGCTGGAAAAAGACCATGCGGATAGTGACGGTTATGAAAAAAGGATGGAAAGAAACAGAATTATTGGTGGTATTGCACATGAATTCAATAATTTATTAATGGGTATTCAAGGAAATCTTTCTTTGATATTTCTTGATATTCCATTTACTGACCGTTTTTATTCGAAACTTAAAGACATAGAAAAGTATGTTGAAGGAGGTGTGAAACTTACCGAAAAAATTCTCGATTTTGTGAATGATGGGACGTATGAACCGGAACCCAAACTGAGAGAAATTCAGCCCGACGTTCTGAATCGTTTGAAATATGAAATGAACAAATCAATCGAAGGTCATCTGGTCAAATCCAATTACGGATCACAGGGCAGCCAGGCTTTAAAGATATACGAAAAAGTATACACAGGTTCCAATACGGTATTACTTGTGGATGATGAAGGTATGATACTGGATGTTGGAAAACAGATGCTTGAAAGAACCGGACTTGAAGTTTTAACAGCAAAAAACGGTGAAAAAGCCATTGAATTGTATAAAAAAGAATACAAGAGGATTGATATGGTGATTCTTGATCTGATCATGCCCGGCTTGACAGGCGTGGACACCTATTATGAATTAAAAAAGATTAATCCGGAAATAAAAGTCTTATTTGCAAGTGGTTATAGAAAAAATCTTGACGTGAACACCATTATTGAAGAAGGCAGAAGTTCATTTATTCAGAAACCGTTCAAAATGGAGCAATTGACCCAGGAAATTGGCAAATTGCTTGAATTATAAAAAAATCAAAATTCGATATGACCCGGAGTCCGTGGAAATGGAATAACATCACGGATATTACTTACACCAGTCAACATCATCAGAAGCCTTTCAAATCCAAGACCAAAACCACTGTGGGGAACCGATCCGTATTTACGTGAATCAAGGTACCACCAGTAATCCTCTTTATTCAAAGACATTTCATCCATTCTTCGTTCAAGAACTTCAAGTCTTTCTTCTCTTTGACTTCCGCCGATTAGTTCACCAATTTTTGGAACAAGGAGATCCATGGCACCAACGGTTTTATCATCATCATTAATGCGCATATAAAAAGGTTTGATTGTTTTAGGATAATTTATAATGAAAACAGGCTTTTTGAAATATTCTTCAGATAGAAAACGCTCATGTTCTGACTGGAGATCAAAACCCCAGGAAATGGGATATTCGAATTTTTTTCCTGATTTTTCAAGAACATCCACAGCGTCCGTGTATGATAGACGGGCGAAATCAGATGAAACGATGGTTTGAAGAGTCTTTTCAAGATCTTTATCAACAAACGAGGAAAACAATGAAAAATCTTCGGCGCAACGCTCTAAATATTCATTAACAATATATTTAAGAAAATCTTGAGCAACGTCCATGTTTTCTGAAAGGTCGCAAAAAGCCATTTCAGGTTCAATCATCCAGAATTCAGAGGCATGTCGGCTTGTGTTGGAATTTTCCGCCCTGAATGTGGGACCGAAGGTATAAACATCACCAAGGGACAGGGCAAACATTTCAGCGGAAAGCTGACCTGATACGGTGAGATTGGTTTCTTTTCCGAAAAAATCATTGCTGTAATCAACCAACCCTTCTTTGGTTGAGTCGTCACCAGGTTTTAAATTTGATACACGGAACATCTCTCCCGCACCTTCGCAATCCGATCCGGTGATAATAGGTGTATGGATGTAATAAAAGCCCCTGTCCTGAAAGAAACGGTGAATCATCATAGATACCATAGATCTTATTCTGAACGTGGCTCCGTATTTGTTGGATCGAGGTCTTAAATGGGCGATAGTTCTTAAAAACTCGTCGGTATGTCTTTTTTTCTGTAATGGATAAGAATCAGGAGCTTTTTGATAAATAATGATAGTATCAGCTTGAATTTCAACGTCTTGACCTTTTCCAGGAGATTTCACCAGTCTGCCTTGAACAGAAAGTGAAGATCCGGTGGTTAGACTTTGTACTTCATCGTAATTATTCAATTTTTCTTCGACAATAACCTGGATGTTTTTTAAACAGGAGCCATCATTAAGTTCGATAAAAGAAAAGGTTTTAGAATTTCTTATTGTCCTGATCCATCCTTTAACAAGGACATCAACCCCTTCACTTTTATTAAGGAAAATATCCCTTATTTTTATTCGTTTCATGTGGATATCCTGATATGTTTATCGTTCGACAGTGATGTAATAACCGTAACCTTTTCTAACAATCAAAAGGACAAAAGAATTGTTATTTCTGTATTTTACGATGGATTTTTTGTAGTCTTCCCTTGTTTCTATCACGTTGTCGTTGATCTGACACAAGCTATCTCCAGGCCTTACACCTACTCTGTAAAGATAAGAATTTTTAGATATCTCGGATATGGTAAGACCTTTTTGTTTTCCTTTTTTTGTTACCTTTATTCCAAATATATCGGAACCCAGGTTTTCTGCATTTTCTATTGGAAAAACAAGGGTTTTAATATTGATGGTCAAAGTTTTTCCATTACGCAGGATCTTGATCCGGAGAACATCTCCCGCTGAATGGTTCTTGAGAACAGATTCGAAATCCAGGCTGTTTTCTACAGAATCTTTATCAACAGAAATGATAACATCCCATTTTTTAAACCCGGCCTGGAATGCAGGACTTTTTTCTTCAATCCCGGTGATAACCACACCACCCACTGCTTTGAGATTAAGATAATCGGCTATGTTTCGGTCAATATCCTGAACTTCAATCCCTGTCCAGGGAAGAACAACTTCACCGTATTTGATAAGGTTTGAAACAATTTTTTTAGCTCTGTTAATAGGAATAGCGAATCCAATTCCCTGGGCCGAGGCATAGATGGCTGTGTTAATTCCTATCAGATCGCCAAGAATATTGAGAAGTGGGCCACCGCTGTTT
>Ga0208371_1000230_pt1 | contig 16741 bp, 11 predicted proteins | sample SubbioCR12Aug_1A_FD_184827 | JGI IMG/M metagenome (GOLD analysis project Ga0208371, IMG submission 184827) | Serpentinite rock and fluid subsurface biosphere microbial communities from McLaughlin Reserve, California, USA - CR12Aug_1A (SPAdes) | ecosystem: Environmental > Terrestrial > Deep... | reverse complement strand
TCAAACACCGGGGTTCCCAGTTGGTAACTGACGAACTCCAAACGCGCATTGCCACTGTGGCTGACAATGGGAAAAATGGACTTGAACGCGGCCTGTAAACCGATATCAGCGCGCGCCTCCATCGGTACACCTTCCTGAATGAACTCACGGAAGGACTCAATTTGAGTGGTCAGCAGGTAAGGTACCGGCAGGACGCTCACGCGTTTGGCAAAACTTTTGCGAAGGCGTTTTTTTTCGGCGAATGTGTAGCTCATGCTCATGACAGTTCCGTCTCCAGTAGACAGGGATCAGGTATTAGGGATTCACGGACAACCTGCCTGCGCAGGCATGCACCCCTGATGTCTGATACCTGAAACGCCAAAAGGCCGGCGGTGTGTCACCGCCAGCCCTCGGGAGGACGAAGGGCACTGACCCCTCGTCCAGTCAATGCCTTGATTATTTGATCTCGGCAGTTGCGCCTGCATCGAGAAGCTGCTTGAGAATGTCATCAGCTTCTGCTTTTGGACAAGCTTCCTTGACGGTCTTCGGTGCGCCATCGACCAAGTCTTTGGCTTCCTTGAGGCCCAGGCCGGTAATGGCACGTACAACCTTGATGGTGCCAACCTTGTTGGCACCCGCAGAGGTCAGCACAACGTCAAACTCAGTCTTCTCTTCAACAACAGCAGCGGCAGCGCCAGCGCCAGGCGCGGCGACAGCCATGGATGCAGCGGAAACGCCGAACTTCTCTTCGAACGCCTTCACCAGGTCATTCAATTCCATCACCGTCATTGCGCCGACGGCATCCAGGATGTCTTCTTTAGAAATAGCCATGTAAAAACTCCAAAATTGATAGTCGTGAGATTGTGTTCAAGCAATCAGGCAGTAGCTTCTGCGGGGGCTTCTGCAGTTGCTTCTTCGCGCTTCTTGGCCAACGCAGCCATTGCCCCGGCAAAGCCGGAAACGGGAGCCTGCATAACGCCCAAGAGTCTGGCGAGCAACTCTTCTCGGCTGGGAATGGAGGCAAGTGCCTTCACACCCTCGGTGTCCAACACCTTACCGGCGTAGGAACCCGCCTTCATGATCAGCTTGTCATTGGTCTTGGCAAAATCACTCAAGACCTTGGCCGCAGCCACAGGGTCGGCAGACATGCTGTAAATCAGCGGGCCAGCCATATGCTGCGCAAGATCGGCGAATGAAGTACCTGCAACAGCGCGACGCACCAAGGTGTTTTTCAGAACACGCAGGTACACTCCCGACTCGCGGGCTTTTTTACGCAGTACGGTAAGGTCACTGACCTTCACACCACGGTATTCAGCCACAACGATCGTCTGGGAATCGGCCACATGTGCCACCACCTCAGCCACGACGGCCTTTTTATCATCCAGATTCAGACTCAAAGTCTTTCCTCCTTTCAAGTCAACTCACGGTGAAAATCAATTCACCGCACCCACGGCGACCTGAACCAAGAGTATTGCCATTGGAATCGCTTCTCAACGGCCATCAATCCTGTTCGGGGCTCACCGTCTGCGCAGGCGCTACTACCATTAAGTCGCAACGGACACCTGCGGTCTTTGACGATCTGCACCCCCGAAGTACGGGGCACAGCCCAAAGTTCTTTCCCCGCCATAAACGGGATACACAACCAATTACTGAGCGGAGAGACTGGATTGATCCACCCGCACACCCACACCCATGGTGCTGGAAACAGACACCTTTTTCATGTAAATGCCCTTGGTCGTGGCAGGTTTCGCCTTATTCAAGGCATCAACCAGTGCCCGCAGATTTTCCTGAAGCGCATCCACTTCAAAAGAGGCACGTCCGATCGTGGCGTGGATGATGCCGGCCTTGTCCGTACGGTACTGAACCTGGCCCGCCTTCGCGTTCTTCACTGCCTCAGCCACATTAGGGGTAACCGTCCCAACCTTCGGGTTGGGCATCAAACCACGGGGGCCCAGAATCTGGCCCAACTGCCCAACCACACGCATTGCATCGGGCGTAGCGATGACCACATCGAAGTCCATCTTGCCCGCCTTAACCTCTGCAGCCAGGTCGTCAAAACCAACGATGTCCGCTCCGGCCGCTTTGGCCGTCTCGGCGTTAGCCCCCTGAGCAAACACAGCCACCCGAACGGTCTTGCCAATACCACGTGGCAACACGACCGAACCACGTACGACCTGATCAGACTTGCGCGGATCAACACCAAGGTTGATGGCAGCATCAACCGACTCGTCAAATTTGGCGGTCGCGGCACTTTTCACCAAGCCCAATGCTTCCGCGACAGGATAGTTCTTGGTGCGATCTAGCTGACCACGCAATGCCTGCTGGCGTTTGGAAATCTTGGCCATATCACACTCCCTCCACATTGATGCCCATACTTCTGGCCGTGCCAGCAATAGTGCGAACTGCAGCATCCATGTCGGCGGCCGTCAGATCTGGCATCTTCGTCTTTGCAATTTCTTCAAGCTGCGCACGCGTGATCTTGCCAACTTTGTCGGTATGCGGCTTAGCAGACCCCTTCTGCACACCCGTCGCTTTCTTGATAAGAACCGTTGCCGGCGGCGTCTTCATCACAAAGGTGAAGCTCTTGTCGGCGTAGGCAGTAATTACAACCGGAATCGGCAAACCAGGCTCAAGCCCCTGGGTCTGCGCATTGAATGACTTGCAGAACTCCATGATGTTCAGACCACGCTGCCCCAGAGCAGGGCCAATTGGCGGAGAGGGATTAGCTTTGCCCGCAGGCACTTGCAACTTGATGTAGCCCGTAATTTTCTTGGCCATGAAAACTCCAAATAATGTGAGTTCAACCGCACTTTCACCCGCAACTGAAGGGCTACTCGCGCTCCTCTGTCGATTTAAGGCCTCGACCCGGCCATATTTTTATGAAATCAGGCTTTTTCTACTTGGGAGAAATCCAGCTCAACCGGGGTTCCCCGCCCAAAAATCGTAACCGAAACTCGAAGTTTACTTTTCTCGTAATTCACCTCGTCTACCGAGCCATTGAACTCGTTAAACGGACCATCAACCACCCGCACAAGCTCACCCACCTCAAAGGTAATTTTGGGCTTGGGCTTCTCTACGCCTTCCTGCATTTGCTGCAGAATCGCTTGAACTTCACGCTCGCTGATCGGCGCAGGCTTATTGGCCGTGCCACCGACAAAACCCGTGACTTTCGGCGTGCTTTTCACCAAGTGCCAAGTCTCATCGTTCATTTCCATCTGCACAAGCACATATCCAGGAAAGAACTTGCGCTCGGTCGTCTTCTTTTGACCACCCTTCATCTCAACCACTTCTTCGACCGGCACCAAGATTTCACCGAAGCTGTCTTGCACCCCACTACGCTCGATACGCTCTTTAAGTGCGCGTTGCACACTCTTCTCAAAACCAGAATAGGCGTGAACCACGTACCACTGCATCGTCATTACGCACCCCTACCCATGATCAAGGACACCAACCACAACAGAGCGCCATCAACCATCCAGAGGAACAACGCCATAGTGACCACGAAAACAGCGACAATTCCGGTCATCTGCATTGTCTCTTTGCGTGTAGGCCAGACAACCTTTCTGGCCTCCCCCACAGACTCCTGGCTAAACGCAAAAAAGCGACGCCCCGTCTCCGTCAAAGAAAATACACCCATCGCTGACGCAACACCCGCCAACACGATAAGCACACGCACAACCGTTGGCAGATTGGCAAAGAAATAGAAACCGACCACGCCAAGCAACACCAACAACGCCACAACAATCAGTTTGATGTTGTCCATCGACCGAACACGATCCACTGGCATTACCTACCGTTCCGTTTCGCAATCTATTAAAAGCTGGCAGGCCAGGAGGGTCTCGAACCCCCAACCTTCGGTTTTGGAGACCGACGCTCTGCCAATTGAGCTACTGGCCTATTTCTGACAACAAAAGGCGGGAATCCCGCCTTTTGTCCTAACCACTTTAGGTGTTACTCGATAATTTTAGCGACCACACCGGCACCGACGGTACGGCCACCTTCGCGAATCGCGAATCGCAGACCATCTTCCATCGCAATCGGCGCAATCAGGCTAACCGTAATACTGATGTTGTCCCCCGGCATCACCATCTCCGTCCCAGAAGGCAGCTCAATCGAACCCGTTACGTCCGTCGTACGGAAGTAAAACTGGGGACGATAGCCATTAAAGAACGGCGTATGACGACCCCCCTCGTCTTTCGACAGCACATAAATCTCCGCCGTGAACTTGGTGTGCGGTGTGATGCTGCCCGGCTTGGCCAACACTTGACCACGCTCAACATCTTCACGCTTCGTGCCACGCAACAGCGCTCCAATGTTATCCCCCGCCTGCCCTTGATCAAGCAGCTTGCGGAACATCTCAACACCCGTACAGGTGGTCTTGACCGTGGGCTTGATCCCCACAATCTCAATTTCTTCACCCACCTTGACAATGCCCCGCTCAACACGGCCCGTCACAACCGTACCGCGACCCGAGATGGAGAACACGTCTTCAACAGGCATCAGAAAAGGCAAATCAATCGCGCGCTCCGGCTCAGGAATGTAGCTATCCAACGCATCAGCCAGCTTAAAAATACTAGCCTCGCCGATATCGCTAACATCTCCCTCCAGCGCTTTCAGCGCAGAGCCAATAACAATCGGGGTATCATCACCCGGAAAATCATATTTGCTAAGCAATTCACGCACTTCCATTTCGACGAGCTCAAGCAATTCCGCATCGTCAACCATGTCAGCCTTGTTCATGTAAACAATGATGTAAGGCACACCCACTTGGCGCGCCAGCAGGATGTGCTCTCGCGTCTGCGGCATCGGGCCGTCAGCCGCGCTCACCACCAGAATGGCTCCATCCATCTGCGCCGCGCCCGTGATCATGTTCTTTACGTAGTCAGCATGACCAGGACAGTCAACGTGCGCGTAGTGACGGTTCGCCGTCTCATACTCAACATGCGCCGTGTTAATCGTGATGCCCCGCGCCTTTTCTTCCGGCGCAGAGTCAATGTCGGCGTAATTCTTCGCCGCCCCACCAAACTTCTTCGACAGAATCGTCGTGATCGCCGCCGTCAAAGTCGTCTTGCCGTGGTCAACGTGTCCAATCGTTCCAACGTTTACGTGCGGCTTCGTACGCTCAAATTTTTCCTTGGCCATGGTGATTACCTTAATTCAATCATTTCTTGCTGTTGATGACGGTTTCCGCCACATTCTTGGGCGCTTCTGAGTAGTGCTTGAATTCCATCGTATAGGTAGCACGCCCCTGAGACATGGAACGCAAATCAGTGGAGTAGCCAAACATTTCAGCCAACGGCACTTCCGCTTTGATCGACTTACCCACCGGTAGGTCATCCATACCCTGAATAATACCGCGACGGCGATTCAGATCACCCATCACGTCACCCATGTAATCTTCAGGGGTTTCAACCTCAACAGCCATCATCGGCTCAAGCAGGGTCGGAGTAGCCTTACGCATACCATCCTTGAAACCCATGATTGCAGCCATCTTGAAAGCCTGCTCGGAGGAGTCCACCTCGTGGTAAGAACCATCGAACAGCGTAACTTTTACATCGACCACCGGAAAACCCGCCAACACACCACTATTGATCGCCTCTTTGAGCCCCTTCTCAACTGCAGGAATGTACTCGCGAGGCACCGTACCACCTTTAATGGCATCAACGAACTCAAATCCCTTGCCCGCTTCGTTGGGCTCCAACTTCAGCCAAACATGACCATACTGGCCTTTGCCACCAGACTGCTTGACAAACTTACCTTCGGTTTCAACCTGTTTCTTGATCGCTTCACGATAAGCAACCTGGGGCGCACCAACGTTAGCCTCAACGCCGAATTCACGCCGCATGCGATCGACCAGAATTTCCAAGTGCAACTCACCCATACCAGAAATAATGGTCTGAGCAGTCTCTTCATCGGTGCGCACACGGAAGGATGGATCCTCCTGAGCCAAGCGGTTGAGAGCCAAGCCCATTTTTTCTTGGTCCGCCTTTGTCTTTGGCTCAACTGCCACATGAATCACGGGCTCCGGAAAAATCATGCGCTCAAGAATCACCGGATGCTCCAAAGAGCAAATGGTGTCGCCCGTAATAGCATCTTTCAGACCAACCGCAGCAGCAATATCTCCCGCACGGACTTCTTTGATTTCCTCGCGATTGTTGGCATGCATCTGCAGGATACGACCGAGACGCTCTTTTTTGCCCTTAACCGAGTTGTAAATCGAATCCCCTGCAGACACCACACCGGAATACACACGGAAGAAAGTCAACTGCCCCACATACGGATCGGTCATGATCTTAAAAGCCAAGGCAGCGAAAGGAGCCTCGTCACTAGCAGGACGCTCATCCTGCGAACCATTTTCTTTCTCGCACTTGACTGGAGGAATATCAATAGGCGAAGGCATGTAATCGATGACCGCATCGAGCATGGCCTGCACACCCTTGTTCTTAAAAGCGGAACCACAAAGCATTGGCACAATCTCGCCAGCAATGGTGCGCGTGCGTAAAGCCTGTTTAATTTCAACCTCAGACAAAGCACCCTCTTCCAGGTACTTGTTCATCAACTCTTCACTAGCCTCGGCTGCAGCCTCAACCAATTTCTCGTGCCACTCACCGCAGGTATCAACAAGATCGACCGGGATTTCCCCATACTCGAACTTCATACCCTGCGAAGCATCATCCCAAACGATGGCCTTCATCTTGACCAAGTCAACCACACCCTCAAACTTATCCTCAGCACCAATCGGCACCTGTAACAGCACGGGGTTGGCCTTGAGACGCAACTTCATCTGCTCATAAACACGGAAGAAGTTGGCCCCCTGGCGATCCATCTTATTAACGAACGCCAAACGCGGCACACCGTACTTATTGGCCTGACGCCACACAGTCTCCGACTGAGGCTGAACCCCACCCACAGCGCAATAGACCATACACGCGCCATCAAGAACGCGCATGGAACGCTCAACCTCAATCGTGAAGTCCACATGCCCCGGGGTGTCAATGATATTCACCCGATGCTCAGGGCGCGCCAGATCCATACCCTTCCAGAAACAAGTCGTGGCAGCAGAAGTAATAGTAATGCCGCGCTCCTGCTCCTGCTCCATCCAGTCCATGGTCGCAGCACCGTCATGCACCTCGCCAATCTTGTGATTAACACCGGTATAAAACAGGATGCGCTCAGTCGTCGTTGTCTTTCCCGCATCAATATGCGCGGAAATGCCGATATTGCGATAGCGCTCAATAGGGGTCTTGCGTGCCACGATTTGTATTCCTTGCTATCAGAAGCGGAAATGCGAAAAGGCCTTGTTAGCCTCCGCCATACGGTGAACTTCTTCGCGCTTCTTCATTGCGCTTCCACGACCATCGGCCGCATCCAGCAATTCACCAGCAAGCCGCTGCCCCATGGACTTCTCTCCACGCTTACGGGCCGCATCTTTGATCCAGCGCATGGCCAACGCCGCACGACGAGCAGGACGAACCTCAACAGGAACCTGGTAGTTCGCACCACCAACACGCCGAGACTTCACCTCAACAACCGGCCGCACATTAGACATGGCCTGACCAAAGACTTCCACAGGATCCTTGCCACTCTTCTTATTGATCTGCTCGAAAGCGCCATAAACGATGCGCTCAGCCACAGCCTTCTTGCCGCTATTCATAATAACGTTCATGAACTTGGCCACCTCGACACTACCAAACTTGGGATCCGGCAGAACGATACGCTTAGGTACTTCACGACGACGGGGCATGTTTTCCTCGCTCTAAAATCTATTCAGTCCAACCAAAACCTACATCAAGCTTTTTTGGCGCGCTTGGCACCATACTTGGAACGAGACTGCTTCCGATCCTTGACGCCCGCCGTATCCAAACTGCCACGCACGATGTGATACCGCACACCCGGCAAATCCTTCACACGACCGCCCCGCACCAAAACAACCGAATGCTCTTGCAGGTTATGACCTTCTCCACCAATGTAGCCAATGATCTCAAAACCATTGGACAACCGAACTTTCGCAACTTTACGCAACGCAGAGTTCGGCTTCTTCGGCGTCGTTGTATAAACACGAGTGCATACGCCACGCTTCTGCGGGCAAGCCTCCATGGCAGGCACCTTACTTTTATCCTGAGGAGCCTGACGAGGCTTCCGCACCAATTGGTTGATGGTCGGCATCTGACACAATCCCAACAAACAGAAACTATAAATCGACCCAAAACAACAGCCAAGGGGTCGGCTAAAAAGACTTCGGATATTAGCTTACGCCAATTCCCATGTCAAGAAAAAACACTCAAATCAACAGCTTTCCAACCATTGGACCACGACAATATCCGAATCACTTACATACTCTCGCCGTCTGTAACCGCGTGGACTCAGCCCCTCCCGAAAGAGGGCCAAGTCCAATCTGTGCCCTTACTCCGTATCGCTTCCGGCCGAGTCACCCGTCACGATGACAAGCGCTTCACCCTGCTGAACAGGGAAGTTGATAGCTCCACCTGCTGCATGTGACTTCCGATTACGGTGGTAAGCCAAACCAGTTCCTGCAGGAATAAGGCGTCCAACAATGACGTTCTCTTTCAGGCCTCGCAAATCGTCACGTTTTGCCATGATGGCTGCCTCGGTCAATACACGAGTCGTTTCCTGGAAAGAGGCCGCCGAGATAAAGGAATCCGTAGAGAGCGATGCCTTCGTAATGCCTAGCAGCACATTTTCATAGCTTGCCGGTTGCTTGCCTTCCGCAACCATCTGATCGTTGACCTGCAGCAACTCAGAGCGCTCGACCTGCTCTGCGGGAATAAACCCTGCATCACCCGGATCAACCACATGCACACGACGCAGCATCTGGCGCACAACAACCTCGATGTGCTTATCGTTGATTTTGACACCCTGCAAACGATAAACGTCTTGCACTTCGTCGATCACATAACGGGCCAGTGCCTCGATGCCCTGCAACTTGAGGATATCGTGCGGATCTGGCGGACCATCGACGATCATCTCACCCTTTTGAACGACTTGACCATCATGCACGGTGACATGCTTGTCTTTAGGAATGAGGTATTCATGCGGAACACCATCCATATCGGTAATGATGAGTCGCTGCTTACCTTTCGTGTCCTTACCGAAAGAAACCGTACCGGTGAGTTCAGCCAAGACCCCCGCGTCTTTGGGCGCGCGTGCCTCGAACAACTCTGCAACACGAGGTAAACCACCCGTGATATCCCGGGTTTTGGAGGTTTCCTGAGGAATACGCGCCAGCACGTCACCCACATTCACATCCTGGCCATCCTTCACCGTGATAAGCGATCCCACCTGGAATGTGATGCTGACAGCATGATCGGTGCCAGCGGCCTTGACGTCTTGCCCGTCTGCACCAATCAAGCGCACCTGCGGACGCACACCCTTGGATTGGACCGAGCCACGGCGCTTGCCATCAATAACGATCAGCGTGGACAACCCGGTGACATCATCAATCTGCTTGGCGACTGTCACACCTTCTTCGACATTCTCGAATTTCACTCGCCCCGCATATTCAGTGATGATGGGACGGGTGTGCGGATCCCAGTTTGCCAGTACCGTGCCTGCCTTAATCACCTGCCCATCCGTCACAGCCAGCGTGGCACCATAGGGTACCTTGTGGCGCTCGCGCTCGCGGTTGTTGTCATCGACGATGATCAGTTCACCATTCCTTGAAATGGCAACCTGCTCACCCTTGACGTTGGTAACACAGCGAATCGTCGACAGAAAACGGATTGTCCCCGCCGATTTGCCTTCCAGCTGCGATGCAGCTGCCGCACGGGAAGCCGCTCCGCCGATGTGGAACGTCCGCATCGTCAACTGGGTACCGGGTTCACCGATAGACTGAGCCGCAATCACGCCAACAGCTTCGCCCGCGTTCACCAGATGTCCACGCCCCAGATCACGGCCATAACACTTGGCACACAATCCCCAGCGCGTATCACACGTCAGCGGTGTACGGACTTTCACTTCGTCGATGCCCAAGTTGTCGATCAAGTCAACCATAGCTTCGGTCAACACTGTGCCAGCATCAATCACCGTTTCCTGGGTATCGGGGTGCACCACATCCAATGAGGCCACGCGTCCAAGAATACGATCGCGCAAAGGCTCGACCACATCACCACCTTCCACCAAGGCCTTCATGACCATGCCATTCTGGGTGCCGCAATCGTCTTCGGTAATCACCAGATCCTGGGTCACATCCACCAGACGTCGGGTCAGGTAACCGGAGTTCGCCGTCTTCAACGCCGTATCGGCCAAACCCTTGCGCGCGCCGTGCGTAGAAATAAAGTACTGCAATACGTTCAGACCTTCACGGAAGTTGGCCGTGATAGGTGTTTCAATGATGGAGCCATCCGGCTTGGCCATCAGGCCGCGCATTCCCGCCAGCTGACGAATCTGGGCTGCAGAACCCCGTGCACCGGAGTCGGCCATCATGTAAATGGAGTTGAACGACTCCTGTTTGACTTGCTTGCCTTCGCGATCCATCACCGTTTCATGGGAAAGCTGTTCCATCATGGCCTTGGCCACCTTGTCACCCGCTTGCCCCCAGATATCCACTACTTTGTTGTAACGCTCGCCCTGAGTCACCAGCCCCGAGGTGTACTGGGATTCGATTTCCTTCACCTCGCGCTCGGCTGCAGCCAGGATGTCGTGCTTTTGTGGCGGCATGAGCATGTCTTGCAGGCAGATGGAGATGCCGCCCTTGGCCGCCATGGAGAAGCCGGTGTACATCAGTTTATCCGCGAATACGACAGTGTCTTTCAGGCCACACTTACGAAATGCCGAGTTGATCAGCCTGGAAATTTCCTTCTTTTTCAGGACTTTGTTGACGTGGCTAAAGTCCAGCCCCGGGGGCAGGATTTCGGAAAGGAACGCGCGCCCCACAACCGTTTCCACGCGCGTTGTGCGCTCTTGCACCTTGCCTACCTCGTCATAGACCCGTTCCTGCAAGCGAACCGTGACTCTGGCATTCAGATCAACCAGTTTGCTCTGCCAAGCCCGACGCAATTCATCCACACAGGCGAAACGCATGCCTTCGCCCTTGGCGTTGATGCGTTCACGGGTCATGTAATACAAACCCAGCACGATATCCTGAGAGGGCACGATGATCGGTTCGCCGTTGGCAGGAGAAAGCACGTTGTTCGAGGCCAGCATCAGCGTGCGAGCTTCCATCTGCGCTTCCAGTGACAACGGCACATGCACGGCCATCTGGTCACCGTCGAAGTCGGCGTTGAAGGCGGTGCACACCAAAGGATGCAACTGGATGGCCTTGCCTTCGATCAGTGTGGGCTCAAAGGCCTGAATGCCCAAGCGGTGCAGGGTCGGTGCCCGGTTGAGCATGACCGGATGCTCGCGGATCACTTCTTCGAGAATGTCCCAAACAACCGGCTCCTGCTCTTCCACCATGCGCTTGGCAGCCTTGATCGTGGTCGCCAACCCCATGACTTCGAGGCGATTGAAAATGAACGGCTTGAACAGTTCCAGCGCCATCAGCTTCGGCAATCCGCACTGATGCAGTTTCAGTGTGGGGCCCACCACAATGACGGAACGACCAGAGTAGTCAACACGCTTACCCAGCAGGTTCTGACGGAAACGCCCCCCCTTGCCTTTGATCATGTCGGCCAGTGACTTCAACTGGCGCTTGTTGGCACCGGTCATGGCCTTGCCACGACGACCGTTATCCAAGAGGGAATCCACCGCTTCCTGCAGCATGCGTTTCTCGTTGCGCACGATGATGTCTGGCGCTTTCAGTTCCAGCAGGCGCTTCAGGCGGTTGTTACGGTTGATGACGCGGCGATACAGATCGTTCAGGTCGGAAGTCGCAAAACGCCCCCCGTCCAGCGGCACCAAGGGGCGCAACTCCGGCGGCAGCACCGGCAACACTTCCAGAATCATCCAGTCAGGACGAATACCAGACTTGAGGAAGGCCTCAAGCACTTTCAGGCGCTTGGCGTATTTTTTGATTTTCGTTTCAGAAGTGGTTTTCGAGAGTTCCGAACGCAGATGCTCCACCTCACCGACCAGATCCAGACTCTTGAGCAAATCGCGCACACCCTCCGCGCCCATGCCGGCCTTGAATTCGTCACCGTACTCTTCCAGCTTGGCCAGGTAATCGTCTTCAGTGAGCAACTGCCCTTTGTTCAGGGGGGTCATGCCCGGCTCGGTGATGACAAAAGCCTCAAAGTACAGCACACGCTCGATATCACGCAGCGTCATGTCCAACACCATGCCCAGACGGCTGGGTAGGCTCTTCAGAAACCAGATGTGCGCAACGGGGGAAGCCAGATCAATGTGGCCCATGCGTTCGCGACGCACCTTGGCCTGGGTCACTTCGACACCACACTTCTCGCAGATGACCCCGCGATGCTTTAGTCGCTTGTACTTGCCGCACAGACATTCATAGTCCTTGATCGGGCCAAATATCTTGGCGCAGAACAAGCCATCACGCTCCGGCTTGAAAGTCCGGTAGTTGATGGTTTCCGGTTTTTTGACTTCACCATACGACCAGGCACGAATCTTTTCCGGAGAAGCGAGGCCAATCTTGATGGCATCGAATTCTTCGTCCTGCGTAACCTGTTTGAAGAGATCAAGTAAGGCTTTCATGTTTCCTCCAGGTGAAGAGTGAGGAGCAAGGCGTAAGGGGCTGGCACATGCGCCTTGCCTCTTACCCCTTTCTCTTCACCGAAAATCAGTTGCGTTCCAAATCGATGTCAATGGCCAAAGAGCGGATTTCCTTCACCAGCACGTTGAAGGATTCCGGCATGCCGGCATCAATCTTGTGCTCGCCCTTGACGATGTTTTCATACACCTTGGTACGGCCAGAGACGTCGTCAGACTTGACTGTCAACATCTCTTGCAGTGTGTAAGCAGCACCGTAGGCCTCCAGCGCCCAGACCTCCATCTCGCCAAAACGCTGGCCACCGAACTGGGCCTTGCCCCCCAGAGGCTGTTGCGTCACCAACGAGTAAGGGCCGGTCGAACGGGCATGCATCTTGTCATCGACGAGGTGGTGCAGTTTCAAGACGTGCATGATGCCGACCGTGGTCGTGCGGTCAAATGCCTCACCAGAACGTCCGTCATAGAGCTGCACCTGAGTTTTTGCCGGAGTGAAACCATTTTGTTCGGTCCGCGAGCTCCCGGTGGGGTAGGCCAGGTCGAGCATGGTTTTGATTTCTTCTTCAGCCGCACCGTCAAACACGGGGGTTGCGAAAGGCACGCCTTTGGTGAGGTTGCCCGCCATTTCCACGATCTCAGCGTCGGTCAACCCTTGGATGTCTTCCTGTTTGCCCGAAGCGTTGTAGATCTTTTCCATGAAGGTGCGAACATCCGCCGCCTTGGACTGAGCTTGCAACATTTCATTGATGCGTTCACCCAAGCCACGCGAAGCCCAGCCAAGGTGGGTCTCAAGAATCTGACCGACGTTCATGCGCGAGGGCACACCCAATGGGTTCAGAACAATGTCAACCGGCGTGCCATCCGCCATGAAGGGCATGTCTTCAACCGGCACAATCTTGGAGACCACACCCTTGTTGCCGTGACGGCCGGCCATCTTGTCACCTGGCTGCAGACGACGCTTCACAGCCAGATACACTTTGACCATCTTGATCACCCCAGGCGGCAGTTCGTCACCCTGGGTAAGTTTCTTCTTCTTGGTTTCCAACATACGGTCGAATTCTTCACGCTGTTTGTCGAGCGCTTCCTTGATGCCTTCCATCTGGCGAGCCAGATCTTCGTCGGCAACACGGATATCGAACCAATCGTGCGGATTCACCCCGTCCAGATACTCGGCGGTGATGTCGGTCTTGCCCAGCTTCTTGGGGCCACCCTTGGCTGCCTTGCCCGTCAGCATACGGCGCATACGAGCAAACGCATCCTCTTCGACAATACGCATCTGGTCGGCCAAGTCTTTCTTGTAGGCACGCAACTGCGAATCAATGATGGAATTCGCGCGGGAGTCACGCTCAATGCCTTCACGGGTGAATACCTGCACGTCAATGACCGTGCCGTTCATCCCGGTGGGTACACGCAAGGATGTATCTTTTACGTCAGAGGCCTTCTCACCGAAAATGGCACGTAGCAGTTTTTCTTCTGGTGTGAGCTGGGTTTCCCCCTTGGGGGTGACTTTGCCAACCAACACGTCGCCTGCGGTCACTTCGGCACCTACGTAGATGATGCCTGCCTCATCCAGACGTCCCAGCTGCGATTGCGCCAGACTGGAGATGTCGCGCGTGATCTCTTCCGGCCCCAGCTTGGTGTCGCGCGCGACGACGGAGAGTTCTTCAATGTGAATGGAGGTGTAACGATCTTCTGCCACCACCCGTTCTGAAATAAGGATGGAGTCTTCGAAGTTGTAGCCGTTCCAAGGCATGAAGGCGACCAACATGTTCTGCCCAAGCGCCAACTCGCCCTTGTCTGTCGATGCGCCGTCAGCGATGACATCACCACGGGCAATTTTGTCGCCCAGACGCACCAGCGGGCGCTGGTTGATGTTGGTGTTCTGGTTGGAACGCTGATATTTGGTCAACGTGTAGATATCCACACCAACTTTTCCGGACACAGCTTCATCATCGTTGACCCGAACCACAACCCGGCTGGCATCCACATAATCAACCATGCCACCACGCTGCGCGACCACCACCGTACCCGAGTCGATTGCTGCGGTTCGTTCGATACCGGTTCCCACCAGCGGCTTGTCGGGACGCAAACAGGGCACGGCCTGACGCTGCATGTTGGAACCCATCAAGGCACGGTTCGCATCGTCATGCTCCAGGAAGGGAATCAACGAGGCGGCCACGGATACCACCTGGGAAGGGGCAATATCCATGTACTGGATCCGATCCGGCGTGGACAGCGCGAATTCATTCTTGAAACGACAAGATACGAGATCACCGCTAAAAGCACCCTCCTCATCCAACTCGGCATTGGCCTGGGCGATGACGTACTGCGCCTCTTCAATCGCCGACAGGTACTCAATTTCGTCGGTCACTTTTCTGTCCGTGACCTTGCGGTAAGGGGTCTCGATGAAACCGTACTCATTGGTACGGGCATAAAGAGAAAGCGAGTTGATCAGGCCGATGTTCGGGCCTTCAGGCGTCTCGATCGGACAAACGCGCCCATAGTGGGTGGGATGCACGTCACGCACTTCAAAGCCAGCCCGCTCACGCGTCAAACCTCCCGGGCCCAAGGCAGAAATACGGCGCTTATGGGTGATTTCGGACAACGGGTTGGTCTGATCCATAAACTGCGAAAGCTGGCTCGAACCGAAGAATTCCTTGACTGCGGCAGAGATCGGCTTGGCATTGATCAGATCGTGCGGCATCAGATTTTCGGATTCTGCCTGCGAGAGACGTTCCTTGACCGCACGTTCAACACGTACCAGACCTGCACGGAACTGATTTTCGGCCAGCTCACCCACTGAACGTACACGACGGTTGCCCAAGTGGTCGATATCGTCCACTTCACCACGACCGTTGCGCAACTCCACCAAGATTTTGATGACCTCAACGATATCGCGCGGGCTGAGGGTAAAGCGCTCCTCTACCCGCGGATTGAGAATCTTCGGATCAAATCCAGCGGCCTTCAGCGCTTTGTTCAACTCTTCGAGCTGAGCATCGGCCTCTTCTTGAGTGGCGATATTTTCCAGACTGACTTTGGAGAGGCTGGCTTCCGGGCAAATGTCGTAAATGTTGTGCAACGCAGCAGCAAGCTTGTTTTCACGATGATGCGACGGGAAGACGACTTCCCAGCTGGCTTTTGCGGGCGCATTGATGCGCCGATTGAACTTCATGCGGCCAACCTTGGACAGGTCATAAGCATCCGAACTGAAGAACAAACGGTTAAACAAGGCCTCAACAGCGTCTTCGGTCGGCGGCTCACCTGGGCGCATCATCCGGTAGATAGCCACGCGAGCCGTCCACTGGTCAACGGTTTCATCTGCATTCAGTGTCTGCGAGATGAAGGGGCCATTCCCCAATTCATTGATAAACAGCGTCTGGAAGCCATCAAATCGGGAAGCGAGCATGCGCTCCAGTAAACCTTCCGTAATTTCGTCGTTGGCACGCGCCAGCAATTCTCCGCTCTCGGCATCCACAAGGTTTTTGGCCAAGATGCGCCCCAAAATGAAATCGGCATCCACATCGATTTGCTTGATGCCTGCCACCTCAAGATCACGAATATGCTTACTGGTGATGCGCTTGTCCTTGGACACAAGAACCTTACCGTCTTCGGCAACGATGTCGAATTTGGCGGTTTCACCACGCAGCCTGTCCGGACGTAACGCGAAAACGATCCGGCCATCAGCGATCTGAAATGTATCGGTATCGAAGAACATTTCCAGAATCTGCTCGACGTTGTATCCCAGCGCCTTCAGTAGAATCGTGACTGGCATCTTGCGCCGACGGTCAACACGGAAGTACACGAAATCTTTCGGGTCAAACTCGAAATCAAGCCACGAACCACGGTAAGGAATGATTCGTGCCGAAAAGAGCAGCTTGCCCGACGCATGGGTCTTGCCCTTGTCGTGTTCAAAAAACACACCAGGAGAACGATGCAACTGGGAGACGATGACACGCTCAGTGCCATTGATCACAAATGAGCCATTGGGTGTCATGAGCGGAATTTCGCCCATGTAGACCTCTTGCTCTTTCACTTCCTTGATTTTTTCCTTGACGCTTTCACGGTCAAGAATCACGAGCCGAACGCGCGCGCGCAGGCTGGCTGCATAGGTCAAACCACGCTGCTGACATTCCACGAT
>Ga0208371_1000229_pt1 | contig 16844 bp, 12 predicted proteins | sample SubbioCR12Aug_1A_FD_184827 | JGI IMG/M metagenome (GOLD analysis project Ga0208371, IMG submission 184827) | Serpentinite rock and fluid subsurface biosphere microbial communities from McLaughlin Reserve, California, USA - CR12Aug_1A (SPAdes) | ecosystem: Environmental > Terrestrial > Deep... | reverse complement strand
CCCACCGGCTGGAGGGGGGGAGCGATCCGGAGCGCGACTTTGCCGGGGCCGGCCGGCCGGTGCTCCTCTCGGCCCTGACCACCATAGCCGGGTTCGGCTCCCTTGCCTTTGCCGACTACGGGGCGCTCGCCTCCATCGGCTGGGCCACCAATTTCGGGGTGGGCGCCACCGCGCTCTTCGCCCTCGCCTCCCTGCCGGCGTTTCTGCCGGGTGTTCGACGGTTGACAGCGAGAGAGGGAAAGTGTTAGGTATCGCCATGTCCAATCCCGGCGCACGAACACCCCGGCTTCTCCTCGTCTATCCCGCCACCCACAAGCTGGGGTGGGTGAAACGGTTTCAGCTCCCCTCGCTGTCGCTCAAGCAGGTTGCCGCAGCGACCCCGGAGGGGTGGGAGGTGGTGCTGGCCGACGAGGTGCACGAGGATGTGCCGTTCGACGACGCCTTCGACCTGGTCGGGATCACCGCCATGACCCACCAGGCCCTGCGCGCCTACGAGATTGCCGACCGCTTCCGCAGCCGCGGGGTGACGGTGGTGCTCGGCGGCATCCACCCGTCGGTGCTGCCGGAAGAGGCGCTGCAACATGCCGATGCCGTGGTGGTGGGGGAGGCGGAGCCGGTCTGGCCGCTACTCCTGGACGATCTCCTGGCCGGGCGGCTCAAGCGGCTCTACCGCGCGCCAGTGCCCGAGGGGGACCTGCTGCAACTCCCCAGGGGGGGGCGCGACCTGTTCGCCGGCAAGAGATACCTGACCACCCAGACCCTGCAGGCGAGCCGCGGCTGCCCCTATGATTGCCCCTTCTGCATCACCTCCAACTTCTTCGGCAAGAGTTTCCGCTACCGCGACCCCGAGGAGGTGCTGGCCGAGCTGCGCAGTTTCGACAAGCGGCTCGTGGTCTTTCTCGACGACAACATCCTGGGCGATCCGCTCCGGGCCAGGCCGATCCTCACGGGGATGGCCGGCATGGGGCTGAAATGGGGGGGGCAGGCCAACCTCCGCTTTGCCGAAGACCCGGAGCTGGTCCGGCTTCTGGCCGCATCGGGCTGTATCGGCATCTTTGTCGGCATCGAGTCGGTGGCGGGAAGCCATGCCAACCATCCCAAGACCGGGACCCGCTTCTCCCAGGCAGACCTGATCAAGCGGATCCGCGACACCGGCGTGGTGGTGGAGGCCTCGGTGATCTTTGGCTTCGACGACCACGACGAATCGGTCTTCGAGCGGACGGTCCGCTTCCTGGAAGAGAGCCGGGTGAGCCTCCCCACCTTCCATATCCTCACCCCCTATCCCGGCACGGCGCTCTTCGAGCAGTTCGACCGGGAGGGGCGGCTGTTGCACAAGGACTGGAGCCGGTACGACCACGGCCAGGTGGTCTACCGGCCCCGGCTGATGATGCCGGAGCGGCTGCTGCGCGGCTGGCAGGAGGCGCGCTGGGAGTCGTACCGGTTTGCACCCCTTGCCCGGCGGGTGCTGCAGGGGCCGGGCAAGCCAGTGCATTTACTATATAATCTGCTGCGCCGCGGCGGCATCGACCGGCCTGCTTGATGGCGTCCTGCTAACCCCTCCTGTCCTCCCCTTAGATAAGGGGAGGGAACAAAGCGAGCTGGCTGATTTTTGCTCCCCCTCTTATCATAAGAGGGGGGTGGGGGGAGTTAGATACTGGCAGGTTGTTGAACAACCCTCTAAACCGGTTAACCACAGATAACGGCGGATGAACGCGGATAACTGCAAAAAGCATTTTCTATGGTCTCATCAAGGTTGTATCTGCGTTCATCTGCTTCATCTGCGGTTTGAATGATGTTGTGATCGAAAGGTTCGTATGAACGTACTCCTGCTCCGCCCCCATCCGGGGAGCGATCACTTCGGGCTCGGCCCCTTTTTCCGGGTGGAGCCGCTGGGGCTCGAATACCTGGGTGCCGCGCTGTTGGCCCGCGGACACGACGTCACCATTGCCGACCTCCGCTTCAGGCCGGGCGCTGCAACCTGGGTGCGCCGCAGCCGCCCACGGCTGGTCGGGATCACCTGCATCCATGCCCTGGAGTACGACCGGGTGATCGCCACGGCCCGTGAGGTCCGCGCTGCCTCGCCCGACGCCTTCATCCTGGTGGGGGGGCATGCCGCCGCCGCGTTTCCCGGACCGCTGCAGGATGATGCCATCGACGCCATCTGCTTGGACGATGGCGAGGAGATCGTGCCGCAGCTCGTCGAATGTCTGGAGCGGGGGGGGAGCCCGGCAGAGGTCCCCGGCCTGAAGCTGCGCGCCGGTGGCGCATGGACCGACACCCGCACCCTCGACGAGCGCCCCTGCCTCGACCTGGTCCCCCTGCCGGCCCGTCACCTGGTGGCGCGGCACCGCAGCGGCTACCACTGTCTCCTGTTCAAACCGGTCTGGTTGATCGAGACGGCACGCGGCTGCCCGCACCGCTGCTCCTTCTGCTCGGTCTGGCAGCTCTACGGCCGCTCGGTGCGGGAGCGGAGCATTGCCACCGTGGTGGAGGACTTTGCAGCAAGCGGCGATTCGGTCTTCGTGGCCGACGACCTCTTCTGGTACAACCCGGCACGCAGCCTGGAGCTGGCAGCGGCCCTGAAACGGCGCGGGGTCTTCAAGCGCTGGATCCTGGTGCAGACCCGCACCGACCTGATCTGCCGCAGTGCAGAGATCATGGCGGCCTGGCGCCCTCTGGCGAAAGACTTCGACATCTTCCTCGGCCTGGAGGCGGCCAGCGACGCGGGTCTCTCCGGGCTGGACAAGGATGCGGACCTGGCAGAGAGCATCGAGGGGGTCAGGATCGCCCGCGAACTCCGCTACGGCATCAACGGCAACTTCCTGGTCGGCCACGACTGGGGGGAGGAGGAGTTCCGGGAGCTCTGGGAGTTCGTGGCGCACTACGGGCTGCAGCGGGCCGGCTTCACCATCCACACCCCCCTGCCGGGAACCGATTACTACGACGAGGTGGCAGGGCAGATCCCGCGCCAGCCTTGGTCCAATTTCGACATGCACCACCTGCTCTGGGAGCCGCGCATCGGGGTGGAGCGGTTCTTCGAGCTCTACGCCGAGACCTGGCGGCGCTCCATCCTCAATACCTCCGGCGAGAAGAGCCTGATGGACTGGGTCCGGCAGGTAAAGCCCTCCCAGATCCCGTATATCGCCAGGGTCCTCTGGCGGACCCAGCGGATGATGAAGCCGGCAGCCTACGTGCGGGAGCACCATGCCACCCATCCCGCGACGGCAGGGCCCTGACCGGGAAAGGAGAGTCATGATGCAGGTAAAACCGTTACTGGTGGCTGCACTGCTGCTGGCAATCGCGGCCCCTCCGGCTGTCCGGGCCGACGATCCCAAGGAGGTGGTCAGGGAGATCGGTGCCGCGGCAAAGGAGTCGAAGAAGAACTTCAGACGCGACCTGAAGGAGTCGGGCAAAAAGACGAAAAAGAGTTTCAAGAAAGAGGGGAAGAAGAGCAAAGAGGGGTTCAAGCAGGTGGGGAAGGATTTCAAGAAGGCCTTCACCGGAAAATGACAGGGGGAGCGGAAACGCTCCCCCCTTTTGTTCAACGGGCTGCCGGGCTGGCAGATGGACACGATCAGCCGGCAGTAATCCTATTTGCAGACATATCCATCCGTGAGCGTCAACAGGAACGCCACGATGTCCGCCTCCTCCTGCTCGGTCAGGCCGAGATTGCCCACTTCGGCCGTGTTGAGATTTTCGCTGACATCAGGCGGAGGCCACATGCCGGGGACATCCCGCGTGTTGTAGAAGTGGACGATCTCCTGCAGGGACTTGAAGTAGCCGTTATGGGAATAGGGGGCTGTCAGGGCGATGTTCCTGAGCGACATTACCTTGAACTTGCCATTCTGGGCCGTATCGCCCACAATCGCCCCGAGGCCATTGTCCGGGTAGGGGCTGGGGTCCATCAGGTAGAAGGGAAACTCCATGTTTTGCGGCACCCCCAGGTTGTCGTAGGAAAAATCCGTGAACAGCGGCGGAGTTGTCCCGTCGACCGAGGTGCTCGGGTGGCAGGCGGAGCAGTTCCCCTTGCCGTTGAAGAGTGCCAGGCCGCTCTGTTCCTGGTCGGACAGGGCAACCATGCCCTTCAGGTAGTAGTCGTATTTGGAGCTGAAACGGTTCACCTGCGCTGACCGCTCGAACGTGGCTATGGCCTTGGCGATCAGGTCATAGGCCGCTTCCGTGTTGTCCAGCGAATCCGGGCCGTAGACCAGCTTGAAGAGCCAGGCATAGTTGGAGTCCCTGACCGCCTGGACCACCCCTTCCATGGTGTTGATCATCTCCACCGGGTTGAGGAACGGTCCCTTTGCCTGATCTTCCAGGGTCGCTGCCCGGCCGTCCCAGAACTGGCCGCCGATATAGAGGCCGGTGGTCGGGTCCTGGCCGAAGACCGGGCTGAAGGCGGCATAGGCGGCGCTCGGCGCGTTCCTGCCGCCGAAGAGGCCTGGCACTGCTCCTTCCGAAACCGGGAGCCCCTGGTCAGGGTCGGCGTATCCCGCCTTCGGCAGGTGGCAGGATGCGCACGACATGCCGACGGGGTTGGAGAGGCTCTTGTCGAAGTAGATGAGACGACCCAGTCGTTGCTCGTTTGTAGTGCTGGCTGACTTGGCGGATGCGAAGCCTGCGGTTGCGACCACCAGTGAAATCGCCGCAATAGCTGTCCTGCAGATACTCTTTCTCATGTACTCCTCCTTTTTCCACGCTCATCAGCGTTGAAATCCTGCTGCATTAAACCCGCTTCCCAGAGACGGATTGAAATTGCCCCCCTTTGTCACCTCCTTTTCGGGAAAAAACTCCCCCATTCAGAGCAATTTCAATGCGTGTGCCAACAACGCCATCGTCTGTAACATGCCAAAAATGCTGGAAATGAATTGAATCGGCTGGGGGTGAAGCAGAATATGGAGGTGCAGTATTTGCATTATGCGAACAAATACTGCACCTTGTTCCTGTCAGTAAAGCTTTTGAATAAACTCCGAGATATTTTCACCGATGCTCAACGCCTGGCTGGGAAAGAGCCCCTCGAAGTTTTCCATGGTCATGGAGCCTTTGTAGCCGGTCTCGCGATCGACAAAGGCAACGAGTTCCTTCCCTGTGGCGGCGTCCAGGATACGGCCTTTCACCTTCAGGTAGGTCTTGCCGGCGCCGAAACCGACCCAGAAGCGAACGGCCCGGTTCCCCGCATTGAATTCCACGAATTCCCCTTCCAGGATCAGTGCCTTCTCCTTGGCATCGCCATTCTTGACAATAGACTTGAAGAGCTTGCGTTTCTTCAGTTCCATTTCCAGGCTGTCCGAAATCCCCTTGACCAGCATCGGCTTCATAGCTTCGATCTTGGGTTTTTCCTCATCGTCGATATTGGTGTAACCTGCTCCTTCGGTCTTGAAATCCCGGATGATGATGGTGTCGTAGGCTGAAAGCCTGGTTCCGGTGGAGATGATCTCTTCCGTCAGCACGTCGGGCTTTGGCAGCGGTGTTTCGTCCGCTGCCAGGGCCGGCAGGATGGTGCAGGTCATGGTAACCAAAAGGACAAGCAGGCAGGAGACGGTCTTTTTCATCAAGGTTACCTCCGGAAATGGGGTGGCATGATTGCCAGAATTATTGATGAAAAAGAAATACCATATCGGTTTTCAATGGCAAGCAACCCCGTTAATAAAAGATGCCGCTTCGCTGACGCACGTCGCGTGATGCTGAATATGCCGGCACCACCCTCGGTTCGACCGCCACGGCATTAGTGCAATTCCTGATGACCTGTGTAAGATGAAAAAATAGATTGGAGCAAGTTTAAGCTGAACGGCAAGCCGGCTGCCTGACGATCCGCCAGGTGCGAGGAAGGACGCGGCCAGAGTAATCCGATGCTGTGGAAATATTGCCACGCTTGACGAAAATGCCCGCCCGGAGAAGATCCGGACGGGCATTTTCGTGTTTTCGGTTCGGTTTGCAGGGCTCCCTCGATCTACTGCACCTTGAAGCCTCTATAGTCGGTAAAATCCTTGTGGTATCCCTCGGTGATCTCCCGCTCGTAATCGGTCACGGCTTCGTTGTATTCGTGCTCCGTCAGGCGCGGTCCGGGGTTCTTGGCATCGTATTCCATCTGCACGCATTTCTCGTCCATTTCGGACATCAGGTGTTCCGCGGTAACCGGCGTCAGGGTGATGCGGGCCCGCCACCAGCCCACGCGCGGGGTCTGCTGCACATAGTAGACGGTATCGGGTTTGAAGTCGATCTTTCCCGTTTCAAGGCTTTCGGCCCTGGCGATGAGATAGTGAACTCCCGGTTCCACGTCGTTTTTCACAAAGAAGCCGCGTCCCTTGGTCACGCCGATCATGTTGTAGTCAAGGAATGTGTCGAATTCGATGGCAAAGCCGACAAATGTGGTCCGGGCAACAACCAGGGCCGATTTGCCCGCCACCGGCTTGACCGTGCGGATATCCATGGTGCCTTCCTTCTGCAGCATGTACGACGGTCCGGAACAGGCTGCCAGCAGGAACAGCACCGGCAGGAGCAGGGCTATGCGCTTCATTGTGAAAACCTCCTCAAGAATTAAGATTGCCTCACTATAGCACAGATGCAGTGGTATGCAATCCAGTAGCGGCCTGTATCCGCCTGTGATCGGTCCGTTTCAATTCCTCCTCGGTCCCACGCAACATCAGTTTCTCTGTGCAACTTAGATGAGCTGTGCCATATGAAAAAAATTTTACACAGTAAAAAATTTTTACATGACTTCTGAACCCGCAGCCTGAGGGGTTAGGAGAGGGGAAGTAAAAAATCTTTACATTCACGGGAAAGAGATGAAATTTGATTCTGGTTTGTAACATGCTGAAATGACGTGGCAAACAGATTTGGCATACTTTCTGGTTATATGGAGTATCCCAATTCAGAGATGGACAATTAGTTGATGCGGTGACCCTCCTTAGGTATCCGCTAAGAGCTGCATGGCCGGGATGTAACAAGAAATCGTCATAGGTTTCAGTTTCAAAACGTTCCGTAAAATGAGGAGGATGTAATGACTAGGTTTGTAATCAAAAAGTTTATGCATTTATTACTTTCAATCGGACTGCTTGTTTTTTCAGCCACCGTAAGTTTTGCTGAAATGTTGACTATCAATGGTCCTACTGATCCAGTAAATGGTGCGCAATATTATGCAAGTGGAGGAACCGCTCCGTATAATTGGTGTATTAGCAAGGGCAACATAACTCAAGATGGGGTTGTTAATGTAAATGGGCAGTGTGGTAACGCTACAATTACAGTTATGGATAACTGTGGAGAAATAGCTACTATAACTGTTAGAATGCCTCATGGTGTATGGGTTAATACAGAGTCGAGTCACAGTACATCTACTTGTAACCCTAGCAATAAATACGGTCCAGTTGACTGTATAACATTTGGTACATCTGTAGTGCGTCTATATTGGAGCTGGTTTGATGGCTACTGGTGGTATTGTTCAGATTTTAGTACTCATAATTGTGTAGCTGAAAAAAGAGTAGTACTAAATATAAAGAATTTAGTGTCAGGAAATACATACTCATGGAACACATTCAGATATGAAAACCCAACATACTGTTCAGGGCGAACACCTGCTTCTTTAATATGCAGTGATTGCGGAGTTTCCGCCATCAGCAAAGTTTTTTTAATATCGTCCAATAAAACAACTTACGAATGGAAATGTAATGATGGAGCAAATGGTGTGGAATCTGCTTGTAATTTTCCTCCTAAGAGCTGCAACTGCAGTATTCAGACTACATTCGCAGGTGACAGCGCAATCCTTTCACCTGTAGCCGGGGGCAACATTACCTTCAGGGGCAGCATTAGCGAAGAATCCGGGCAAACTGTTTCCTGGACCCTGGACGTGTTAGGCCGAACGTATACCGGAAGCACTGCCTCAGTTTTGGTAAGCTGGGACGGCAAGATTGCTGACGGCACAGTGGTTACCCCTGGTTCCTACTCCGCCACCCTTACCGCTACCACAGCCGATGGCCAATGCAGTGACAGCAAGACTATCAACTTCACGGTTACACCTACGATACTCTGAAAGGCACCCTCAGCAGCAAGACCGATCCGCAGGGGGGCGTGACGAGTTACACTTACGACGTCGCCGGGAACCGGACATCCACTATCTATCCGGACGGCTCGACCACCACAGCAACTTATGATGCCAGGGGCAATATGCTCACGAGTACCGATGCCCTCGATCAGACAACCCGGTACACATACAACAATTTTGGCCAGGTAACCGGTGTTACGGACCCGTTGGGGGGAGTCACCACATACACCTATGATGACAAGGGAAACATGGTTGCTCTGGCCGATCCTGGCGGTGCAACAACGAAATACGAATACGATGCCAAAGGGAACATTATCAAGATCACTGATCCATCAGGGGTGATAACCGGCTATTCGTATGACTTGAATGGCAATCTGGTTGCCGTTACGGATTACAGCGGCGCAATTACCCGCTATGACTATGACAACGCCGGCAACGTCGCTTCCATCACCGACACTGAAGGAGCGGTAACGCGATTCGTCTACGATGCCAGGAACCGTCTGATCAAGACAGTTGATCCCAATGGCAACAGCTGGGTGATCAGTTATGACGCCAACGGCAACAAGCTCTCTGCTGCTGACGCCAATGGGAACATGACGAGATATGAGTACAACACGCAGAGCCAGCTCATCAAGACCATAGATGCCATGGATACGAGTACCAGTTATTCTTATGGGGGGAGTGCCTGCCCATCCTGCGGTGGCAGTACCGACAAACTTTCGAGTATCACGGATGCCAACAGCAATGCCACCCGCTACACCTATGATCGGCTCGGTAGGCTCGTCACGGAGACCGACCCCCTGGGCAACGTTACCAGCTACACCTACGACCTAAAAGGGAACATGACAGCCAAGACCGATGCCAATGGCAGCACGACCAGCTACAGCTACGACGCCAATGACAGGCTGCTGAAAAAGGTATACCCCGACGACACGGAAGAAACCTATACTTATGACGCCAAGGGGAATATTCTCTCCGCCTCCAACAAGGATATCGCCTACACATTCAGCTATGACACGACTGGACGGCTGATGAGCAGTACCGATTCAAACGGCAAAGTCCTCCAATATTCCTACGACACCGGCGGGAGAAAGACCAAGACCATCTATCCCGACGGTTCGGTAGTCAGCTATGCCTATGACGGCACAGGCAGGCTGGCAAGCATCACCAACGGTGGGGGGCGGCAATACAACAGCTACAGCTACGACAAGCTCGGCAGGCAGACAAAACTTTCCTATCCCAATGGCACAACAGTGAGCTACACCTATGACGTCAAAGGCAACCTCACCAGCCTAATCCACAGAACCGCTACCGGTAAGGTCATCAACAGCTTCAGCTATACCCACGACAAAGTGGGGAATCGCTTGACAAAAGCCGAGCCGGATATAACGTTCAACTATGGCTATGATCCGGTCTACCGGTTGTTGAGCGCCCTGCCGACAAAGCCGCATGGCAGGGGTAATTGGCAGGGGCACAATGCAGAAAACTACAGTTACGACCCGGTTGGTAACCGTTTAACCGGTCCACACGACCATGAGACTTACGCCTACGGGCCGGGCAATGAACTGCTCTCGACGCGGCATCTGCAATTTGGCTACGACAAAAACGGTAACCGGGTTGAAAAAGCCCGACTGCATCAAGAAGAGAGCAGCAAAGGCGAGCAGAACGACCATGATGGCAATCGTTATGGCAACGAAAAGTGGTCGTATAGCTTCGACTTTGAAAACCGGCTGATCAAGGCAGAAAAGAAGCACGGGCACGAAACGACAATCGTTACCTTCAAATACGATCCCTTTGGTAGAAGGATTGAAAAGCGGGTGAATGGGGGTGAGGGTTGCCGGAGTAATGACGAGGTAATCCACACCTACATCTACGATGGACAGGCGATCATCCTCGAAACCGAAACCATGGGCGAAGGGCGCCATCAAAAAACCGAGACCACGAAATACGTCCATGGCCCAAATATAGATGAACCACTGGCGATGACACGGGACAAGGAGGTATATTTCTATCATGCCGACGGGCTGGGGAGCGTCGTTGCCCTGACTGATTCAGCAGGCAGGGTTGTTCAGACGTATGAGTATGATTCGTTCGGCAATATGCAATCTCATAAGAACCGTGTCGAGCAGCCTTTTACCTATACGGGAAGAGAGTGGGATAAGGAGACCGGGCTGTATTACTACCGGGCAAGGTACTATGATTCGATGGAGGGGAGGTTTATTTCTAAAGACCCCATCTCATTCGCTGGGGGGGTAAACCTATATTCATATGTCCAAAATAATTCGATCAACTTTATTGACCCTTACGGTCTTGATGTAACCAGCTTTTTGGGTGATGGTCGATCAATATATGATGGGCCGAAAAATGGGAATTGGGGAGGCAAAAACTGGAGTGGTGGATGGAACCCCCAACAACATGGAGGTGACGGTCCCTTGCCACCTACAGATAGTGCAGATGCTTGTTATATGAACCATGATCATTGTTATGGCTTCGTGGATATACAGTCTTGTGGCAATAACAATGAAAATATAAAGGTTTGTGATGCTGAGTTGTTGAATTGTTTGAGTAAATTAAGTCATAACCCAAGAAATTGGTCTTCTCCTCCGCGACCGGGTACAGAAGACATGTCAGAAGCCTTTAAGACCGACGCGACGGTATATTTTGGTTTAAGAACAGGTAGGTAGCAGGGGTTTATAACGAATGGTATACAAGAATATTAAGTATATTTTGCTGCTATCTAGCGTAATAACAATACTATTGATAAACAATAATATTGTAGGTAGAGCGCTAGCTATTAACTTCAATAATGTAGATCCAAAAACTATTATAAGTATAATATTAGTGTTTTTGCTGACATTTGTTGTAACGCTATGTTTTTATTTGGTTTGGATTGGGTTGTATAGAAAGCAATATGTGCTTATGGTGATAGGCGTATCTATTTTCGTGGTTACACTGATTCTTGTTTCAGTTTTATTGGTGTTTATGCCATTTATAAGTTGGAGGATTTGGGGGTTCGCACCTTAATGGCTTATGTTAATACAATGAAAAGCAAAGAAAGCAAAATAATATGGATTATTTGTGTTGTTATATTTATAGCTACGTGGTCGTATCGAATTCGGGGGAATTGGGGGAATTCCCGGGACATCCATGATAAGTTTTGTCAAGGGGAAAACGTGGGAGTTCCTGTCCGGAGTTCCTGGGACAGTGTATTTATCTCCGGGTGGGAGTTCCCGGGACAGTGTATTTATCTCCGTTGAATACCGCCAAGAAATTGTTCATCGCCTGCCGGGCGGCCAGTCCGCGTGGATTGTCGAAGCAGGTCCGATTCCGCGTTCTCTGAATGCATCATTTCCTAATCGCCTGATTCATTCAGCCGCAATAGCCTATGCCCCTCAAAAACGGTAAGTATTTCGATTCGATCACCATTCAATCGATAGACGATGCGATATCCTCGGTAAATAAGCTCTCGAATATATGGGTTACCTATTTCCGGTACAGCCCTTCCGCTTCTCGGATTGTCAGTCAAAATTGCTTCAACGTGGTCAATAAGGGCATCAACAAACCGGATCGCGCGCTCCAGACTATCACGTGCGATGAAATCCTCTATATCAAGCAGATTTTCGCCAGCTTCCTGTGACCATGTTACGATCATGGGGTATTCGCACTTCTTCGAGCTTGCAGGGCCTTTCGTAGTTCGTCTGTAGTCTGGGTACGCCCGTTTTCAGCATCTGCAATCCCCTTCTCAACAGAATCAAGAAAAGATTTTCGGTAAACCAATTCATCGTAATCCGAAGCAGACAGCAGTACACCAGCTGGTTTGCTGTTTTGGGTAATGATAAGTGGATGCCCGGATGTCTGAAGTTTCTTGAACCATTTGGAAATATTAGTTTTAAATTCTGCAATTGGAACAATGTCGTTACTGACTGAAATAGCTCTCATTATTTTACCTCCTTGACACGATCTCTTTAAGGTCAAAATATAGACCAATAAAGCGACCAATGCAAGCGCGCGATTTTATGCTTCGCGGTATTTGGACTGGTGCATCTTCCTGGATAGATGGGAATTCTCCCGAATTTAGAAAAATAGCAAGCCGCGTCCCCGGCTTTTTTACCTGCTTTTTTACTGCTTTTTTCGGTCCCGCCGCATCGGCTTTGCTGCGCAACTTCGGATGAGTTGCGTCATATGAAAAAAACTTGGTATTCATTTGACAGAGTAAGGCCATTATTACTGAGAACGACCGGTGGAGCTGAAAAATCTGTCAGCACAGAGATTAGCAGAAAAGATATAATCATTTAACACAAAGTTATAAAAAATGAATTTAACATCATAGTTTACGCTTCCGCCAAATTTTGAAATTTTGTGTCCCACGCTTTGGTAGACTATCCGTCGAACAAAAGATCCGGGTTAAAGTTTTTGCAGTGAAAAAAATTAAAATACTTGTACGTGTCGAGATAATGTGAGATGAAATGTATAACAGACTGAAATATAGCGTAAAAGAATTTTACACTCAGGGTTGGGAATAAGGGGGCGGGGTTAGAAAAGGGGTAAATAAAACGCCCCGCTTTGCAGCGAGGCGTTTCGGACGGGCGCTCTCAGGGAGCGTAGCCGGCGCAACGGAAGTTCCGTTCTTATTGTTGTAAAAAGGAACAACCGTTTCCTAAGTACACTGAAAATCTTTTAACCTTGTGATGCTTTTTTGTCAAGGAGGAATTTCATGGATTTTTCAAGTTATATTCTCGGCCTTGATATCGGGACAAACTCGATAGGTTGGGCGCTAATGAAGACAGAAGATCAGGGGGGAAGGCTGGTACCGGTTGGCATTGAAAGAACTGGCGTCAGGATATTCGAGGCCGGAGTTGCCGGCAGCATCGAACAAGGAAGGACCGAGTCACATGCCAAGGCCCGTCGTGAAGCAAGGATGCTGCGTCGCGGCGTGTTTCGTGACGGTCAGCGTCTGAGGCATGCTTTCCGCCTGTTCCAGGAGGCAGGCCTGCTGCCGGGTGATCCACATCAGCCTGCGGAGCGAGATCGGATCATCAAGAAGCTTGACGCCGAACTGCGTACAACATGGGGACGAAAACTCACGGCGGAAGGGATAGACACGGCAGCGGTCAAGGTTGCGGTACACCATAACCTTCCATATTTTCTCCGGGCGCGGGGGCTGGACGAGAAACTTGAGCCATACGAAATCGGTCGCGCTTTCTATCAGCTTGCCCAGAGGAGAGGATTCAAGAGTGCCCGCAAGAATATCAAGGGTAAAGATGACGCGGACAATGATCCGAACATGATTGAAAAGGCTGCCAAAGGATTGCAGGAAGAGATGGCAAAAGTTTCAGCCCGCACGATGGGTGAGTATTTTGCTAAGTACAACCCCTTTGAATCGGCTGACCAGAAAATCCGCGGGATTTATACGCTTCGCGCCATGTACGAGCAGGAGTTTGCACTTCTCTGGGATGCTCAGGCTCAGCATTATCCGGGAATCCTGACCCCGGCATTTCGGCAAGCACTTCTCTATGATGTTCATGGCGTATTCTGGCAACGACCGCTCAAATCTCAAGAGCATCTTGTCGGCGAATGCACCCTTGAGCCGGGAGAGAAGCGGGCGCCGTGGGCATTGCTTGATGCCCAGCGGTTCCGGTATCGGCAGAAACTGAACGATACCAGAATCATCCCGCCAGACGGCGGTGAATCATACCGAATGTCATCGGAGCAGTACGACATTCTTGCCGGGATGTTGGATCAGAAGGCGGCCCTGACCATGACCAAGGCCAAGGAATTGCTGGGACTGTCCAACCGTTACCGATTCAATATGGGTGAGGGTGGAGAAACACGCTTTGTCGGCAACCGGACTGCTGCGAAGTTTATTGAGATTTTGGGGGACCGCTGGCAGCAGTTGTCGCCAGAGCAGCAAAACCACCTGGTTGCGGATTATCTGAAATCAAAAGACAAGCCAATCCCTATGCAGCGGTCGATTGGCGAACTTGGCCTTGACGACAAGCTGGCCAAGAAATTTGCGGCGATCAAGCTGGAACCGGGATATTGCAACTTCTCCCGCAAAGCATTGGCAAAGCTGCTGCCGTATTTACAAGAGGGGTTTGATCTTCATGATTCCATTGAACATGCCTGCTACGAAGCGCCACAACGGGCGCCGCTCGACTTTCTTCCGCCGCTCATGGATAACAAAAAAATTGCTTATCCTCCTTTGCTGCGGGCATACGGAGCACTGCGCCAGGATATCCGTAACCCGGTGGTACAGCGTTCCTTGACCGAACTGCGTAAGGTGGTGAATGCCATTATCCGGGAATATGGAAAGCCGGCAGTGGTGCGGATTGAGCTTGCCCGTGACATGAAGAAGAACGACGGGCAGCGTCGGGAGATCTGGAAACGCAATCGCGATCTTGAGTCGCGTCGCACCAAGGCGGCAGCGGAACTGTTGAAAGAGTGCAATATCGCCAACCCGACCCGCAACGACATCGAAAAGGTGCTGCTCTGGCAGGAATGCGGCGGCCCGACGGCGCTCTGTCCCTACACCGGCAAACCGATGGCTCTGTCTGACCTGTTCGGCCTTCATCCAAGGTTTGATATCGAACACATCATTCCGTTCAGCATAAGCCTCGACGATTCTTTCCTGAACAAAACACTCTGCGATGCCGACTTTAACCGGCGGATCAAGCAGAATAAAATCCCCGGTCAATTGCTTGGAGTAGAGGAGATGATAGAGAGGATCGAACGCTGGCCGAAGAGCGATACCCGTGATGTCAAGCTGGAACGGTTCAAAATGGCGGATACGACTGACATCGATGGATTTCTGAATTCGCAGTTGAATGACACCCGCTATGCAAGTCGTTTGGCGATGGAATATGTCGGCATGCTCTACGGCGGTAAGGTTGATGCTGCCGGGCGAACTCGCGTACAGGTGGGGAAAGGTCAGGTGACCCATCATATTCGCAATGTCTGGCGCCTCAACGCCATCTTGAACGATGGCGGGCAGAAGAGCCGTGACGATCATCGACATCATGCCGTCGATGCCGTTGCCATTGCCCTTACTGACCCGAAGACCCTAAAGAACCTTACTGATATAGCCAAACGGGCCAAGGAGCGGGGAGAGCGATGGTTTGGCCGTGAGAAACCGCTATTCCCGTGGCAGAGCTTCATGCATGATGTCGCAGCTTCAATTCGCGGGCTTACCGTGTCTCATAGAGTTTCTCACAAGGTAAACACGGCTTTTCATGAACAGACAATCTACAGCCAGGAGAAGGAGTATGACGGCAAGAAATGTGTGCATATTCGTCGGACATTGGGTGGGAATCTGCGGAAGTCCGATTTGCCAAATATTGTGGATACAAGGGTAAAGGAGGCGGTATTTGCCCGGTTGCAGCAGCAAGGTTTCGACCCGGAGAAGATTAACGATCAACAACTGCAGAAAATCTTTGGGCTGCCCGAAAACCTGCCAGTGCTTACAACGCGCACGGGTCGGAGTATTCCCATCAAGAAGGTCCGGGTCCGCAAGGTTGAAAGAGTCATAACGGTTGGCTGCAATGGGCGAGAGCGAAATGTATCCCCTGGTTCCAATAGCCATATTGAAATATTTGAGGCCGCTGATCGAACGGGAAGAATTAAGTGGATCGGAAGAACCGTTACATCATATGAGGCATTGCAGAGATTAAAGGCGCCAGGCAAGCAAGTCGTTAATAAAATTACTGATGATAGAGAATGGATTTTCATAAATTCTCTTTCTTGCGGTGATTTGATTGAAATAGATTCGGAAGGCAATGTCCGTCAGTTAATGCTTGTTAAAAGTGTGGAAGAGGGAAGAATTAAGCTTTTCCCCAGCAATAATGCTGGGAAGACACACGGAAAACTTTCTGATGGTCGCTCATTCGATCATCGAAAAGTGATATCTGTAGATGGGTTAAGGAAAAAGAACCTTCGTAAGATCACGGTCACTCCTTTAGGTGATCTTCACGATGCCAATGACTGATGACAAGATCATAGACATTTCGGATTCTGTGGTGAGCCTGAATGTCCGTCTCGCCAATCTGGTCATCGATTGTGGGGATGAAGGCTGCAAGACCATGGTGCCGCTTACTGAAGTAGCGGCTGTTGTCCTGTCAAATCAACATGTGAGCATGACGAACGCAGCATTGGCTGGCATAGCCTCCAATGGCGGAATCGTTGTCGTCACCGACAGCAAATTTCAGCCAGTGGGCATGCTTTTACCGCTTGATGCCCATTATGTCCAGGGGGAGCGGTTCCGAATACAGGCCGCTATTGCGCAGCCGGTGCAGAAACGTCTCTGGCAACAGACGGTCAGATCAAAGATTTCTGCCCAGGCGGCAGTCCTCAAGCGACTCACGACGTATGACGGCGGGCTGCCGCATCTTGTCAGTCGGGTGACCTCGGGAGATACAGGGAATCATGAGGCCCAGGCGGCCCAGCGCTACTGGCCCTTGGTGTTCAACAATCCCCATTTCCGGCGCAACCGGGAAGCCGAAGATCAAAACCGGCTGCTCAATTACGGCTACGCCGTTTTGCGTGCCCTGACTGCCCGCGCCATCTGTAGCGTTGGTCTCCATCCCGCCTTGGGGATGCATCATCACAATCGCTATGACTCCTTTGCCTTGGCCAGTGACCTGATGGAACCGTTCCGGCCGTTGGTGGATGAAACTGTCGCCAGGATTGTCTTCGAACAGGGAGCAAATATCGTTTTAGGTAGAGACGTGAAACGGGCCATCATTGGCGGTATAACCGGCTTGATCGAAGTTGACGGCGAGACGAGAACGATTTTCAGCGTATTGGCAAAGAC
>Ga0208371_1000228_pt1 | contig 16913 bp, 16 predicted proteins | sample SubbioCR12Aug_1A_FD_184827 | JGI IMG/M metagenome (GOLD analysis project Ga0208371, IMG submission 184827) | Serpentinite rock and fluid subsurface biosphere microbial communities from McLaughlin Reserve, California, USA - CR12Aug_1A (SPAdes) | ecosystem: Environmental > Terrestrial > Deep... | reverse complement strand
CTTTAAATTCAGTTTTTACATTAAATTCATTAAAATCTTTCTCAGTTGTTCCAAACTCATCTTTTAATCTAAGCGCGTCTAATAATATTGCTTGCAAATCTTCATCAATTTCTTTTTTCTCTGTTATACAACTGTTTTCAATAGAAATATTAACTTTGTCCCATGAAAGAATTCGATATGCTGCTTCTTTACCAGCAGTTTGAAAGATTCTTGCATTATATAATTCGCCATCTCTAAAAAAAAGTACGCCTTTTTCATTAGATTTTTCATTAATAATTCTTATAGTGCATGTTTTTGATTCCATTTCTATTAGTTGAATAAACATTTCAATAGAAGCATTATTTAATATTCCACCTTCAGTTTCTTTTTTTATTAAATTTTCAATGCACAAAATTAAATCGTCAATGACTAATGGTTTAGTGAAATAAGCATACGCACCAGTCTTTTTCACAACTAAATTTGTTTTTGGCTTATCAAATGCAGTAATAACAATAACAGGAATATCAGGATAATTCTTTTTAATTTTTTCTAAAAGAGTAAAACCATCCATATTTGGCATTTGTAAATCAGTTAATACTATAGAAAAATTATTATTATTTAATAATTCAATAGCTTTAATGCCACTTGTAGTTGTAATTAAATTATATTTACTACTATATTTGTCAAATATTTTTTTTATCAAATTAAGAAATGGTTGATTATCATCAACTATTAATATATTATGTAACATATAATAAATATTCCTTAGTATACAATAATAATTAATTATAACAATTAATTATAAGATATTTTATTTTTTAATTTTTGAATTTCATTCGAAAATTTTTCTTCCAAAGGTGTTATATGCTTTTTAATCCATATTTTCATGTTATTCTCATTTGAAATTTCATTTAAACATTCAATTACTGAATTAGCTAAATTTTCATGGGTTTCAGAGCCTATGAATGTAATTTTACCATCACTGTAAGCAAATTCAGCTGAAAAAGGATCTAAAAAAACAAATTTATCAACTTTTTCAATAAATTTCTTCTTTAATAATTTATCAAAAATTTCTTTATTTTTTTTGTTATTATCGAAATACTTTTCGAAAAGAATCATTAAATTTTGTAAAAATTCAATATATTTTAAAGGAGGTTCAATTTTAACACTTTGATTGGTATTTGAATCAATATTATTAACTTTTTTAAAATTTGATAATAAACATTTCTGTTGCAAAGAAGTGCTTTTTACATTAATAACCAACCTAATATTTTCAATATCATTGTTACAAACTTCTTTCAATTTATCTAATACAATTTTGCATTCTGTCAATTGCCAATTATCTTCTGAACTTGAGCCTAAAAACAAATTACCATTTAAAAAAAAGAAAATGAAAAGCAAGTTTGATTGATTCTTAATTTCTAAAAAACCTGTGAGTTTTTCAATTTTGTATTTTTTGAATAATACGTCTAGTTCATTAAAATTATCTAATATAATTTTTTTAAGAATAATTGAATCATATATATTAGCCCAAAAAGAAATAAAATCCTGTGAAATATCATATATAGAAATAGAATAATTTTTCGAATCAAAACTTTCTATTAAAGAATTTAATGCTATTTGTTCTTTAATAATTTTATTTTTTTCAATCAAAACACAATTAATAATATTTTCATCATCAAAATAAATAACAGCTTCAGAAGAAATAGATTTAAAATACAAACAACCCGAATTTAAAAGCCCCTGATAATGTTCTAATAGCTTAGGTAAAAATATATAATAACTATTTAAATCGTTTATTAATAAATTTAATCTTGGAAAAATAATCATAAATATACCACAATCCTTTTTTATTTAATGATCATCTTCTTTTTCTTAATCTTTCAATTGAAAATCTTAAACTATCCTGCATTCTTATAATAGCTTCTGCAAGCGCGCCAATCTCATCATTCGATTTAATATTAATATTAACATCAAGCTCTCCAATACTAATTCTATCAGCAGCGTCAGTCAATTTCCCAATATTTTTCGAAAGACTATAACCATATATAATTATAAATAATCCAATAATGAGAATTAAAATCGAACAAATAACATAATTTGCATTCCTAGTTTTATTTGTTGTTTCTTCTGATTTATTTTTTAAATTAACAATTGGCATTGTAAAATCATCAATAAAAGTAGTACTAATTATGATATATTTTGTTTGCTCAATAGGTTCTACAGCAATAAACTTATCTTTTAGTATATTATCGTTTTCAACCCATTTATAATAACCATAGTTTCCTTTTCCAAGTCTTAGCTGTGCAATGATTTTACTAAAATTTTCATAATCTTCACCAAGATTTTTTTTAAATGATTTTAATAACGATTTTCCAATTAGTTTTTGATCTGGGTGACACCAAATAGTAAATAATTCATCAGAATCCTCAGGATTTGGAAGCTCAATAAGTGCGGTATATCCTTTTAAGCCTACCTGCTGAATAGATATTCTATTTAAGTCTAAATCAAAATAAAAATCATCTTTATTCAAATCGGGATTGTTTTTTAAAAAAATAGAGCATTGAGAAGCTACCGACTTAGCTTTATTGATAATACTTTCTTCAGCGAGTTGTTTTACAACCTCAGTACTTTGAAATGTAATTTCTGAAGCTAATTTATCCATTTGTTTTATAGAGAATAATGCCATCCCAATAGTTAAAAGGACAGGGATTATCAAAAACATAAAAATCATTTTACTTCTAATTCCAAAAACAAATGATTTATTTCTTGTAATTTTTTTCTTAGATTTAGTTTTAATATTTTTATCTAAATTTGTTTCCTTTGGCTCATCATCGCTCACAACAGTATTTTCATTATCTGAGTCATCAGAATTTATTTCATTTTGAATATTATTACTTATATTATCGTCAAATTTGGGATTTTCGCTCGCAAAAATTTCATCGTCATTAAGAGTTAGATTAATTACATGGTCACAAACTTTACATTTAATTTTTGTGGAATTTCCTTTAACGCTTTTCTTGAGTTTTTCAGCATCAAGTTTATATACTTTCCCACACTCTTCGCATATTATAACCATATGTAACTCCTAAAGATTTATTATAAATAATTTATTTTAAAGATTTTTATTAAATAAATTACAAATTTTTTAATTTTAATAACATATTTTGTTGGAATTTAATTTTTTTGTCATTTCTTTGTATTGCATCAGCAATATACTCTATAATTTCGGGAGCTTTATATACTGGAATAGCATCTTTGTTTATATTATAATCTTTTATAACATCTTCAATAATAATTTCAGCCATTGGTCCAATAGCGATAACCAACTGTTCTAATAGATAATCATAAAAGTCATCATCTAATGTTGCTACAGATGAAAGATCAATTTCAATTAACTTTAATTTACTTAATTTTAATAATGTTTCCTTAATAGAAAAAGTTTCTAAATTAAGCTGTTTCTCAATAGAATCAATTGTTTTTTTCCCATCGATACTCATTAATACTTTAAGCATTTGACTATCTAATGAAAATTCACCGATATCTGATTTAATTTTTTTTTTGAAAATTAAATTAGAAATATTTCCAGATAAATCCATAATTTTTAACCATTAAATTAAATATTAAAATTATATTAATTTCTATTTTTTAACCTGTTTTTTAATTCATTAATTTTTGCATTAATTTCATTTTCTATGTAATCATTTATTTCTTTTTGAATTTCTTCAGGTAGACTTTTGAAATTAATTTTTTTTTTACCATTTATGTTATCATTAAAATCATTCTTTGAGTTTTTATATTTATTCGGAAACATACTTGATTTAAGCTGTTTAAACTTTTCAGTTTCTTTAATAATTAATAAATTTTTATCAAAAATAGTTAAATCATTTATAACAATTTTTTCAATACAATTAAAAGAATTATATAAAAATTTTAATACATCTGGATTGGCGTTAGATTTTTTATACAACATGTAAATCCCTAACGATTTGAGTAATTTAAGAAATAAATATATAACTCTATCATTAGAAAATTTATTTGATAACACATTTAACTCATCTAAATATTTATTTAAATTTACTTCGTTGATCTCCCAATCCATTTCTAACAATATTGCTCTTAAAAGATCGAAAGGTTTATCATTTTGTATTTTATTATTTTTAGGATTATCTTTTGTTGTAATACTTTTTGATTCATTAATTTTTTTTTTTTCTTCTATAATGTCATCATCAGAAAAAAAATCATCTAAACGATTATTCAATTCATCTAAAATAGAAATATCTTTTCCATTTTTCAATTTCTATTTTCCTCCTAAGTCAAGTTTTTCTCTTAATGAAATCACAGTTAATGAAATAATCTTTTTCATTGTTGCTGCGATATTATCACCAGTTACAGCACTTGCAGGAAAAAATGGGGCTTTTAAATTAGAATTAAGATCATTTTCTAATATTTCAATCGGAAGAATAGGAATTCCTTGTTTGCCTAAATCTCTTTTATTATATTGTATAACAAGAGGAATATTACTAAGATCTTTATTGAAGGATGCAAGATTCTCACGCAAGTTTTCTATTGATTTAATATTCATCTCTTGCCGAAGTGTCATTGAATCTGCTACAAAAACAATACCATCAACGCCTCTCAATACGAGTTTCCTTGTTGCATTATATTTAACTTGGCCAGGAACAGTATAAAATTGAATTTTGATAGTGTAACCTTTAATCATACCTATATCAAAAGGTAAAAAATCAAAAAAGAGGGTTCTGTCGTTATATGTTTTAACAGTAACCATTTCACTTTTGATTCTACTTCTGAATTTTTTATTTATGTATTCAAGATTTGTTGTTTTACCACCTCTACCAGGTCCGTAATAAACGATTTTAACTTGAACTTCTTTTTTTTTAGGATTAATTAAAGCCAAAATTCACCTCATTATTATTCTTATTAGCGATATAAATCGAAATAAAATTAGACAAGTTCTTTTATCTTATTATTGGCTTCAGTTACTTTTAGTCGTAAAAAACCTAAAGAAACTTCTTTACCAAAAATAGTTAATAATAATAGGTCAGAACCAATTTTGCTAAAATGAATACTGTCATTTTCACCTTTATGAAATAATAACGAAAATTCTTCTTCACCAATTATATTTGCCATAGCACTGACAGCTCCAAAATTAGCTGCTGCAAGAGCTGCAAGCGAATACACATCATGTTCACATTTACCGTTATCCAAATTAACTATTACATTTCCAGCGAGATCAATTAACACAACACACTCAACACCTAAACCAATAAGTTCTTCTTCAAGAATATTTTCGATTGAATCAAGTTGGTTTTTATTAAAATCAAAAGTAAAATCCATTAATAATTATCCTTATGTTATAGTTAACATTGATAAAATTTGTAATACTAAAAACATCATAAAAAAATATTCAAATCAGAACGTATATTAAATAATATAAAATAATTAACGTATTTTATTATTTTATTCAATTAAAAATTGTATTATTAATAATCAAATAAAGCAATGAAATCTTTGTTATTTTTAAAATCATTAATTATTTTACATTGATTTCAAAATTCAATTATGTATTTAAAAATATCTGAATTTGAAATTTAAGGTCTCCATAATTATTTGATATAACATTCATTTAATTTATTTATATTTTAATTCTGAACTTTAATACTTGTTATTTTTTGAAATTATTAATAATTGTATAAATTCTTAGATTTAATAAATTCTTAATAGTCGAAAATTTTAAATTATTATCAGATTTATTAATATCATTTTTCAATATACTAATTATTTTCAAAAATTGTTGAATTATAGTCAGAATTCAAATATTTTTCAATTAATCTAAAACATTTAAAAGTTTCTTTAAAAAGATTTTGGCCTTTGTGATGAGTTATCTATTAATGCAATTTTACAACATTTACATAGATCTAAGTCTTCATAAACAAGTGCGTTTATAAATAAGCCCTCAATATTCTTTAATATTTGAACTTTTTTTTCAATCCTGAAATAAATATATATTTATTCTCATTTTTAATAAAATTGGAGAATTAAATAATCCAAATTCGATAATAGCATTTTCAATTTGCTCATTATTATCTACAATATATATATTTTATTATATGTAATTCAATACGACTTTTATACATATGACTAAATAACTAAACTTTTGTTATTAAATTTAATGCATCAATATATTTTAATGACGTTTTATTTATTATCTCTGAAGGTAGTTTAGGCCCAGGAGGTTTTTTATCCCAATCTATGCTTAAAAGATAATCCCTCACAAATTGCTTATCATAACTTTTTTGCGCCCCACCAGGCGAATATGATTCTTTTGGCCAGAATCTTGATGAATCCGGAGTTAATATTTCGTCAATTAATATAATTTCATCATTATAGAATCCAAACTCAAACTTTGTATCAGCAATTATTATTCCAATTTTATCAGCAATATTGCTACAAGTTTCGTAAATTCTTATACTGTAATGTTTTAATTTTTCAACTATCTCTTTTCCAATTAAATTACTTGCTTCTTCAAAAGAAATATTAATATCATGAAGCCCGATTTCTTCTTTTGTTGAAGGGGTAAATATGGTTTCAGGCAGTTTAGCTGACTCGATAAGACCTTTTGGTAAAGAAATTCCACATATACTACCAGACTCTTTATAAGAAATCCATCCAGATCCAGAAATGTATCCTCGGACGACACACTCAATAGAAATAGGTTGGGCTTTTTTTACAAGAAGGCTTCTATCTTTTAAAATAGCTGAATATTTATGACATTCAGGTGGGAATTTATCAACATCACTCGTTATTACATGATTTGGAATTATTTCCGCGATTTGATTGAACCAAAACAAAGACAGTTTAGTTAATACTTTGCCTTTTTCAGGTATTGGATCTGGTAAAACTACGTCAAAAGCAGATAATCTATCTGTTGCGACAATCAAAAAATAATCTTGAAGATCGTAAATATCTCTTACTTTACCTCTTTTGTACAGTTTAAGGTCAGTAAAGTTCGTTTCAAAAAGTGTATCTTGCATTTTTTCCTCTGCAAATCTTATAAATGGAATTTTTTAATAAAAGACAATAGAATAATATTACAATCTTTTGTAATATTATCAAATCTAATTCCTGATTCAATCATTCCATCATTTCTTTTTCTTGAATAAATTACGTTGCCTTTTATATCTGCCATTTCATCTTCAAACCCGATACTAAGAAGAATCGTAAAATCAGGATTTATTGAAACGTGAGTTTCAAGAAGAATTCCTCCCTCGCTAACGTCGATTGTTTTCCCCATTCCTTGTTGGATAATTTTATTCTGATTATCCAAACAGACATATGATAAAAGGTTTCCGGAGTCAAATCTTGGATGTTTTCTATTATCCATATTTCTCTCTTTCTACATTAATATAATTTATGAGCAAGCATTATTGGTTGTAACTGATATACACATAGACGTATATTCAATAATATTTTTAACTGTAATTGACAGCTTTTCATATTCAGAATTTAATTTATCTAAATCTATAATATCAAGTTTTAAATTATCTGTAGCATATACTGACATCGAAAATGGTTCATAATCTAAACTTAAAAAAGGTATATTCCCAATAAAGTCATCTTTTCCAAGAGTCATTATATATGTTAAATTTGAATCTGTTTTTTTAACAATATATGCATCACCTTGAATTATTTTAAATACTTTTTGAACGTTATCACCTTGATTAATTAAAATTTTAGAATTTTTGGGTAGACCCTCATTTTTCTCAATTCCAGATTTAATGTCTGAAAATCTTTTTGTAACTTTCTTTAATCTATTATCAAAACTGATAATAACTTTTTTAAATTCATCATCGATATATGATAGTTCATTATAAATTTTTTGAGTATCAATAACTCCAAGTTGAACCTGCCCATGGGCAATTGCAGAAGCACTTCTTGTATTATCTGGCTGGATAATCGTTGATAGACTTCCAATAAAAGCACCTGGCCCTGAAGTCAGTACCAAAGTTTTACCATTTTCACTTTGTTTATATATATCAACATAACCATCAAGAATTACCCATAACCAATTTCCATGTCGTCCTTGAGTTACGATATTAGCACCATCTGGATACTCGTCTTCATCAACAACTGATGAATATTCAATAAATGGCCCTTTTATTGAAGAAACAAGGCTTTTAATGACTTTATTGTTTTCTTTTTCAGAATCATCGTCATTATATTTTTTGATATCACCTTCATCTAATACTCTAAGAGCATCAAGAACAATTGCCATCATCCTTTTTTTTATACAGTCTATTCTATTAAAATCTTCTTGAATAAACTCAAAACGACCTGATATCCATCCAAATAATGAATATAATGCATTAATACCTTTAAGGTTTTGGGAAGATGCATCATAAGGATTACCGTTTTTGATATAAATTATACCTGGTTCATTAAAATTACTATTGTATAGAGTTAATATACCTGTCCGACTATCTGTGCTAAGAAGTTGCAGAAGATCTCCTAAATTCAAAAATGACAAATCACCTTCAAAAACTTTTTTTTTTACATGCATAGATATTATTGAGACCAATTCAATTCGCGTTGGAGAGAAATTAATGTCATCTTCAAACATTCCTGAAGTGTATTACCTACACCAGCCCCTCTGATAGCACTCGCTTGAAAAGAAGGGACTTTTAATTGTCTATTTAAATCTCTTTCCATTTTTTCAATAGACATGATGGGCATTCCTTCATTTGCAAGATCCCTTTTGTTATATTGCATAACTAAAGGAATTCGAGAAATACTAAGACCATAATCTTTCAGATTTTGCTGTAAATCCTTTAGTGAAAGCATATTCTTTTCACGTCTTACATCTAATGAATCTGCAACAAAAACAATACCATCAACACCTTTTAAAACAAGTTTTCTTGTTGAAGAATATTTTTGTTGTCCAGGAACTGTAAATATTTGAACCCTTACATCACAACCTTTAATTTTTCCTAAACCTAAAGGTAAAAAATCAAAAAAAAGGGTGCTGTCACCTTCAGTGTCTACGGATACCATTTCACCTGTTACTTGTTTCTTAAATGCTTTAAAAATATATTCTAGGTTAGTGGTTTTCCCGCATCTTCCTGGACCATAATAAACTATTTTACACTCAATTTCACGTTTTTGAATATTGAATATTGCCATTTATTTACGATCCCAAGTCCAGTTGATAGTAATGATCATAACAAAATTATCCAAGCTAATAATACTTTAGATGATAAATTTATTGATATAAATACATATTTTAAAAATATTAAATACTATGAATTTTTATATCCAAGCTGTAATCACCTCTTTTGGGGCCTGTTTCAATACGCGTATTTGCTTCAATAATTCCTGATCCTTTAAAAATTGCAATTGGAGAATAAAAATCCATATCATCAAGGCGAACACCAACTTTTAAGCTTTCGATCAAAAGTTTATCGTTACTTGAAACAATTAAACTTAATACATTTCCAGCTTGAAAACTTACATCAAATTCTATATGTTCGCCTTTTTTAGGGCCATGATTAAATCTAATACCAATTGATGTAATATCGATTATATCTTCTTCATCTTGTTCTTTAATTTCATTAACTAAAAATTCTTGTTGAACTATTTCTGGAGATGATGAGTCAATAGATATGCTTAATCCCAATTTGTCGATAATGTCTTGCAGAAATTTTTTTACTACAAAAACCTTGTCACCCTTTAATGTTTTTTTATTCACCCAATGATGATATTGAGCAATTGCATCTTCAATAGAAGAATTTTCCATTATACATTTGATTGAATTTTTTGCAGCGGGAATAGAAATATGATCAATACCAACAAGATTATTGAATTCTTTTATAGCTCGTTTGTACTGGCCAAATTTTGCAAGAGTTATTGCACTTTTTAGTGCCTTAACTGAATCATTGTCTTTCAAATCTTCTGTTGTAAATAATTTTTGTATGAGATCTTGAACTTTAGGTGATACTTCTGGAGTACTTGCAGATTGTTCCCATTTTTCAATCCCATTGCTGATAAAATCAATTTTTTTTGTAATTGCGCTTATTAAACTGTCTCTATTTGGAATCAATTCATTATTCTTTATAAGAGATATGGCTTCAAGATACTTATTTTTAGATTCTTTTAACAGACGTTGTGATTTGTATAGCTCAGCTTCTTTTAAAAGCATCTTGACTTTATCTTTAATACTCATCGACACCCTCGGTAAACTAACTAACATCATGATAACGATCTATTTTTAAAGGGTAAATCATTAATCGATATATCATAAAGATTAAATTCCTTTGTAATTTAACAAAATTATAAATGAATTACAATCCATTGTTTATTATGTTAATTTTTAAATATCATATTGTTCCATCGTAAAAAATTTGTAGCTCTCATCTTGTTGTAATATACTTCTTCACCCAAACACACTGTAAAACGACTTTAACCAATATTTTTGATACACACAATACGATATTCATTCACAGCATACTTTCGAAATACTATCGTATTTTTTCTTGATAATTGAGTTTAGATTCTGCCCATCTTTGATACTCTGGAAAAAGTTTATCTCTTCGTATAGAAACCTACTGAAAAGTTGGTTTAATGCGATTAATTATCAGAATTATAATAATTGAACTTATAAAACTTCTTTTGGCATGTTTTTTACGATATTGATACTATAGATTTTTTGAAAGCGTATAAATTGAATTATTATTGTTAATATCCTATGTCAACTCAATTGTTAATTTATTTGTAAAATCAATATCCATCGAATTCATCAATTTTTTAAACTATAGAATTTAAAAATACATTAATGAAATTTAATTATTAGCAATATACATTTATGTATTTTTAATAATAAACAATACAACCATAAATTTATTTAACCATCTTATTTTTATAGCTTATTTGGTATTTTTTTATATTGGCACGCTTATTGATTAGATAATTCATAATTCTTTTCGTCACATCAATTTTAAATTTAATTGGGAGGCTTATTATGAAACTAAAATCAATCACACTAACCGGGATCTTTTCTTTTATTCCCTTTTCTGCATTTGCTGAAGAGATACCATCAATCAACACGGGGAATACAGCATGGATAATTGTGGCAACTGCTCTTGTCATGATGATGACACCTGCAGGATTAGCCCTTTTTTATGGTGGCATGTCTCGCTACAAAAACCTTTTGAATACATTTGCCATGACGTTTATCGCTTACTGCCTTGCAAGCGTGGTCTGGGTTATGTGGGGATACACACTTTCATTTGGAACAGACATTAACGGCGTTATCGGCGGTCTTGAAAAGCTATTTTTGTCAGGTGTTGGTGTGAATAGTATCTCAGGGACCATTCCTGAACTGGTGTTCCTCATGTTTCAGATGACTTTTGCCTGTATTACTGTGGCCTTAGCCATAGGTTCCGTGGTTGACAGGATGAAGTTTTCCTCCTGGATTGTGTTCACCGTCTTATGGCTGACTGTGGTTTACGCCCCCATTTGCCATTGGGCCTGGGGTGGAGGCTGGATGTTCAAAATGGGAGCCCTTGACTTTGCAGGCGGTAACGTTGTTCATATCAATGCGGGTGTGGCTGGTCTTGTTCTCTGCCTTGTCCTTGGAAAACGTCATGGATTCGGGAAAGAAGCCATGTTTCCATCAAGTGTAACTTTAACAGCTCTTGGAGCAGCCTTACTCTGGTTCGGATGGTTTGGCTTCAACGCAGGCAGTGCTCTTGCCGCAGATGGTATTGCAGCTTCCGCCTTCATGGTTACCAACACATCTGCCGCAATGGCTGCCCTTGGCTGGATGGCGGCTGAATGGATTCGCAGTGGAAAACCAACCGTTTTAGGTATCGCATCCGGTGCTGTGGCAGGTCTTGTTTCCATCACTCCGGCAGCGGGTTTTGTGAATCTTCCGGGCTCTCTGGTTATTGGACTTGTTGCAGGCGTTCTGGGTTACTTCAGTGTGGGCGTCCTTAAACACAAAATCGGCTATGACGACTCTCTTGATGCATTCGGAGTGCATGGTGTCTGCGGGATTTGGGGTGCCATTGCAACAGGTATTTTCGCATGCCCTGACATTACATCAACAGCATCAGGCCTGGTTTATGGTAATCCAAAACAAGTCGTAATTCAGTTGATATCCGTATTAGGTACTGCTGCCTACTCAGCCGTTGGAACGCTCGTTGTAATCTTTATCACCAAACTTGTAACCAACGGAATTCGTGTTGAAAAAGAAGCAGAAATCCTGGGCCTTGACAACGCTGTCCACGGTGAACGTGCGTTTGAAATTGATTGATTCTTGTGCAGCGAAGAATAAAATTTACCATTTATCCATGTTAACGAAAGGAAAACATAATGAAAAAAATTGAAGCAATTATAAAACCATTCAAACTCGATGAAGTCAAAGAGGCCTTGAACGCCATCGGAATCCAGGGCATGACCATATGTGAAGTAAAAGGTTTCGGAAGACAGAAAGGTCACAAGGAAATTTACAGAGGGGCTGAATACGTTGTTGATTTTATTCCGAAAATAAGAATCGATATCGTGGTCGATGACAATCTGGTTGACACCATCATTAAAACCATTGTTGAGAGTGCCTGCACTGGAAACATTGGCGATGGAAAAATATTCGTCTATCCCGTGGAAGAAGCGGTTAGAATCAGAACAGGTGAACGAGGGAAAGAAGCCGTCTGATAAACCACTGAAATCTTCAAGCAAAAAAAAGACAAGGGTGAAGGCTAAAACCTTCACCCTTGCTACTTTCTGAATTCCGTTTTTTTAAGCATAGCCCAACCCAACGAATCTTTGACCCGCCGGTGTAATATGTTATAGTTGCCAAAATTGTTTTATCAACGATATCATCTTGTCTGACATATTATGAGGTACCTATTGAAAAACATCCTTGTCCTTTTCGCACATCCGGCGTTTGAAAAATCGAGGGCCAACAAAGTTCTCGTAAATGGGTTAGACCGAATGGAGGGCGTCACATTTCACGATCTCTATCAGGTTTACCCGGATATGGGTATCGACCGACTCCATGAACAGCAACTTTTGGAGCAGCATGATGTAATTGTGTTTCACCATCCGTTTTTCTGGTACAGCGGCCCTGCCATTCTCAAACAATGGCAGGATCTTGTCTTGGTCCATGGATGGGCATACGGTCATGAGGGTAATGCCCTGAAAGGAAAATGGTTTTTCAACGCCATAACCACCGGAGGCCCCAAAGCGTTCTATCAGATTCAAGGCCAATCCAATCGTTTCAGCATCCGTCAGCTCCTATGCCCCTTCGAGCAGATGGCAACAATGTGCAACATGCGATACTTTCCCCCATTTGTCGTCCACGGCACCCATTCTTTAAACGAAAAAGACATGACAATGTATCGCCAAATATATCATGATTATCTCCGGTTGTTTCGAGATGATAAGATCGACCCCACACTGTTGAGCAAGATGGATTATCTCAATGAATACACCCTATCTAAATAATTTTTAAAGGTTATTATCCATGACCGATCCTTCCTTCATCTTTCAGATTTTTGTATATCTCACAGCTGCAGTGCTATCTGTCCCCCTTGCCAAAAGACTGGGCCTGGGATCTGTCCTTGGCTATTTGCTTGCTGGCGTCCTGATCGGACCACATGCCCTGAGTTTTGTGGGGGATGTTGAACAAAGCGCCATGCATGTGGGTGAGTTCGGAGTGGTGATGATGCTTTTTCTTGTCGGGCTTGAGCTCAGACCGTCGATGATCTGGCGACTTCGCAAAGCCATTATAGGAATGGGAGGGCTCCAACTGGGTTTGACGGCAACCCTGATCACGGGCATCCTCGTATTCAGCGGTGCCAGCCTCCAAACATCCATAGCCTCCGGGTTCATCCTGGCTTTATCATCCACGGCCATCGCATTACAGATGTTGAAAGAAAAAAACCGGCTTCAATCCGACGGGGGGCAAAACTCCTTCAGCGTTCTTCTGTTTCAGGATATTGCCGTTATCCCCATTCTGGCACTTCTTCCTTTACTTTCTGCTTTTCCAGCGACTGAATCAGCGTCTGCGCCTGTGTCAAACCTGATCGACACTCTGCCTTTCTGGAGTCAGACCTTAGTCGTACTCGCCGTTGTCGGTATCATTATCTTTGCAGGCCGCTATGGCATGACGCCTGTATTCAGGCTAATCGCCAGGACAAGGCTCAGAGAACTGTTCACAGCCGTGTCTCTTCTTCTCGTTGTGGGTATCACGCTGGTCATGACTCTTGTGGGGTTGAGCCCTGCCCTCGGAACCTTTATTGCCGGAGTCGTTTTAGCTCAAAACGAGTACCGCCACGAACTGGAATCTGAAATTGAGCCGTTCAAAGGCCTTCTTCTTGGTCTTTTCTTTATTGCAGTAGGCGTATCCATCGATTTTAATCTTATTTCCACAAAAGCCGATTTGATCATCGGAGCCGTCATGGCGTATGTCTTCATCAAGTTTCTCGTTCTTTTCGGAATTGGGCGAGTATTCGGGATGTGTCTTGACAACACCCTTCTTTTTTCATTCGCACTCGCCCAAGGGGGTGAATTTGCTTTTGTCCTTACATCATTCGCTGCCCACAGCCGTGTTCTATCCTCAGAGTATGCAGATATCCTCAATGCGGTGGTGGCTCTTTCCATGACGGCAACCCCTGTCCTTATGCTGATTAACGAACGGTTCATCAGGCCAAACTGCGGAACTCTGGAAATAGGGGAACCACCCACCAACGACATCGATATCACCCACCCTGTTATCATCGCCGGATTTGGCAAGGTTGGCAGCATCATTGGCCGATTCCTGAGAGCTAACGGTCAAAAAGCAACGTACCTGGACATTGATCCAGACAATGTGGATCTCCTGAGAAAAATGGGATTCAAGGTCTTTTACGGTGATGCATCCAGGGCAGATCTTCTCATCGCTTCAGGAGCCCAAACAGCTCAAATTCTTGTCATTGCCGTGGACAATCCGGACAAGACCATAGAAATTGCATCAACAGCCCGAAAGCATTTCCCCCATCTCAAAATCATAGCACGAACCCATGGATGGACCGACAGTCATGAACTCATCGACATGGGTATCGACGATGTCTATCGTGATACTTTGGATACGTCTCTCCGCATGGCGTCCGATGTCCTTGTAAAAATGGGGCACCGGAGCTTTCAGGTTTTAAATGCCCGAAAGATTTTCCGTAAACACGATGAACATTACCTTCGGGAAATGACAGGCCTTCGTCATGATAAAGACCAGTTTATCCGTGAAGCAAAACAAAGGGTCAAAGCCCTTGAGCAGATTCTTATCAGAGAAAAAGAGGACATCGGAAAAGACAAAGATTTAGGTTGGGATGTTACATCCATGATCGAAGAGTTCGGCCAGCATTCCAAAGAAGACAACTGAACACTTTTCTTTTTTGCTGTTATTCGATAAGAGCCATATGGAATTTGCATTTCAAAGGGCCATGCATTAGTTTTAAATAAGGATAACATTGATAGAGTGCTCAGGGCAAATAAATGAAAGCTGTTGTACAAAGGGTTAAAAATAGTCATGTCAGCGTGAATGGCTCAATTGTCGGCCAAATAGGTCATGGGCTTCTGGTACTTCTCGGTGTATGTCAGACAGATAATAATGATGATGCTGAGTATCTTGCCCGGAAAATTCCTGAACTAAGAATTTTTGAAGATGATAATGGAAAAATGAATCTTTCGGCCAAAGACATTCAAGCAGAAATACTCGTCGTCTCACAATTCACCTTGATGGGGGATTGCCGCAAGGGAAGACGCCCCTCTTTTATTGACGCAGCGAGACCGGACAAGGCAAAAGAGCTGTACACCTCTTTTATAGACCTGTTATCCGAACAAAAAATAAAGACGCAAGTCGGCAGATTTCAGGAACACATGGAAGTCCATTTGATCAATGACGGCCCTGTAACACTTATTATTGACAGCAAGGCTTAGACATCATGATACAATCTTGTCATTTCGTTGGAGAATAATCTCATGAAGAACCAGCTCACCAGTAAAGAAATTGATAAATTAAAGACGTTGATCGAAAAAAAACAACCTTTGATCTGGGATATTCTCGACAACAAAGAAAAACTTCTTGTTTTCGAGTTTTGCGAAAAATATAAGGCGTTTCTTACCGAAGTTAAAACTGAACGCGAAGCCGTAGCCTACATCATAAGACAAGCAGAACTGAACGGCTTTTCAAACATCGACAACGGCTCAAACGATCACGGAAAGTATTATAAAGTTTATAAAAATAAATCCGTTGCATTATGGGTTCGCGGCACGGATGATATCCATCAAGGATTGAAAATTATCGGATCTCACATGGATTCTCCCAGGCTTGATTTGAAACAAAATCCTCTTTACGAAGAGATGGATTTGGCCTTGATGAAAACCCATTACTATGGCGGAATCAAAAAATACCACTGGCTTGCTCGCCCCCTTGCAATTCACGGGGTTGTGATGCTTAAAAATGGAACGAGTCTCCCCATCGTTATGGGAGAAAACGATTCTGATCCTGTGTTTTGTATTTCAGACCTTTTACCCCATCTGGCCAAAGCACAAGCGACAAAAAAACTGTCGGAAGCCTTTGAGGGTGAAAAATTAAACATCCTTGTGGGGAGCTTGCCCATTGGTGATAGTAAGATCAAAGAACGGTTCAAATTAGCGATTCTCAAAAACCTTTATGACCAGTACGAGATGATGGAAGAAGATTTTGTCAGTTCCGAAATCGAAGTGGTTCCTTCAGGACCGGCAAGAGATATAGGATTTGATCGAAGTCTTATAGGGGCTTATGGTCAGGACGACAGGGCCTGTGTATTCACGTCCCTTGAAGCTTTGTTCGGCACGGTCAAGCCCAAACAGAACGCTGTCTGTCTGTTTTTCGATAAAGA
>Ga0208371_1000227_pt1 | contig 16938 bp, 16 predicted proteins | sample SubbioCR12Aug_1A_FD_184827 | JGI IMG/M metagenome (GOLD analysis project Ga0208371, IMG submission 184827) | Serpentinite rock and fluid subsurface biosphere microbial communities from McLaughlin Reserve, California, USA - CR12Aug_1A (SPAdes) | ecosystem: Environmental > Terrestrial > Deep... | reverse complement strand
AAGCCGGCAAAGAGCGCATCGATCTCCGGTACCCGGCGGCAATGCTCGATTGCCCGGAGAAAGTTCGGACAATAGCTCCTCGTGGCCGGGGCCTGGATGCCGACCCGGCCCGCCGGGCGCAGCGCCCGATGGAACCGCTCCAGCACCACGGAGGGCTGGCTGAACCACTGGAACACGGAGCTGCAGAAAAGGATATCGAACTCGTCCGCAAAGGGAAGCTCGTCGGCCGCCATGACGTGGAATTCGATCTCTTTGCCACTGCAGAGCTCCCGAGACTGCCGGATCATCCCCTCGGACGGGTCGATCCCTGCCACGCGGCCCGAGGTCAGCTCCCGGAGTTCGGCCGTCAGGTTGCCGGCGCCGCACCCCACGTCCAGGATGTCGGCATCCGGCGGGATGGCGAGCAGCTCCATGAGCTGCTTCCCTGCCGATGCCTGCACCAAGGACTTTTCCCGATAGAACGACGAGATTGTCGAAAAATCGCTCATGGTTGTCCTCCCTTTCTTACGGTCATGGTCCCACCATTCCCCGCCTGCTCATAGTGGGCGAAGGCTCGCACCACCTTGCCATCCGGCCCGAAATGGAAGACCTCGGCCGCCAGGCGCCCCTGGGCACCCCGGTAGTAAAGGGTGATGCTGTCGATACCGACCAGGGTCGAGATCAGCTCGAAACGGAGGTCCGGGATCAGGGCAAGGGCCTTGGCCCAGTAGGCACCGACCGCCACCTTCCCCTGCAACCTGCCGCTCGGCTCGCCGGCCACCTGGACGATCACCGGGGAGTTCATCTCGAAATCGTCGGCATAGTGGGAGAGCACCCGCTCCAGGTCGTGGCTGTTCCAGGCTTCGATCCATTCGTGCGAAAAATCTCGTGCAAAGTCGGCATCCATCTCTTTTCCTCCTGCGGTCGGGTTGGCACCTGTCGGTTTCCCGCTCCGGCAAGCACGGTCCGGGCATCCGGTAACCATGTTATTCGCGCACTCGACCGACCGTGTCAAGCAGAAACCGGACGGTCCGCAGCCACCACCTCCGTGCTCATGGCTCCCCTGGGGCAAGCCGATGGAAAAGGCCCGGATACCGCTTTGCCGGGCCGTTTCGCAACCGCACAATCTGTTGACTCAAGGGGAAAAAACAAGTAAGTTGGGGGCATTTAACTCTATCGGATTGTCCGCATGCTGCGAGCCTATCTGTTTCTGGTGTTTTTTGTCCCCCTGACATTCCTGCTGGCTTTCAGCGCCCTCATCGCCACGCTGTTCGATGCCAGCGGCAGGGCGTATCATTTCCATGCACGGCTCTGGAGCCGGATCAGCCTGCGGATGGCAGGGGCCAGGGTGGAAACCTTCGGCCAGGAGCTGATCCCCCGCGGCGAGCCGGTCATCTTCATGAGCAACCACCAGAGCAACTTCGATATCCTGGCCCTGTACCAGGCCATACCGGAGCGGTTCTCCTGGATCGCCAAGGAAGAGCTCTTCAATATCCCGGTCTTCGGCCATTCCATGCGGCGGGCCGGCTACATCCCGCTGGACAGAAGCGACGGCCGGCGTTCCCTGCGCAGCATGGTGGCCGCAGCCGCGCATATCCGGAACGGACACAGCGTGGTCATCTTTCCGGAAGGGACCCGTACCAACGACGGCGATCTCCTCCCCTTCAAGAGCGGAGGATTTCTCCTTACGGAAAAGGCCGGGGTTCCGATCGTGCCGGTCACCATCAACGGCAGCGGCCGGATCAACCCGGCCAAGGAGATCAGGCTCACGCCGGGAACCATTTCCATCTCCTTTGCCGAGCCGATCTCCGTGCAGGCGCAGGCGGGCCGCAGGCGAGACGACCTTGCCGAACAGGTCAAGGCGGCCATTTCCGCCAATCTGGAGCACTAGACGTGACATTCATCGCCATCGCCCTGATCGTCTGCGGCATCGCAGGGGTCGCCTGGGGGCTGCCCGCCCTGCACCGGCTGCGCACACCTTTTGACATCCTGGCAGCGCTCTCGGTGCTGGCCGGCGTCGTCGCCGCCCTTCTCGGCTGCCTGCTGGCAGCGGTGCCCGGGTTTTTCGCCGGATGAGTCGACCCATGGACAAACCGAAACATATCGCCCTGAACGTCGCCGTGGCCGGAGCCATCGCCCTTCTACTCATCTGGGGCACAACCCAGTACCGCCAGTGGAGCCAGTTCAGCAAAGGCGACCAGGCCCTTGCCAGCGGCGACTACATCGGCGCCATCGCCGGCTACGAGGCTGCCATTCACATGTACACCCCGCTCTCCCCGCTCGTGGGGCGTGCGGCGGACAAGCTCTGGCTCATCGCCCAGACCCTGGAACAGCGCGGAGACACTGCCAAGGCCCTGGTTGCCTACCGGTCGCTGCGCAGCTCCTTCTATGCCGTCCGCGGGCTGTATGCGCCGGGCAGGGAGTGGATCGACAAGTGCGATGCCCGCATCGCCGCGCTGATCGGCACCCCGGCCCCGCTGCCGCAGCAACCTGCCCGACCCTGAAAGGGGATCACCCATGACCACCGAGAACCGCGACACCACCGGCCTGAAGATCATCCCCCTGGGAGGGCTCGGTGAAATCGGCCTGAACATGGCGATCTTCGAATACGGCGACGACATCATCGTCGTCGACTGCGGCCTGATGTTCCCCGACGCCTCCATGCTCGGGATCGACCTGGTGGTGCCCGACATCACCTACCTCAGGGAGCGGGCCGACCGGGTCCGGGGCATCTTCCTGACCCATGGCCACGAAGACCACATCGGCGCCCTCCCCTATGTGCTGCCGGAGATCAACCCGCCCCTGTTCGGCACGGCCCTTACCCTGGGGCTGGTCAAGGCCAAGCTGAAGGAGTTCGACCTGGACGCCAAGGTGGACCTGCGGGTGATGAAGCCGCGCGGCACGGCGACCGTCGGCTGCTTCACCGTGGAGTTCATCAGGGTGACCCATTCCATCGTCGACGGCTGCGGCCTGGCCATCCGGACCCCGGAAGGGGTGGTGATCCATACCGGCGATTTCAAGATCGACCAGACCCCGGTGGATGGGGAGCTGACCGACCTGGCCACCTTCTCCCGCTACGGCGAGGCCGGGGTGCTGGCCCTCATGTCCGACTCCACCAACGTCAAGCGCCAGGGGTACACCATCTCCGAGCGCTCCGTGGGGGAGGCCTTCCTCGACCTCTTCCCCAAGTGCGCCGGCAGGATCATCGTGGCGGCCTTTTCCAGCAACGTCCACCGGGTCCAGCAGGTGGTGGATGCGGCCCTTGCCTGCAACCGCAAGGTGCTCCTCAACGGCCGCTCCATGATCGCCAACGTGCAGATCGCCCGCGAACTCGGCTACCTCAGGATTCCCGACGGGCTCCTCATCGACCTGAAGGAGCTCCCCCACCTCCCCAGGGAACAGGTCTGCATCGTCTCCACCGGCTCCCAGGGGGAGCCGATGAGCGCCCTGACCCGGATCGCCATGGACGATCACAAGCAGATCAAACTGGAACGGGGCGATACGGTCATCCTGTCGTCGCGGGTCATCCCCGGCAACGAAAAGACCATCACCGACATGATCAACCACCTTTACCGCCGCGGCGCCGAGGTCTTCCACGAGCAGGTCTCCGAGGTCCACGTCTCCGGACATGCCAGCCAGGAAGAACTGAAGCTGATGCTGAACCTCGTCCGGCCCCAGTGGTTCATCCCGGTGCACGGCGAATACCGTCACCTGGTCCGCCACGCCCGCCTTGCCCAGCTGGTCGGCATCCCGGCGGAGCGCTGCATCGTCGCCAACAACGGCGACGTCATCGCCTTCTCCCAGGGGGAAGGGTGCGTCCTCGGCCAGGTGGAAAGCGGCCGGATCTTCGTCGACGGCAAGGGGATCGGCGACGTGGGGGAGATCGTCCTCAAGGACCGCAAGCACCTCTCCGAGGACGGCATGGTCGTGGTCATCATCGGCATCGCCCAGACGAGCGGCGACATCATCTACGGCCCGGACATCGTCTCCCGCGGCTTCGTCTTCGAGGACGAAAGCCAGGATTACCTGGACGCGGCCCGCCAGGTGGTTACCGACACCCTGTCCCAGCTCAATGCCGAGGTGATGGGGGACTGGAACGAGGTCAAACAGGAGGTGCGGCAGGGACTGCGCCGCTTCTTCAAGAAAACCATCGAGCGGCGCCCCGTGATCCTGCCGCTCATCCTTGAAATGTAGCAAACCCCATGCATACTGGAATGGACCGACGATAAATCGCCATGGAAACCACTGAACCGAAAAAAGAGAAACTGACCAGCGAGATCAAGGGGATGCTCCTGGGGGCAGCCGGGCTCTTCCTGCTGGTGGCGCTGGCATCCTTCAACGCCGACGATCTCTCCTTCAATACCTTCTCGTCGGAGAATGTGATCCGCAACTTCGGCGGCCGGCTCGGCGCCCAGATCGCCGACCTCCTGCTGCAGTTCTTCGGCGTTGCCGCCTACCTGGTGCCCGGCGCCTGCCTGGTGACGGCCTACCGGCTGCTCCGTTTCAAGGAGCTGAAGCTGACCGTCTACAAGTGCTTCGCCTTTGTCGGTCTCATGGTCTCCCTCTCCGCCCTGTTCGCCTTCAACATCGAGTTCACCGACCTGCTCGGTCAGCGGATCCCCACCGGCGGCGCCATCGGCTACAAGACCGCCTCGCTCCTCAAGGGGCTGCTCGGCGTCACCGGGGCGCTGCTGTTGCTTTTGCCGATGCTGGCCGCCTCCATCACCATCATGTCGCGCTTCTCCTTTGTCCTGTTCGCCGACTGGTGGATCAACGCCCTGGGCGACCGCTGGTCGCGCTACCGCGAGAAACAGGCGCTCAACCGCGAGCTGCTGAAGGACGAAAAGCCGAAAAACAAGGATCGGGACAAGGCGGAACCGGTGATCAAGCCGGTAACGGTGGCACCTACCCCCTCCCCGGCTACCCAGACCAAGCGGGACAAGCGGGACGAAGAAAAGAGCCGCCCCCAGCAGGAGCTGTTCGATTTCGCCAAGAGCGACGGCGATTTCCGCACCCCGCCGCTCTCCCTCCTGGACCCGCCCCAGGCCAGCAGCCGCAAGGTGGACAAGGAAGTCCTCACCATGAACGCCCGGCTCCTGGAGAAGAAGCTCCGGGACTTCGGCGTCGAGGGAGAGGTGGTGGAGATCTGCCCCGGCCCGGTGGTCACCATGTACGAATTCGCGCCCGGACCGGGGATCAAGGTCAGCCGTATCGCCGGGCTTTCCGACGACCTCTCCATGGCGCTGCAGGCGCTCTCCATCCGGATCGTGGCACCGATCCCCGGCAAAGGGGTGGTGGGAATCGAACTCCCGAACCGCGACCGGGAGATGGTCTCTCTCAAGGAGATCTTTACCAGCGAGGAATTCCAGGCAGGGAAGCACAAGCTCCCCCTGGCGCTGGGCAAAGACATCGCCGGCATCCCGCTGGTGACCGACCTGGCGCGCATGCCCCACCTGCTGGTGGCGGGCGCCACCGGCTCGGGCAAGTCGGTCTCCATCAACACCATGATCCTGTCGCTCCTCTACACCGCCACCCCGCGCAACGTCCGGATCATCATGGTCGATCCGAAGATGCTGGAGCTCTCCGTCTATGACGGCATCCCCCACCTGCTGCTGCCGGTGGTGACCAACCCGAAGAAGGCCTCCCTGGCCATGCGCTGGGCAGTCGAGGAGATGGGGCGGCGCTATCGGCTCATGGCCGACAAGGGTGTCAGGAACATCGACTCCTACAACAAGGCACTGGAGCGGGAGGAAAAGGAGACCGCAGAGAACCTGGCCCGCGAGACCGTGGTGGTCGAGGAGGTGGAGGAGCCGGCCGGCGACGAGCAGATGGCCATCGAGGCGTTCCTGGAAAAGGACGAGCAGCTGGAGCACGGCCATCTCCCCTACATCGTCATCGTGGTGGACGAACTGGCCGACCTGATGATGGTGGCGGGCCGCGAGATCGAGGAATCCATCGCCCGGCTGGCCCAGATGGCCCGCGCCGCCGGCATCCACCTGATCCTGGCGACCCAGCGGCCGTCGGTCGACGTCATCACCGGCCTGATCAAGGCCAACTTCCCGGCCCGGATCTCCTTCCAGGTATCGAGCAAGATCGATTCCCGCACCATCCTCGACTGCAACGGCGCCGAATCGCTCCTGGGGGCCGGGGACATGCTCTTCCTGCCGCCGGGAACCGCCAAGCTGCAGCGGAGCCACGGCGCCTTCGTCTCCGACGCCGAGGTCCAGCGGGTGGTGGACTTCCTGAAGAAGCAGGGGAAGCCGGTCTACGACAAGTCGATCCTGGAGGTCAAGGCGGGCGACGACAAGGGGGGCAACGGCGACGAAGAGCTGGACGACCGCTACGACGACGCCGTAGCCCTGGTGGCAGAGGCCAAGCAGGCATCCATCTCCATGATCCAGCGCCGTCTCCGGATCGGCTACAACCGCGCCGCCCGGATCATCGAAAAGATGGAGCAGGAAGGAATCGTAGGCCCCTCCGACGGCACCAGCAAGCCGCGCGAAGTGTTCATCAACAAGCTGTAGGAGCTGTGTTTATGATCGTGGGCTACGCGCCCAACCATCGAAAATCCATTGATATCGGATACATGTTTGTATATATTTTTGAGGCATTTTTCCTATGACGCCCCTGGTAGTACGCATGCCCTAACATGATCGCAGGTATGCCGAGCCCAGGGGCTTTTGATTTTCATGAAGACTTAGGGGGACCCAGATGATCACGAAACTGACCCTACGAAATTTTAAGAGTATTGGCGAGCAGACATACCATTTTACAAAATTCGACCTTCTGGTCGGACGCAATAACAGTGGAAAGAGCACAATCCTCCAGTCACTTGCCATATGGCAGTTCTGCGTCGATGAATTTCACCGAGCCAAGAGGAGTGGGACCACCGGGATTCAGGTGGTACTGCCAAACTTTACCGCTCTTCCGGTACCACAATTCAACCTGCTTTGGAAAGACAGGACCGACCGACGCTATCCAGTAAAAAAGGGCAAGAAAACACAGGAGTATATCCTGATCGAGATCGACGTCACCTGGCTGACGTCGCACAATGAAGAACGTTCGTTCGGCGTCAGGCTGCGTTACAACTCTCCGCAGGCTCTCTATGCCATTCCTGCCGAAGGATGGTCAAAATTCAGGGAACTGGAGAAAGAGAAGCTTCTGCCAGTTATCGCCTATGTTCCTCCTTTTTCCGGTCTAGAGCCAAGCGAGGAGTGGCGCGATGACGGCCCACTCAAGAAACAGATTGGCAAGGCACAGCCCGGCAGTGTTTTACGCAACCTTATGCAGAGGGTTTTTACGCAGGCTGAAAGGGACGGCGGCGAACGGAAAAAGGTTCGTTCGAACTGGATAGAAGTATGCAGGGTCGTGAAAAGCTGGTTTTCCGTGGAGCTTAGGAAACCGAAGTACGAGCAAGGTGTCGATACAGAGATACTTTGCGAATATCAGCAGGGTGACAAAGCCTACGACATCATCGCAGGCGGCAGCGGTTTCCACCAGACACTGACCCTCCTTGCCTTTCTTTATGGGTACCGTCCCACAACTATCCTGCTGGACGAGCCAGATGCTCACCTCCACGTTAACCTGCAGCGCGAGATTCTCGATTACTTCAAAGCAAAATCAAACGAGCAGAACGTGCAGTTTCTGATAGCTACCCACGCGGAGGAGTTCGTTAAGGGAGTCGACGCAAGCCAGATCGTTTCGCTTCTGGGGCAGCAGCCCAAACGGGTTGAATCAACCCCTGAAGTGCTAAGGGCAATGGCAGACGTATCAAATGCGGAGTTGACCGAGCTGTGGGCTTCTCCAATAATGCTATACGTTGAAGGGGAAAGCGACGAGCGTATCCTTCGGGCTTGGGCAAAGACTTGCGGGGCCGAGAAATATCTCGCCAAAGTCTGTTTTCGTACGATGGGTGGAGGCACCAAGCAGCTCATGAAGGATTCGGCTGACAGGCACTTTGAGGCGTTACGGTGCATCATCCCTGGAGTAAACAGGTTGATGCTCTTTGATTTCGACGAGACAGCGACCTATCACCCTGAACCCGACAATCCTGCCCTATTCGAGTGGAAGCGCAAAAATATCGAGAATTATCTCCTTGTTCCCGACGCCTGGGTTCGAGCTGCATTGGGACAACTGGGTTTTAAATCTGACGAACTATTTGCAGCGCCTATTGAAGCGGCGATACAGGAGTTCTTTGCCAGTGAGAACCTGACGTTGCCTATCGGCAAGACATGGCGCAATCTCAAAGCACGGATTTTCACTGACATCAACGGGAAAAAGCTTCTTTTTGAAAATGATGAATCTCTCTTTCAGTTTTTACGTGCTCAGACGCCGTCAATCGAATTAATTCGGGAGGCGGTTGCTGGCAACATGACAGTAGAGGAAATACACGATGATGTTTTCACTTTCTTTGCAAAGCTCGAGAGAATTGCGAAGAGTTCTGCAAAATATATATGAGTTGTTCAATGAGCCGCTGCCCTTCTCTTCTTTGAATGAACACTGTGTTATTCTTGGAGCTTAACCGAAACCGTTCGACAATATTGCTTCATGCGGCATACAATAACGGAGCCAGCCGTAATGCTCACCAAATCCGAACAAAACCGACTCTCCTCACTTCTGGCGCTCACCGACTCAGATGATGCCCTCACCCTCTGCGAACTAGAAGGCTATCTCTTCGGTCTGGCCATAACACCGGAAGCAATCGTCCCAAGCGAATGGATGCCGCCGATCTTCGGCGGTGAAATGCCAACCTTCGATTCCATGAAGGCCGAGACGCTGACCGGAACCTTGATGAGGACGTACAACCGCTTCTGCACGAAAAATTACAATGACGAACTATTTTTTCCGTTTGAGGGAAAGAAGTTGACCACCAATTCCGTTGGGAACCGTCTTGAGTGGGCATACGGCTTTCAGCGGGCTCTGCTGCTCCGTCCAAGGCTCTGGACACCACCGGAAAACGATCCCGGATTGACCGGGGAACAGCATCACGACATCATGATGAGCCATGCGATTTTGATCGGGCTGAATGCCCCGGACGAAATATCCAACCTCTTCGTTGATATGGATGATAAACTTGGCATCGATCCTAAGGATACGATCCAGGCACGGGCATCGCTCCTTACCCAGCTCCATCATGCCGTAACCGTCCTGCAGTGGTACAGTGCCCGTAAAGAAGAGGCGCGCCGAAAGAGAATTGAGCAGATCAGCCGGATTGCAACCCCGACGACCTCGGAAAAGATCGGACGCAACGGACCATGCCCCTGTGGCAGCGGAAAGAAATTCAAGAAGTGCTGTGGATGAGTGCTGTGTAAATTGCGGGAACAATTACCACTGCCAAACTATGCGATTATCAGCATTTCCCCAGCGGAGGCATTTCAGGAGTCGGCATGAACCTCAACACAGACCATCTCAAGCGCTGCATCCAGACTATGCAATCGTCTTTGAACCTGTATGAGCGGGCCGAGCCGGAGAGTATCGACCAGGAGGTCTTTCGCAACGCCATTGTCAAAGGGTATGAACTGACCCAGGAAACGGCATTCAAACTGCTGAAAAAGGTCCTCAAGGATTTCGGTCATGGAGCAAAGAAGCTCGATGCCACGCCGATCAAGGAGATCCTGCGACTTGCCGCCACCCATGGCATCATGACCCTGGATGAGGTCGAACGCTGGTTCGCCTACCGTGACAATCGCAACAGTACGGCCCATGACTACGGTGAAGGGTTTGCCAGGGAGACACTGGTGCTGCTTCCCGGCTTCATTGCCGATGTCTCGCGCCTGGAAGCTCTGTTGCGCGAACGGTTCGGAGCAAACGAGAGCGATGCCAAGGCTTGAACCATCCACCCTGAGGCTCTCCCCGCGCCACCTGGCGATGCTGCTTGAGCTGTTGCATCGGCATGTCCCCGATGCCGAGGTATGGGCCTATGGCAGCCGAGTTAACGGCGATTGCCATGACGCCAGCGATCTGGACCTCGTTCTTCGCAACCCCGCGGCAGACGGCTCTGCCGTCTCCGGTCTCCCTGGCCTTGCGGAAGCGCTCGTGGAAAGCAATCTTCCCATAAAGGTTGATGTAGTGGATTGGTCGAGGATTCCGGATGCGTTCCGCAGGGAGATCGAGCGGGCATACGTGTTGGTGCAGGAAGGGAGAAAATGAGAAATCTGCAGATGAGCACCGTTGGTGAGGTCGGATGATCCGATCTTTTACCTGCAGCAGACGTCAACCATTGCCAACTGCGGAGGAAAAACAGTTATGACCCATTGCCGCAAAGACAATCTCGTCCATTTCGCCGTGACCATCATCAGCAAGGACCGCCCCGGCATCGTGGCCGACGTGACCGAGGTGCTCTATCGTCTCGGCTGCAACATCGAGGATTCGAGCTGCACCATGCTGGGTGGCGACTTTGCCATGATCCTGGTCGTCTCCCACGACAAGCCGTTCGCCAAGGCCAAGCTGGCAGACGAGTTCAAGCTGCTTCACGAGCGGACCGGGCTGCAGATCCACATCCGCTCCCTCTCCGAGGAGGAGATCTGCCCGGTCAGGGAAGAGGGGGAACTCTGCCTGGTCTCGGTCTACGGCTCTGACCAGCCGGGGATCGTCTACCGGGTGACCCGCGCCCTGGCCGACCGCAGGGTCAACATCACCGACCTGAACACCAAGCTGATCGGCACCAGGGAAGAGCCGGTCTATGTGCTGATGCTGGAGGCGATCCTTCCCGTGGGCATCACCGTGGAGGACGCAAGCGCCCTGCTCGACAATCTCAAAAAGGAGCTGAACGTGGAGATTTCGGTACGCGCCATCACGCCGGTCTCCCTGTGACAACCTAGATGCCTGTCCAGAATATCCTCCTCTATCCCCATCCCATCCTGAAGAAGATGGCCCGGCCGGTGGACCGCCTCGACGACGAGATCAGCGGTCTCGTCCAGGACCTGATCGACACCATGCGCGAAGGCCCCGGCTCTGTGGGTGTGGCGGCACCGCAGATCGGCGTGTCGCTGCGCGTCTGCGTGGTGGACGTTTCCGCCAGCCGGCACGGCAAGGAGAACAACCACGGCCTCTTGGTGCTGGTAAACCCGGAGATTGTCGAACGGGAAGGAGGAGCGATCATGCGCGAGGGGTGCATGAGCGTGCCGGACTATACCGGCGACGTGGAGCGGGCCACCCGGATCAGGCTCCGCTTCCGGGAAACGGACGGCACGGAGCGGGAGATCGAGGCGAGCGGTTTCGAGGCGGTGGCGATCCAGCACGAGATGGACCACCTGGACGGGGTACTCTTCCTGGACCGGATCGTGTCGCTGAAAACCGGGCTGTTCAGGCGCAAAAACTACCGGTGATGCATTCGAAAAACCTCACACCCCCGCAAGGGTCCTCCCTGCAGACAGCAGATCCTCCACCACCGCAGGATCATTGGCCTCGCTGTAGAGCCTGAGCACCGGCTCGGTCCCCGAAGGCCGGACCAGGAGCCAGGCCCCGTCGCTAAAGATGAACTTGAAACCGTCGCGGAAGTTGGTGGCCGCCACAGCGCGTCCGGCGATTGCTGCCGGCGCATCGTCCCGCAGCCGGGCGATGAGCGCCGCCTTGGCCTCCTGGCCGATGGGAAGGTCGATCCTCCGGTAGTAGAAGTGGCCGATCTCGTCCATGGTCTCGTTCAGGAGCTGGCGCAGCCCCTTGCCGGTCATGGCCATCGCCTCCAAGAGCAGTAAGCCCATCAGGATACCGTCACGTTCCGGGATATGCCCCTTGACCCCGAGTCCGCCCGACTCCTCCCCCCCCATCAGGATGTCATGCTCCAGCATCAGTTCGCAGATATGCTTGAAGCCGATGGGGGTCTCGTAGAGCTCAAGGCCGAATTTTTCGGCCAGCAGATCGATCATCCTGGTGGTGGAGACGGTCTTCACCACCCCGCCAAAGAGCCCTTTGCGCTCGTAGAGATGGCGCAGAAGCACCGTGAAGATCATGTGGGAGGAGAAGAAGGCGCCGGTCTCGTCCACGGCGCCGATCCGGTCGGCATCGCCGTCCAGGGCCAGTCCCGCGCGATAGCCGCCTGCCTGCACCATGGCCGCCAGCTCGGTGAGGTGCTCTTCGGTCGGCTCGGGCGGCTGGCCGCCGAAGGCGGGGTTCTGTTCGCCGTGGATCTCGGCGACACCGGGGAGCAGCCGGGGGAAGAAGCCGCAACCGGCGCCGAACATCGGGTCGACCACCACCGGAATCGCAGCCTGGCGGATTTTCTCCAGGTCGATGTAGCGGTCGAGCTGGGCAAGATAGCCGGCAGCGGCATCGAACATCACCAGACGCCCCGCTGCCAGGGCGTCCGCGAGCGACTCTTCCCTGACGGGCCGCGCCTGGGCCATATTGGCGGCTACCAGCTCCTCCAGCTCCCTGGTGGTTGAGGGACGGGCGGAACCGCCGAAGGATTCCTTGATCTTGAAGCCGTTGTAGCACGGAGGGTTGTGGCTGGCGGTGATCATCACGCCGGCGCCGGCCCCCAGCTCGCGGACGGCCCACGAGACCGCCGGGGTCGGGGCATAGGCATCGGCCAGCCAGACCCGCAGGCCGTTGCCGCAGGCGATCTCCACCACCCGCTCGGCAAATTCGCGGGAGAGGAAACGCCGGTCGTAGCCGACCACCAGCCCCTTGCCGGCCAGGCCATGCCGGTGCAGATAATCCATGGTCGCCTGGGCCACCAGCGAAAGATTGTCAAAGGTGAATTCACGGGCAATGACACCGCGCCACCCATCGGTTCCGAAGAGAATCTGCACGTACTGCTCCTTCCGGTCCCCCGCGGGGGACGGTTCCATGAAAAGCCCGTCAATTTTTACCGCTTCTGTACCGATTGTCAACCCCCGATTCCCTGCGACATCGCGTCGATTCGTGATGCAAAGGGTTTGACATGCTACGGAACATTTACTACTATCGCCTGATCTTCGTATACGACAGGACTACCGCTCAGACCGAGGAGACCATGGAAGACCGGATCAAGCAGGAGATCAGAGATCTGCTCAAGGAACGGAATGCCGTTCTGCTCGCCCACAACTACATGCGCGACGAGGTCCAGGAGATTGCCGACCTGACCGGCGATTCGCTGGGGCTTTCCATCGAGGCTGCCCGCACGGAGAGCGACGTCATCGTCTTCTGCGGGGTCCATTTCATGGCCGAATCGGCCGCCATCCTCTCCCCCGGCAAGACGGTGCTGCTGCCGCGGCTGGACGCCGGCTGCCCCATGGCGGACATGGTAACCGTGGAGGAGCTGGTCGCCCTCAAGGAGCGACACCCCGGCGTGCCGGTGGTCACCTACGTCAACTCCTCCGCCGCGGTCAAGGCGGTGAGCGACATCTGCTGTACCTCGGCCAACGCGCAGAAGGTGGTCGCCTCCCTCCCCGACCGGGAGATCATCTTTGTCCCGGACCGCAACCTGGGGCGCTACGTGGCCCGCACCTCAGACAAGGTCTTCCACTTCTGGGACGGCTACTGCCCCACCCATGAGCGGCTGAAGGCAGAGGATGTCCGCCGCCGGAAGGAAGAGTACCCCGACGCCCTCTTTATCTGCCACCCCGAATGCAACCCCGCAGTGGTGGACCTTGCCGACCATGTCTGTTCCACCACCGGCATGTACGACTGGTGCCGGCAGAGCCCGGCCCGCCGCTTCATCATCGGCACCGAGGCAGGCATCCTCTATCGCCTCCGGGCGGACAATCCGGGCAAGGAGTTCATCCAGGCTTCGCCCGCCCTCATCTGCCCCAACATGAAGCTGACCTCCCTGGAGGACATCCGCGCGGCCCTGACCGGCATGGAACCAGTGGTCACCGTGTCCGAGGATATCCGCATCCCGGCAAAAAGGTCGCTGGACCGGATGCTGGCCATCCCGCGGGACTGACGGAAACAGGCTGCGCCAGCCGCGCGCCTTCTGAGGAACAGGCCATGATCAAACCCTTCCAGGGGATGCACCCCCGGATCGACCCGAGTGTCTTCATCGCCGAAACCGCCGTCATCATCGGCGACGTCACCATCGGTCCCCAGAGCAGCATCTGGTACAACGTGGTGGCACGGGGCGATGTGAACTTCATCCGGATCGGCGCCCGAAGCAACATCCAGGACCTCTCCATGCTCCATGTCACCCACCGCAAGGATACCGGCGATCCGGGCGCGCCGCTGGTCATCGGCGACGACGTGACGGTCGGCCACAGCGTCACCCTCCATGGCTGCACCATCGGCAATGGCGCCTTCATCGGCATGCAGGCGATCGTCATGGACAAGGTGTTCGTGGGGGAAGGTGCTCTGGTGGGTGCGAGGGCGCTGGTCTCCGAGGGGACCGTGATTCCGCCCCACACCCTCTGGGTCGGCGCCCCTGCCAAGAACAAGCGCGACCTCACCCCGGACGAAATCGCCTGGTTGCGGAAATCGCCGCAGAATTACGTGAATTACGCCCTCCAGTTCATCGAAGACGGGCTGTCCGCACTCCCCCCTGCCTAGCTCCGATACGCAAAAGGGGGACGAATCCTCGCCCCCCTGTCACATGTCTCTACTGCCGGCGCGGTTTCAGCCGGTGTTCACCGACCTCAGGGCCGGCGGAGATTTCCTCCCCATGACTCACGCGCTACATCCAGTGCAGCACTGAATGCCTCCACCGTGAGCGGCTTGGGCAGAAAGCCCAGCGCCCCCAGCTCGCGACAGACCTCCTTGTCGTGGGGGTCTTCCGACGAGGTCAGGATGTAGATCGGCAGGGTTCGGGTTCGTTCATCGCCGCGCAGTTTGCGCAGCACCTCAAGACCGTCGAGCTTGGGCAGTCGCAAATCCAGCAATACGAAACACGGATTTCCGAGACGTGGTGGAGCCCCTGTCACCTCGTCTCCCAGCAGCAGGTTGATCGCTTCTCTCCCGTCACGGGCAACACGCACCTCGTTGAACCCCATCTTGTGCAGGGTCCTGAGGGCCAGAAACTCATCGTCACTATTATCCTCGACTAGCAAAATGCTCGTTTCAGACACGCTCCAGCCCCCTTTCGCCGGTCGCAGGCAGCCTCATGACATCAAATCTACCATGTTCGATCAACAATTCCAGATCAACCTCAGCGCATGGTGCAGCCCCTTTATCGAACCGGGAGTCTTCCCTGTTACGCGGATAGCCCCCCCGCAGCTTCCAGTGTGAAATAGAAAATGGCGCCTTGCCCTTCCCGGGATTCCGCCCAGATCCTGCCGCCATGCCGTTCCACGATCCGTGCCACCGTAACCAGGCCGATCCCCGTACCCGGATAGTCCTCCATCCGGTGGAGCCGCTGAAACGGGATAAACAGCTTGTCGATGTAGGCCATATCGAAGCCGACCCCGTTATCCCGGACGAAGTAGACCGGCGTCTCCTGCTGGAATTCCCTGCCGACCTCGATGCACGCCTCATCGACCTTCCAGGTGTACTTGACGGCATTCCCCAACAGGTTTTCCAGGCAGATCCTGAGGAGCATCGGGTCGCCATTTACCGTGAGATCCGGCGTAATGACGAACTGCAGGCGCCGCTCATGCTCGGCACCGCGGAACTCTCCGGCCAGCTGCTCCGCAATGGCGGACAGGTTCACCTGCTGGCAGTGGATCTCGGCACGGGAAAGCCTGCTCAACATGAGGATGGCATCGATCACCGTCCGCAGCTGCGTGCTCGACCTGGCTATCCGCTCCACATAGTAGCAGCGGCTCCGGTCTGGCTGCCCTTCGCACTCTTCCAGGAGTGCGGTGCTGAAGCCCTGAATCCGCGCTATCGGGGCACGAAGCTCGTGGGAAATAGCATAACAGAACTCTGCCAGTTCATGGCTGGTTTTTTCCAGCTCCTGCGTCCGCTGCAGCACCAGATGCTCCAACTCTACATTCAGCCGCTTCACCTCTTGTTCGGCCTGCTTCCGTTCCGTAATGTCCCGGTTCGAGGCCCGGCGCCCGTGATACTCCCCCTCACTGCCGATTATGGGCCGACAGACATGCCCGATGCAACGCGTCTCCCCGTTCCTGGTGATGATACGGAACTCCAGCTCGTCATGGGCATCTGTCGGAACCGTTACCGCCAGCGACTCGGTGTAGTGCTTCATGAAGGACACCCTGTCGTCGGGGTGGATGATCCGTTCGAGCAGTTGTGCGTCTGCCAGCAGCTCCTCCGGAGCGTACCCGGTCAGCCTCTCGCAGGCTGGCGATAGGTACTTGAAGCTCCCGTCGGGCGCTATCCAGTATTCCCAGCCACTGGTGAAATCCGCTACCGTCCTGAATTTCTCTTCGCTCAGGCGGAATTCGTCAAGGGTCTTTTGCAGCCGCTGCGCCATGCTCCGGAAACTTTCCATGAGCTGGCCGAATTCATCGGAGCGTTGCGGGAGGAGGCCGATCCTGGAGAAATCCCCGCGGCCGAGTGCCCGTGCATGTCGCGCCAGATCCTCAAGCGGATGGGTCATGCTGGAGGCGGTAAACCAGATCAGCGTGGCGGAAAGCAGGGTCATGAGCAGGGCAAATATGACCATTTCCCTGCCATGCTGCCACGCCTCGCTGAAGAGCAGCTTCTTCGGGGCCTCTATCCTGAGAAACCAGGGAGTCTGTCTGCCGGACCCATCTTTCCCCCTCGTGGCAATGAGCATGATCTGCTCACGGGATTCCACGGTCAGGTCGGTTGCCCCTTTGGCGTTAATCCCGGCCAGGTACCCCTTCAATGTCGGCCAGTCATCAGCCAGCCGATTAACTCCTTTCCCGCCGGCATTCGAATAGAGGAGCAGGCCATCGCTACCGATCATTTCCACTTTCAGGGGGGGCAAGCCCTCCTGCCGGTAGATGTCGAATCCCCGCACCAGTTCACTGAGCCGGGTGAACGGCACCCGGGCGATCAGCACCCCCGTAGGGCTGCCCTGCTGATTGAACACCTGGCGGTAGATGTGTATCGTCGCTGAATGCAGGTCATCGGAGACTTCCATACCATAGCCTGAAGTTTCCTGCACAGCCCGGCATTCAG
>Ga0208371_1000226_pt1 | contig 16950 bp, 13 predicted proteins | sample SubbioCR12Aug_1A_FD_184827 | JGI IMG/M metagenome (GOLD analysis project Ga0208371, IMG submission 184827) | Serpentinite rock and fluid subsurface biosphere microbial communities from McLaughlin Reserve, California, USA - CR12Aug_1A (SPAdes) | ecosystem: Environmental > Terrestrial > Deep... | reverse complement strand
TGCCGATTGCCACCGAGATGCTCGACCCGATCACGCCCGAGTACCTGGCCGACCACCTCTCCTGGGGGGCCATCGGCGCCCGCACCACCGAATCCCAGACCCACCGCGAGCTGGCCAGCGGCCTCTCCTTCCCGATCGGCTTCAAGAACGGCACGGACGGCAACCTGCAGATCGCCATCGACGCCATGATCGCAGCCCTCCACCCCCACCACTTCCTCGGCATCAACCGGGAAGGGCTCGCATCCATCGTGCAGACCACCGGCAACCCGGATGTCCATATCGTCCTGCGTGGCGGGAAAAAACCGAACTATTCACCCGAAGACATCAAGAAGTCCGAGGAGATGCTGCAGAAGGCCGGCCTCTTCCCCACCGTCATGGTCGACTGCAGCCATGGCAACTCGGAAAAGGACCACGAGAAGCAGCCGGCAGTGCTGGAATCGGTCATCGACCAGATCGAGGCGGGCAACCGCTCCATCTCCGGCGTGATGATCGAGAGCTACCTGCAGGACGGCAACCAGCCGATGCCGAAGAGCCCGGCCCAGTTGAAATACGGCGTCTCCATCACCGACAAGTGCCTCGGCTGGGAGACCACGGAGACCATCCTGCGCCATGCCCATGCCCGGCTGAAGAAATGCGGCGGTCGCCGTATCGACTGATCCGGCTCCCCCCTTCGCGCAGCCACTGCTGCAACGTCCACAAAAAAAGCGCTGCCCCGTGCAAAGGGGAGCGCTTTTTTTATTCCGCAATGTCCGGTTTTCTCAGGGGCTGCCGAACCGGTAGAAGGCAAAGCGGACCGTGCCGTCCTCCTGCCAGAGGGTGTCGATGAGCAGGGCGTTCTCTCCCGGTTTCCGGCGATAGCTGTTCGGGTCGTTGATCCAGGTGATGGAGGGGTTGCGGTAGAAGGCCCGCAGCGCCTGCTGGACAAAGGCGCGGCCGGCAGGGGCGTTGTTCACGTAGAGGAAGGTATGGGGGGGGAACTGGGGAACCTCTTGCATCAGGGCGGTGAGAAACCGCTGCATCCCCTCCCCTTCCTGCTGCCAGACCCTGCCCCGCACCTGGGCCTGCCAGAGATTGAAGCCGACAAAACCGGCCAGGCAGAACCCGATGATGCCGGCGGCGAGCCGCGGGGAGAGGCGGTCGCGCAGCCGCATCAGGAGTGCCGCAAGGACGATGGCCGCCCCTGCCGAGGGGAGGTAGAGGTGGCGGCTGAGCGAATTGCAGATATAGCGCGGCTCCAGCTGGGTCAGCGTGCTGAGGCTCTGGGGGAGGAAGGTGAAGAAGACCCAGGCATAGCCCAGGATGAGGAGCCGGCGGTCTTTTACCAGCAGAAAGCTGAGCGGCACCAGGAGACAGGTGAGGTAGAGGCGCAGATCGTTGGCCCCCCACCGGCTGTCCGGGGTGAGAAAGAACGCGGTAAAGCCGGTGAAGAGGCTGCGCAGGGGGCGGAAGCCGGAATAGCGTGCCACCTCTGCCTGGGTGCCGAAGATCTGGTAGGTGACGACATAGTTCAGAAGCACGTAGAAGACCACCACCGCGCAGTAGGCAGCCAGCCTGAGCACGACGGCCTTCTTCTCCCGCAGGCCGTCGAACCAGAAAAGCTCCAGTAGCCCCACCACGAACGGCAGCGATGCCGCCTCCTCCTTGCTGAAGACCGCCATGGCAAACCAGCAGAGCGACAGCCACCACTGGCGCCGGTTGCCGGTCCGGCGGAACACCACGTAGGCATGGAGGGTGAGGAGATAGAAGGCCAGGTTCAGCAGGGTGCTGTTGGCCGCCTTCCAGAGCGCCGCGTCGATGCCGACGGCGCTGGCGACAAAGATCGTTGCGGCGACAAAGGCGCACCAGCGGTCGGCCAGGAGCCGGTTCAGGAAGCGGTAGAAGAGGATGGCGTTGAGACACCAGAGGAAGGCGCCGAAGAGGTTGTAGCCGAAGGGGTCATAGCCCGAGACGGCGTAGAGCGGCCAGGCAGCGGCGTTGGCCACGAAGCGGAGAATGTAGTTGTAGCCGAGCAGGACCGCCTTCGGCCCCTGGTTGATATGCTCCAGGATGGCAAAATCGTCGAAGGCGAAGAAATTGCTCAGAAACGGACCGAAAAAGGCGGCGGTAATAACCAGGGCCAGACCGGCAAAGGCAAAAAAGAGGGGGCGGCCGTTTTCCGGCAGTCCCCCTCGTTTCGGGTCGTACTGATCCACCTGTCAGATCCCGCAGCCGCAGCCGCGACTGCACTTGGCGGTCGGCATGTGCAGCGCCCTGATGAAGGTCGCCTCGGTCGCCTTCCGGATCTCATCCACCACGGCAGGAGGCACGGCCGTGTCGAGGGAAAGGATGACCATCGCCTCTCCCCTTTTCTCGCTGCGGCCCAGGTTCATGGAGGCGATGTTGATGTCGTGCTGCCCCATGATGGTGCCGATCTTGCCGATCATGCCGGGGCGATCCTCGTAGTGGAGCAGCAGCATGTGCTCCTCCGGGGTGAAGTCCATGTTGTAGTCGCGCAGCCGGACGATGCGGGGCGCCCCTTCGAAGAGGGTGCCGGAGACCAGCCGCCGCTTCCCCCCCTCCCCTTCGATGACCAGGGTGATCAGGTTGGAGAAGGCGTCGGTCTGGGTCGACTTGGTCTCCTCGATGGTGATCCCCATCTGCTCGGCGATCAGCGAGGCATTGACCATGTTCACGTCCTGCTCCACGCGCCGGTTGAGCAGTGCGGCGATACCGCAGACCGCCAGCGGCGTACAGTCGTAATGGGCGATATTCCCGGCAAAACCGAAGGTAACCTTGGCCGGGTTGGAATCGACCAGCTGGATGCCGAAATCGCACATGACGCTCATCAGGTTGAGGAACGGCCGCATCTGGTCCATCAGCGCCAGGTCGAAACGGGGGATGTTCACGGCATTCTCCAGCGGCTGCTCGTCCAGGTAGTTGAGGATCTCCTTGGAAACGTCCACTGCCACGTTCACCTGGGCCTCGAAGGTATTGGCCCCCAGGTGCGGGGTAACCACCATCCGTTCGTGGGTGATGAGCTGGCGGAGGATATCCGAATCGGGAGGCTCCTTGGTGTAGACGTCAATCCCGGCAACGGCGATCTTCCCCGAATTGAGGGCGTTCAAGAGCGCTGCCTCGTTGTAGATACCGCCGCGGGCCACGTTGAGGACAATGACGCCGTCCTTCATCATGGCGAGTTCGCGCTCGCCGATCATGTCACGGGTTTCCTCGGTGAGCGGCGTGTGGACGGTGATGATGTCGCAATTCTTGTAGATCTCGTCGTGGGAAACCAGCTTGACCCCCAGGTCATGGGCCCGTTTCACCGCAATATAAGGGTCGCAGGCCAGCACCTCGCACTCGAAGGCCTTCAGCCTGGTGGCGACACGCCCCCCCACCTTGCCCAGGCCGATGACGCCGGCGGTCCGCCCTTTCAGCTCATAGCCGGTGAACGGCGCCCGCTTCCATTCCCCCCCCTTGAGCGAGGAGTTTGCCTTGGTCACGTTGCGGCAGGCGGCCAGAAGGAGCGCCATGGTATGCTCGGCAGCGCTGTTGGTGTTGCCGAAGGGTGCGTTGACCACGATAACGCCGCGGGAGCTGGCATATTCCACATCCACGTTGTCGATGCCGACCCCGGCCCGGGCAACCATCTTCAGCTTCCTGCCGGCATCGAGCACGTCCCGGTCCACGGTGGTGCCGCTACGGGTGATGATCACCTCGTAGTCGCCGATAATCTTCAGGAGTTCATCCTTCTTGAGGCCGAGACGCACCTCGAGCTCGACCCGCGGGTCCTGCCTCAGCAGCGCCAGCCCTTCGCCGGCTACCTCATCGGTAACAATCACTTTCATTGCATCGATCTCCTTGTTGCCATTGTTGCCACAGCGCGCAGATAGCGCCTGCAGCCCGGCCGCACGGTCCCGCCGCGTACCGGCCGGCCGTGAAATACGCATAATAGACCCGCCGGGGAAAAAATGCAAGACCGGGGGGCGGCATTCGTGGTATACAGTCCCCCCATGAAACAGAGCAGCCCGTTCCATATCGTTCTCGTCGAGCCGGAGATACCGCCCAACACCGGCAACATCGCCCGTCTCTGCGCCGCCACCGGCACTCCCCTGCACCTGGTGGGAAAGCTCGGCTTCTCCCTGGACGACCGCTACCTGAAGCGGGCCGGGCTCGACTACTGGCACTCCGTGGAGTTGAGCACCTGGCCCGACCTGGCAACGCTGCAGGCAGCCTTTCCCTTTGCCCGCTTCGTCTACGCCAGCAAGAAGGCAGCCGCCTGCCACACCGCGTTTCCGTTTCGCGAGGGGGATTTCCTGGTCTTCGGCAAAGAGACCGAGGGGCTCCCCGACGCCCTGATCGACGCCCACCCCGACACCTGCATCCGCATCCCCATCTTCGGCAACGTCCGCAGCCTCAACCTCTCCACCGCAACAGGGATCGTGCTGTATGAAGCGCTGCGCCAGGTGGGACGGCTGGAATAAGGTATCTCCTGCCCGGCTCTCTCCCGATCCGCCACGCCACTGGAACATGGTATCCCGGACAGTCCAATTCACACCCACTCCACATGAAGTCAATCCGCTAATGAAATACTATCATGTCGTAGCACAAGCAAAGACACTTGCTGCATGTCGGCAATTTTCAGTCATAACCAAGTGAAATAACAGAACGTGCCTGACAAATACACTGTTGTGGCAGATGATACCGCGTTTCAGAGCTAAATTCACCTTGCCTGTTGCAAGAAGCCCCGATTTCCGTGGAGGATGTCGATCCGGATGGTGGAGACGTAATCGGTCGGGGACACCCGGTGGATGGGGGAGCAGGATTTGGTGGAGAGGGAGATATGGGGGGAGGCTATTTTCATCCACTTCTTGCAGCGTCACTTGAACTTGAGGACCACAAATCTAACTGCTGCGAAACAGCGGGAACCTCCTTGTATTTCCGGCCAGTTGTCCTTGACGTCTTCTGTTTAATTGTGTCGAGGTACTTCTTCTCGGCGCTATCCAATGTCCTGCGAAACCAGGCGTCTTCTACACCTTTTGCGGCCTGTTGGCCTGAATGTTTAATAACCGCAAAGCCTTCGAGCAATTCGACAAGTTCCAGTTCATACCAGGCATTCTTTGGGCTTGTCGCCTCCAGCCGTGTCTTTTGCAAGATCTTCATGGGGCCTCCATGTTTGTCTAATCCGCAGCCAACAACGTAGGCTCCTCCATGGCGGCATCAACCACCTCCGTCGGCATGGATTTGCTCGGCTTGACCCCCAGCCCTTTCAGCATTTCGGCCTGACGAATAACATTGCCCCGACCATCGACAAACTTGCCATAGGCCTTGTCGTATTCGTTCTGGGCCTGTTTGATCCGGTTGCCGACACCCTTGAGGTCTTCAACGAATCCGACCAGCTTGTCGTACAGCTCCGCCCCGCGCCTGGCGATCTCCTGGGCGTTGCGATTCTGCTGTTCCTGCCTCCACAGGTGGGCTACGGTACGAACGACAAAAAGCAAGGTGCTTGGGCTTACCAGCAGGACATTCCGTTTCCAGGCATCCTGCCACAAATCATTATCGTGTGAGATAGCCAGCATGAACGCCGGTTCCACTGGAATGAACATCAACACAAAGTCCAGCGATTTTACCCCATGGATGCCCTGATAATTCTTTTCTGACAGCCCCTTGATGTGGCCTCGTACCGCTTCCAGGTGCCGTTTCATCGCCGCGTCACGCTCAGCATCGTCCTCAGTATTGACGTACTCTTCGTAAGCGTTCAGCATCACCTTGGCATCAACAATGATGTTCCGCTCCTCCGGCAAGTGAATGATCACATCAGGCTGGGCGCGACTGCCATCATCGCGGGTATGACTTTCCTGCACATCATACTCATACCCTTTGCGCAACCCCGATGACTCCAGGATTTTTTCCAGAATCATCTCGCCCCAGTTGCCGCGGGTCTTACTGGAACCTTTCAAGGCACGGGTTAGATTGTGAGCGTCATCGGAGAGTTGCTTGTTTAGCTCCATCAGGTGCTTCACCTGTTGGGCCAATGCGCTCCGTTCCTGACCTTCCTTGATGTAGACCTCTTCCACCTTACCTTGGAACTCGGTCAGCTTGATCTTGAGCGGTTCCAGCAGTTGGCCGATGTTGGTCTGGTTCTGTTCGGTAAAGCGCTTGGCCTTCTCCTCTAAAATTTCGCTTGCCAACGCTTTAAACTGGTTGGAAAGCTGCTCCCGCGCCTCATTGAGCAGGGCCAGCTTTTCCTCATTCTGGCGACGTTCGGCGTCCAGGTTGGTAGAAAGCTCGGCAAACTCCGTGCTCATCTTTTGCAGGTCTGCCAGCAGTTGATCCCGCCGTGAGGTGAGAGAGCGCGATTCATCCGTGAGCCGGTTGATTTCCTGAGTCTGGCTTGTCATTGTTGATTCAGTTGCCGCCAGCTTTTGCTGTAACGTGGAAACCTGCTTATTCAGCTCCTCATTGTGGGTCTGAGCGGTTTTCAGCTCCTGCTCCAGGACAGGCAAACGGCTAGTGCGCTCTGTAAGTTGCGCACACTCGTTGCGGGATGCCTCCAACTGCTGGCGCTGACTTGCAAGCTGTTGTTCCGATTCAGCCAGTTCACCATTCAGGCGTTTCGCCTCATCAGTTGCGGCGGATAGGCGCTCGTTCAGCAGGGCAAGCTCAACCTGAGCCTTGCTCTGGGCAACGCTTTCCGCATCGCTGATCCGTTTTTTCAGGAACAGCCCGGCGACAGTAAGGCCGACTACAAGGCCGATGATGAGAGAGAATATTTCCATAAGGGTGGCTCCCGATAGTAATGTTGACTGACGAATTCCCAATTCGGGCTCACCATCAGGCAATAGAAATCTGATCCGGTCTTAGATGCAGCCTTTCAATTAACTCTTGCTGTGCTTGCACTGGGTTAGGTGTGAAGAGTAAAATTCTTAGATTCTTGCAAGCACGTGAAAAACATACGTATGCAAGCTTCCGCCCACGGTCACGCTGTCCATCGGTCGGCTCGCCAACTGTCCGTGGCGTCAGAAGCTTGGTGAAGCTGTATAAGTTCCAGGAAGCCTCCACATCATCGAATACAACCATTACATTTGGATATTGTTCACCCTTTACCCCGTGTTGAGTACTGTATGCCGTATTTTCAAGCATAAAGTCGCAGTATGCCTGCAACTCAAGAGTCGGCATCGCAAAGAAATTATCCGCTAACCAATCACCCTTGTCCTCTCCATGCAATGCTTCGTCGTACTCCTCTTGTCGAGGTTCGCGAGCTAACTGGGAGCGAAGACGATCTGAAAAGCTAAGAAAGTCATGATCGTGGCAGAAAATGAGTACGTCCTTGATTGTGCCAGTATCCCAAAGACCAGATAGCGTTTGTAGTTGCTCCTTGGATCTAACAATCATCTCCTTGAGAGTGCGGGTCGCATTGGGGCCGGTCGTGCTATAACCGGGGCTGTCAGCCCTGAGAATATCGATGACCTTCCGGCTTTCACCTCGTTGATGTGCGGCAATAAGAGGGCAAAGGATTTTGACAAAAGGCTTTAGCAAGAAGTGTTCGCCTGATTCATAGTTATCCTGTGCACGGGAAGACGCATATTGACCAGTGAAGAGTTGGTGCAAGTCTGAAAAGCCGAGCCGCCTCGCGATCATCTGCCTGACGAGGAATAGACGGATAACATCTTCTCGTCCATCCCAACCCCACGCAGCAAGTGCCTGATCCATCGCTCTGAGCGCGCGTTCCAGTTGAGGATCGGAATAGCGTTTACGCTCGCCCAAAGGCGTTTCAGCTTGCACCAAGCGAATTTCGACACTGCCCGTCAAATTCCGATTTTCTCCTGCGGGCACCTGCTGAACATCAGTGCGGAATGCATTAAGCAGTTCGATAACAGGCGGTGCAGAACGAAAGTTCTCGACCTTGTTTATTGTTCGTCCGCCAGGAGGAGGTGCAAAGTCGCCGGCGCGCCCCTCATAAATTTGCTGCCATGGATCGCCAAAATAGCCCACAAGTGGGAGACCGTTCTGGGCACATACCAGGTTAAGTCCTGCGACAATGCTTCCAAATGTATCCTGCGCTTCATCGACAAAGATATAGGGATATCGCAGGCCGAGAAGACGGCGGAAATTAGGGCGCTCTGCAAGAAGATAGCCCGCTATTTCGATGATATCGTCATGGCTGAGTCGACCATTAAGATAGTCGCTAAATGCAGCGTCCTCATACTTGAATCCCGCAACGTCTGTTATACCAGCAAGCTCCGCTTCAAGGCGTGCAACTTGTTCCCGAGCCCTGCGCGCCTCTTTGGTTTCCCGGCCATTGTCTTTTTCCCGAGCCCTCGCAAGCAATTCTGGAATTCGATGATTTTGTAATGCATCTCGTATATCTTTCTGGAAGCGGCCAACTTCACCCCAGAGAAAGCTGTGCAGAGTGGACACTTGATAGAGATCATCAAAGCCAAGCCTTGAACTTATAACTTCGACAGCACGATTTGTGTACGTGATACACGCAATCCGTTGGCCGTTTTGGCGCAATATTCGACCACTGAGAGAACGAATTTCGTCCAATGCGACGATTAGCGATCTCGTCTTGCCCGAGCCCGCGCCAGCGATCAAGGCAAAGCTACGATTATTTTCGAGGCACTCTCGTACAGCAAGGTCGGCTTCACTTAGAACGTAGTCGGACATAGTTGACCTCATGCTTCACCAAGCGGGCCGTGAAGCCGGCGCTCAAGCCATTGTAAGCCCTCTGCAATGTAGTTGGGTACTTGCCAATCAGTTGTGCTGGAAAGCACCATCATCGCAAAGTCTGTCTTCTTGAAGTTGCTCGACGCAATGTGCTCATAAGTTATTTTGTAAGCTTCACCAAGGTCAGGAGGAATCGGCCGGCCAATACTAAGTTGGCCTCCACGAAGAAGATCAAAGTTCTGGTACACGAAGGACTCTTCAATAGTTCTGGAACGCATCACACGATTGGTGCCGTTTTCTTCTACCACGATGTCTTGCTGGAAAGTAATGTAACGACTCTTCTCATCACTAGCCTTGTGCGCTGCAGTGAGCGCCATCAAATCAGCTACCGTGGTGACACCCAGAAGCTGTTTAAGTGAAGCATTTGACGTCAGAGCGTTCGGTTCATCACCGCGACAAACTGGGTGATGCCCATCAGGGGACACAGAGTCCAGGTCTGTGATGATCAAGTAGGGAATATGGAGAAAAGATAGTAATCCTTCGAAACGATGCGCATAGGCGCCACCGATCTCAAGGATGGTAAGATACGATGTATTCAGGCGTTTAGCGACCTTGTCGATCATTGTCGGAATAAGCAGTTTCTCAACCGATCCTTCGACCAAGATCGCCGTATCTGCGAAGAAAAGATCGCAGTGAGTGAGGCGCAGATATCGCTTAAGGAATTTCAGAGCTTCTTCTACGGAAGCGGTCTGTCCTTCGATCTCAACGGCCTGAGGCTTGAAATCTCTGAGACTATGCACCTTGGTGGCGTTAAGAACCCTCACCTCGGCCGGGTCTTCTCCGTCAAGATAGCAACGTCGAAAATATCGCACCTTGGCAAACTCGGTTGCATCCAGAATGTGTGATGAGTGGGTCGTCACGACGAGCTGAGGCAGGAAATCTCCCGTTCCCTCAGCTATGGCCGAAGCGTCGATCACCGACCAAATGTTCTTGATAAAAGTCTGTTGTACCTGCGCATGCAGGTGTACTTCCGGTTCTTCAATAAAGATGATCTGGCAGAGCGGTCGGTTCTGCGCAGTACGTGCCCACTGCGAATGAAAATCTTTTGCTTGAATCGCCATATATATGAGATTCTTGAAACCAAGCCCGTTGTACAGCTCGGGCAGTTCATGACTGCGCACCGCATCTACATAAAGGAGTTCGGTACTGCCCTTCAATGCTGCCTCAGGACTGAGAGACGAGACGATCTTTAAGTCACGATCGTTGATCGAAGGGACTCCGAGCCCTTTGATCACTGTCATCAGGCCTTCAAATTGCTTCTCGTAGTGTTCAGTGAGCTGTTGATTGTTTTCATCGATAACCTTGTGTGCTTCAGCAGCGACCTCTACCTGCTCCAAATTCTTTCTGTAAAACCGGGCAAATGCATTAGACAGGCGATTACTACGGTGTCCCTCCTCATCATCAATGTTGCGTTGGGCATCAACGAAATCGACGCGAATCAGACTTTGAAGAAGATTTCTTCCTTTGCTCTGGTCAAGGGGTGTCGCGACTGAATCGTCAGCGGCTTCCTCTAAAGAGGAATAGGTGATCTCAAAATAGCGGTTCAGAATTCCGTCCTGAACCAGAAATTCTGATAAACGTTTTGCCGAAGGTTGATCGCCAGTTGCAGGATAAGTGGCGAGGTAGGCCTCTCGCATCTTTGCAGGGTTTGCCGCTTGATAACACAGTCGAATACCGAGTCTCTCAAAGTCATCTGACAGGTTCGGCAGGAGAGTAAATGCCCGTCCAAATTCAATGCTGTTTGGATCGACCTTAAACCATAAATCGAGCACAATTTTCGGAAGAGTCTCCGGATTTCCATTTACCCCAAATGAATCGATGTCAGCAATCTTTGATACGGAAAAATCATGGATACGGAAGCTGCGTTGGCCCATGAAACACCTGAAAATTGCCGTCGCCGAAGTTTTGCCGCTGTTATTTGGGCCAACGAGTACTGTCTCACGGTCTTCAATCCCGATATCTACGCTTTCAAGCCGGCGGAAGTTACTTATGAATATTCGTTCGATCTTCATGTTCTAACTCCTGAAAGTTGGTTATTCCCTTCGTCAGCAAAAAGCGGGACACTGTCATATTTCCCAGATATCCAAAGATATTGACGAACAGACTCTGAAATTTATTGGCTACTTGAAATCCCTCGCAGACCCGAAAAAATTCGCAATCGCAATAGCCATCGCCGGTCTGCTCACCTGAAAAATCCCCGCCAGCTTCTCCGGATTCCTCAACTCCGCCTGATACTTCTTCAACTGCTCCTGCGGAATCAACAACTCCGCGGCAAAGGCATCCGCCTCCTGCTCCCAAGGGGGCTTGGCACTTTCCGGCATATCCTCGCCATATTCCCGAACTAGCTCGGCATCGTAAAAGTCCCGTTTATCATGCCGGAGAAAGATATGCCCCAGCTCGTGCGCCAGCGTAAAACGGCCCCGGACGTAGGCTTTTGCCTTGTTCACCATGGCGACCCGCGTTCCGTCCTCCAGCTCCATCAACATCCCGTCAACGGCTTCGGGATCATCGAGTTCAATGAACTCCAAACCCTCGCCCTCGCAGATTTTCTGCAGGTCAGTGGGAACATTCACGATCTTGTACTGTTTCAACACCTTGCGCGCCATCTCTCTGGCAAAGATATAGTTGGCCACGACCATCGATTACTCCCCCAAAGAACTGTTAACCACGGATGGCCACGGACGAGACCTTGAAAACCGGATCCTGGTTTCTGCACTTATCCATGTGCATCCTATGCATCCGAGTTACATGCTTAAAAAGCTTTGGAACCACGGATAGATACGGATGAACACGGATGAAACCCAAAAGGCCTTGCTTTCAGATTCTATCCGTGTGCATCATATGTATCCGAGTTGCATGAAAAGATTTTCAACCACGGATGAATACAGATAAACACGGATGGAAACCCAAAAAGATCCTGCTTTCAGATTCTATCCGTGTGCATCCATTGCATCCGAGTTAAAAACCAATTTGCCGCTGTTATTCAGAATTCGTTTCACCTCGATACGCGGTGTCCCGAAATTGATCAGCAGGCAAACCTCCAGCCCCGTAGCCTTGAGGTAGTTCATGCATTGCGCTAGGTGAACATTGTCCAAAACCTTGACCGCCTTCAGCTCCACCAGCATTTCACTTTCCACCAGTAAATCGGCCACATATTCCCCAACCCGTTCACTATCGTAAAAAACATCAACACTGAACTGCTGCTGTACTGATAAACCGGCTTTACGCAACTCATGCGCCAAAGCGTTTTCATACACCTTCTCAAGAAAGCCGCTGCCAAGGGTGTTGGCGACGGTATAGGCGCAACCAATGATTTTTTCCGACAACCGCTCGTTCACAACAACCTCCAATCCATGCAACCACGGATGAACATAGATAACCACTCATGAAACCTATAATCGGGTTGGATTCTGGTGCTATCCGTGTGCATCCCATTCATCCGAGTTACAAAGATTTTTCTAAAGCTGCCTGCACCCTTGCCAGATAGTCGTCACTGACCTGTTTCTGCTGCGCTGTCTCGCCTCTCTTCTGCGCCAGCTTTTCCAGTACCTTGTTGACACTGCTCGCCTGGGCAGCCTCACCCTTGGCGTCATAACTGGTGGAACGGGCATGGACAACGGTTGTCGAGTTCTTCATGGTGACAACTGACAGTGTGGCATTGAGCAGACGCCTGAGGTTGTCGAGGGTCAGGCCGAAAAACTGGACGATCCGCGCGGTGACGTCGGGAGATATCTGTTCCGGGGCAAAATCGTTGTTTTCGATCCGGGTCAGGGTGGCAGGGTCTATTTCCAGCGAGAAACAGACAAGATCGGGCAGAAGCCTGGTCGTACTGATTACCTCACGGATATACTCACCGAAGGAGAGGTACTGTTCCAACAGGGAGCTGTTTACTTTCTTGATGGCAGCGCTCCGCTCCGCCGGGATCAGGTTGACCTTGGCATCGGGGAACTTCTCGATGAAGTTATGCACCAGCAGGTTCATGGACGGAGTGATGGCCACCTCGCCCCGCTCCCAGCGGCCGTAGGAATTGCGGCCGATCTGCAGCAGGTCGCAGATTTCGTCCAGCTTCATGTTCAGCACCCGGCGCACCATCTTCAGCTGTTCCGGTGTCAGGAGCGGCTTCAGTCCGAATTCCAGGGCGACACGCTGCTTGTCGATCTCCAGGCTCTGCTCATGAGTGAACGTGACCTCCCCACAGGCCGGGCAGGTTTCGCAGGCAAGATTGCGCAACAGGTGCGGTTCGCCATTGACCGTTACCGTGAGCTCGGTCGTTGAGGTCTGATAGTCGGCGTTAAAACAGTTGGTGCAGATCATTGTTCAATCCTCTATTTACGCGTGAACGAGGTAAGTTTCCATTCCATGAAGGCGCCGGTCTGTGGATGGTAGTTGCTGCAGACCTTGCAGTAGACGGCTACCCCGTTGGTACTTGTGCCATGGATAACATAATGGGTATTGTCAGGATGGCTAGCACGTTCGCTGGTTGCCGGCATCGCTTTTTCTATGGCAATGGCATCCATGATGACCTTCTCCACGTCGGACTCATACAGCCCGACTTTGTCCATGTCGTTCAGGCAATCCTTCGTCTTCCTGATCTTCCTTGCCAGATAGGCATGCTTGATTTCAGCGAGAACAAGCCCGTCCAGCTCGGTTCCAATTGGCGTCATGGCACCTCCATAATCACACACCAATTGGTGTCAAGATAAATATACCAATTGATGTTTTGATGTCAATGCAATTTTTCTGCGAAATGTACCGCGTTATTAACTTGCGTTTCGTCGATGAGTTAGCAGCTCGGCCGTCGGTCTGTAAAAAAACTTTACACCCCTAAAACGCGAAAAACCCGCCTTTGGGGCGGGTTATGATCTGTCAATATGGATCTGTTCCGGGTTCAGCGTCACGAGGTGACTCCAGACAAGGATCTGCAAGCTGTTTGCGTGGGTATAGCACAGATTCCATCGATCTGTCGAGGGGTTTCTTACACTGCCGTGCTGCACACCCTACCCGCCGCGGTATCCCCAACTCCGTGAGCTGGTCCAGCTCGCGGGGTGCCGAAGGACGCTGCTTGTTATTTTTCCATTGACACTGGTTGCCATGCCCTTCAACATTTCAACACACACGTCAGGTGATCTCCCGGCACGTTGACGCAAAATGAAAGGGTTATCCAGTGAAATTGAAGGTACTCATAATTATTGGAGTAATCGCAAGCATTACTTCCGCCGTTGCGCCTGCCTCATCTTCAGCCACTTCTGAGCCGTATCTATTTGACCTCCTGGGTAAACCCACTTACCAGAAGTCGTGGAACGAAATGTTCAAAGGAGAAAAGAACATTGACAGATGGCTCGCCCGGTATGCAAAGACAAGGAATGGCCCTGCGACACCAAGAAGGTTTGTCCAGTCCGGCGGCGTCACTTATGAAGTGAGCACTGTATGCAAGACGCATGACTGCGAAGACAATATCTTCTTCGTCTTCTTTTCACCAAACGGATCTAAAGCATGGGGACTGTTGCTCAAGAATAGATATGTCGAGCGCTTCTTCGGTAACCCGGACGAAAACAAAAAAAGATTAATCCGATCGACTGTCAAGCAATGACAAACCTGAGTGGGAAATACAGGTCTTTTAAAAGAGATTTTGAAAACTTGACCAAGGGCCTGGCATTATGGGGATTCTGCCCCTCCCCAATTTCCGTTCAGCATATCCCTCAATATTAATTCCTTATTTATTCACATATCATTACTGTATAGATAATAATGCATTGATTTTACGTTTTTTTTATTGTATTTTATATATCCATTATCTATTCAGTAAGGACCTCACTCATGCGGGTCGGCAACCTCGACAATCCAGACCGGTTACTCTCATTCCTGGGCACGGGAGTATATTCCGCACCGGAAATTCAGCAACGCTTCCGCCTCAGTCAACCGACGGTTTCTCGCCTACTTGCACAACTGGGCGACAGGATAACCATTATTGGGAACGCACGGGCACGGCGCTACACGAAAATACGTGATATACGAGGTCTTGGCGGAGAATTTCCCCTTTTCAGAATTGACACCGAAGGCAATGCTCACCTGATCGGAACATTGTATGCTGTTGCGCAGGATCACTTTCTCTGGTCCCCCCTGAATGCGCGTGAACAACTATTCCGAAGCCTTCCCTGGTTCATTGCCGACCTGCATCCGGAAGGCTTTGTCGGTCGCGCTTTCGTTCGTCAATTACACGAGGAATTGGGCCTTCCTCCTCGCAGTGTTGACTGGAATGAAGATCACGTCTTGTCCGCATTGGCACGTAGAGGCGAGGATACCATGGGGAATCTGGTCATTGGCCAGGAATCCATTGAGAGGTACTTTCGCATGGCTCGTGAGTTACCCGCGCCAATTCGGGAACAGGCAATTGCCGATACCTATCCGAGGTTTGCCCAAGAGGCCATAGACGGCCAACCGGCAGGATCATCAGCGGGGGGAGAGCAACCCAAATTTACCACCATTATCGAGCGTTCAGGAGCAGTTCGGAATGTACTGGTTAAATTTTCTCCGCCTGTCAGCACAATTGAGGGAAGGCGATGGGCTGATCTCTTTATCTGCGAACATCATGCCCTGGAAGGTGTAAAAAACTCCGGTATCAGCGCAGCACAAAGCACCATAATCGAAGCAGGAGGTCGGGTATTTCTGGAGGTGGTTCGTTTCGACAGAACCGGATTAATGGGGCGCCTGCCCATTATTTCACTACGAGCAATTGATAATGAATTTTATGGTTTCCAGGACAACTGGATTAATGCCGCAAACAGAATGGCAAGCGATGGAAGGTTGTCAGCTCAGGACGCTGGTTCTCTCAGATGGCTCTCAGTTTTTGGCAGCCTGATCGGCAACAACGATCAGCACTTTGGCAATGTCTCTTTGATTACGCTTGATGGCAGCAGCCCCTATCGGCTTGCTCCAGCCTATGACGTGCTTCCAATGGTCTACAGGCCAGCAGATGGTGCTGTTCCATCACGTCCTCTCACGGTACCTTCGGTTGTTCCCGGCGCCCCCAACGAATGGTCCTCAGCACTTGAAAGTGCCGGCCAATTCTGGAACCATACAAAATCTGACATCCGTATTTCTGAAGAATTTCGAGCAATTTGTTCGGAGAACCATACCATTGTGAATGAATTACGTGCCGGACCTCGTTTATTCGCGTAAAGCACAATATCGGGGGAGATGTGCCAACGAGCGGCAACAGCGCCATTCGGGACATCCCAGAATGCCATCAGTTAATAGAGTTCATACTTCAGCAGTCGGCACTCCAACGGCCCGTTCCAGAGCGGTATCCGGCGGGTCGCCTTCAATCCCACATTTTTGGCGAGTTCCTGGCTGCCGGTGAAGACCCAGGCGGTGTTCCCGGTGCAGCGCTGCTTGAACAGGTCGCCCAGCTGCCGGTAGAAGGGTTTCAGGGCCTCCACCTCCCCCATCCGCTCGCCGTAGGGCGGGTTGCAGACAATCACCCCGTTGCCCGGCGGCGGGGTAAAATCCTGTATGTCGTGTCGCGTAAGCCCGATCAGACCGCGCACGCCGGCCCGCTCGGCATTGCGCCTGGCCGTGGCGATGGTCCGGCCGTCGCTGTCGCTCCCCTGGATCGGCGCGGGGAGTCGGTCCAGCACCTGGCCGTTTGCCTCTGCGCGCAGGGCCTGCCAGGCCGCCTGGTCGAAGCCGGGCCAGCGCTCGAAACCGAAACGCCGCTCCCCGCCGGGCGGACGGCGGCTCGCCAGGAGCGCCGCCTCGATCAGCAGCGTCCCTGAGCCGCAGAGCGGATCGGAGAGCGGCACGGAACCCTCCCAGCCGGTGGAGAGGATGATGGCCGCAGCCAGGGTCTCGCGCAGGGGGGCCTCGTTCTTTTCCAGCCGGTATCCGCGCCGGTCCAGCGGCGCGCCGGAGGTGTCGAGGCTTACGGTGCAGCGGTTTTTCAGCAGGTGGACATTGACCCGCAGGTCGGGATCGCGGGTGTCGACGCTGGGGCGGGTGCCGAAGCGGTCCCGCAGGCTGTCCACCACGGCATCCTTGGTCTTGAGTGCCACGTAACCGGAGTGGGTGAGCGCGGAGTCGCGCAGCGAGCAGTCAACGGCCATGGTCATGGCCGGGGTGAGATAATCCTGCCACGGGATGGTGCGCACACCGGCATAGAGCTCCTCCGGGGTGGTGCAGGAAAAGGTGGCAAGCGGCAGCAGCACCCGGTTGGCCGTCCTGAGCCAGAGGTTGGCCCGCCAGCAT
>Ga0208371_1000225_pt1 | contig 16980 bp, 18 predicted proteins | sample SubbioCR12Aug_1A_FD_184827 | JGI IMG/M metagenome (GOLD analysis project Ga0208371, IMG submission 184827) | Serpentinite rock and fluid subsurface biosphere microbial communities from McLaughlin Reserve, California, USA - CR12Aug_1A (SPAdes) | ecosystem: Environmental > Terrestrial > Deep... | reverse complement strand
AGGCAGGCAACAGATGCCCATGGGTAAAGGAACTCCTGGAAAGCGGCGACATCTATCACCCGTTGGCCTGGTCACCCGATGAGGCGTACCTGCTGCTGAAGGACCTGCCGCAACTGGAAGAGAGCGGCCTGGTTGTCCGCCTCCCCGACTGGTGGAAGAAGCGGCCGCGGCCAAAGGTACAAGTACGGATCGGCTCCCGTGCCGGCGCTACCCTTTCGGCACAGGCGCTGCTCGATTTCCGGGTACAGCTTACCCTGAACGGTGCGGAGCTGACCCAGGGCGAAATTGCTGCCTTGACAGCCTCCTGCGGAGGATTGGTCTTCGTTCGCGGGCAATGGGTGGAGGTAGACGGCGAGAAACTCCGCCAGGCCCTTGACCATTGGCAAAAGATTCAGGCCGAGGCCGGCGCTGACGGACTTTCATTCATAGAAGGGATGCGGCTTCTGGCCGGCGCCCGGCAAGATCTCTCCGGCAATGATCCGATGCTTGAAGAATCCGGCTGGGCCTTTATCGAAGCGGACGAGCGGCTGCGGGAGATGCTGAAAGGCTTGCGGGAACCGGCCAGGCTTGCTGCGGTTCGGGCCGACGCCGGATTGCTGGCGACATTGCGCCCTTATCAGCAGACCGGCCTCAACTGGCTCTGGTTTCTTTCTGAACTGGGCCTTGGCGCCTGCCTTGCCGACGATATGGGGTTGGGCAAAACCATACAGGTCATCTCCCTGCTATTGGCGCAAAAGGGGGTAGCGGGACGAACCGGTCCGAGTCTGCTGGTGCTGCCGGCGTCGCTGCTGGCCAACTGGAAAGACGAACTCGAACGTTTTGCGCCTTCGCTTAGAGTCATTACCCTCCACCCTGCGGAGACAGATCGACAGGAGCTGGAACGGATTGCCGGCGACCCTGAAATCGGTCTGGCCGGCGCGGATGCGGTGCTTACCACCTATGGGATGCTGCAGCGCCAGGAATGGCTCAAAAAGCTGAAATGGAATCTGATCGTGCTGGACGAGGCCCAGGCGATAAAAAACCCCGGCACCAGGCAGGCGAAAGAGGTCAAGGGGCTCTGCGGCAGAGCCCGGATCGTACTCACCGGCACCCCGGTGGAAAACCGGCTTTCCGATCTCTGGTCGCTGTTCGATTTCATCTCTCCCGGCCTGCTCGGCTCGGCGCAGCGGTTCAAGCAGTTTGCCCATTCCCTCGAAAGACATGAGCCGCCATCATATGCGCCTCTGCGAGCCCTGGTGCAGCCGTATATCCTGCGGCGCCTCAAGACCGACCGCAGCGTCATCACCGACCTCCCTGACAAGGTAGAAATCCAGGCCTGGTGCGGGCTCAGCAAGGCGCAATCCGTTCTTTACACCCAAGCGGTCAAGAATCTTGCCGAGGCCCTCAAGGAGCAACAGGAGGGGATCAAGCGGCGAGGTCTGATCCTCTCGGCACTGATGCGGTTCAAGCAGATATGCAATCACCCGGATCAGGCGCTCGGCGATGGAGAGTATGCCGAAGCGCGGAGCGGAAAGTTTGCCCGCCTGCGGGAGATAACGGAAGAAATCGCTTCACGGCAGGAAAAGGTCTTGATCTTTACACAGTTTCGCGAAATGACCGGGCCGCTGGCAGACTTCCTTGCCACCCTGTTCGGTCGGCCGGGTCTGGTGCTGCACGGCGGCACCCCGGTGGCGGAGAGGAAAAAACTGGTTGACCGCTTTCAGCACGAAGAAGGTCCGCCGTTTTTCGTCCTGTCGCTGAAAGCAGGCGGCACCGGTCTTAATCTGACCTCTGCAAGCCATGTCATCCATTTTGACCGCTGGTGGAATCCGGCAGTAGAAAACCAGGCCACTGACCGGGCTTTCCGGATCGGCCAGAAAAAAAATGTCATGGTGCACAAGTTCGTCTGCAAAGGAACGGTTGAAGAGAAAATCGATGAAATGATCAGCGCCAAGTCCGGACTTGCGGCGGAACTGCTTGAAGGCACCGAAACCCTGCTGACCGAGATGGATGATGCGGCGCTGCTGCGGATGGTGGCGCTGGATATCCATAAGGCGGCGGTCTGAATCATCAAACCGGAGGCTTGAAGATGTGGGATTACGGCTGGCCGAAATACGTGACCGTGGCGGAGCGGCGGGCAAAGGCTCAGAAACAGCTGGAGAAGATGATAAAAAAGGGGATGCGGATCAAGCCGGTGCAGCTTTCCGGCCGCAAGATTGCCGCCTCCTTCTGGGGGAAGGGGTGGTGCGATCATATGGAGTCGTTCAGCGACTCCGCCAACCGTCTCCCCCGGGGTCGCAGCTATGTGCGCAACGGCTCGGTCTGCCATCTGGAAATCAAGGGGGGAGAGATCGAGGCGATGGTCAGCGGCACGTCGCTCTACCGGGTAGCCATCTCCATCAAATCATTACCTGCTGCCAAGTGGCAGGCAGTGAAACGTTCCTGTTCCGGCAGGATCGGATCTTTGATCGATCTGTTGCGGGGGAAACTCGACCACGGGGTCATGGAGGTGGTTACACATCGCAAAGAGGGGCTTTTTCCGCTCCCCGGCGAGATGAAATTCGACTGCGACTGCCCGGATTGGGCCGGCATGTGCAAGCATGTGGCCGCCGTGCTCTACGGGGTGAGCGCACGGCTGGACGAATCGCCGGAGATGCTGTTCGTGCTGCGCGGGGTGAACCATGAAGAGCTTGTCGATGTGACTGCTGCAATCACCGATGCGACGAAGGCCGGAAGCTCCCGCCGCAGGATTGCTTCGTCGGGAATAGCCGACGTGTTCGGGATAGAGCTGGCCGATGCCGCTCTTGAAGAACATGTTGCAGCTCCGCTCCGTCCAGGGCGCTCGCCTGAACCGGAAAAACCCGTTAAACCGCGTTCGAAAACCGCTTCGGCACTCGAAAAAGCCCGCATGGTTCGGGCGGATGCAGTTGCGGACACCCAAAAGGCTCGTCAGGTCAAGGATGCGGCCAATAAGAACGGAGTCAAAGCGCTGCGTCCTTTCCCCGAACCGCTCACCGGAGATTCCATCCGCGCTTGGCGGCTGGCCCTTGGCGAGACACAGGCAACATTTGCCGCCCGATTCAAGGTAAGCAGCGCAACGGTTTCAGTATGGGAAAAAAAGGGGAACACAGAAGTCGGAATGTTTTCCGATACACGTGCCTTGCTACGCAAGGCCTGGAATAAAACGCAGAAAAGCAACCGCGACTGACGGCCTGAGCCGTCCAACGCGGCTATTCTGTCGATGTCCCCTTTATGGAGACTTATTTCAGATAGTTGGTGAAAAAGGATGTGAGCTTGTCAAAGGGGATATAGTTCACCCGGTCGTACAGATCAACATGACCGACACAAACGCTTTAATGAAGAGGGTTTGCAATGGCTATTTAGTGCAAAAGAGGCGGCGATCTTCATTGTGGCGATTGGTGGCATAGTACATCAATATTGATGTTGTGGGATTATGGATTTCATAGTAGAGTTTTATGAAACGGCAAGTGGAAATTGTCCTGTCAGGGATTTCATGGATGAGCTGAAATCGAGTGATCCCGACGATTTTGCTTCAGTTCTTGCCGGTCTGACAAAGCTGCGCGATCGGCAGTATCACCGCGAACCGCTATCAAAACCTCTTGGTGATGGGCTGTTTGAGTTGCGTCACGTAGGTAAACTGAACACGCGAGTGCTCTGGTTCTTTGTCAAAGGGCAGCGAATAATTGCCGTACATGGCATCCGCAACAAGGGGCAGGCAATTTCCAGGCATGATCTGGCTACGGCAACCGAAAGAATGGGCGATTGGCTGAAAAGGATGAAGTGATGGGAAAAACAAATTTCGACATTTATCTTGAAAAGCAGCTGCAAGACCCTGAGTTTTCGGCGCGTTATGCTGCTGCTGGCGAAGCGTGGGATGTGGCCCTGCAAATAGCCAAGTTGAGGCGAAAGTCCGGGCTTTCACAAAAAGAGCTGGCCAAACTGCTTCACACATCTCAGCAGCAGATCAGCCGCCTGGAGTCATCGACATACGAAGGGCACTCCCTGAGCATGCTCCGAAGAGTTGCCCACGCCCTGCATGCACGGGTGCGGGTGGTGTTCGAGCCGGAGGAAGATGTCAAGGAGATGGGGGTTGCCGAGGGGACGGAGGAGTATGAATAGATCTATAACTCGGATGAATAGGATGCGAACGGATAGCGGCCATTTCTGATTTGCTGAAGCCAGCGTTACAGGCCTTTCCACCACTTCATTAAACAGCGACGCATCCCACAAAAACCACAGGATCAACAGAAGTTAGGAAATTCCATGAAAAAAACTGCAAATCCGCAACAGCACTGCCGAGTTCCTGATCTTCACCAAACAGGCGGGTGAAAGCACCATTGAGGTGCGCGTCGAGGATGAAACCGTCTGGCTGACGCAAAAGCTGATTGGTGTTCTGTTTGAAAAAGGGCGCAGCACAATCACCGAACATCTCAAAAATATCTTTGAAACCGGTGAACTTGTCGAAAATTCAGTATGTCGGGAATTCCGACATACTGCCGAGGATGGCAAGGAATACGACACAAAATTCTATAAACTTGACGCCATCATTGCCGTGGGGTTCCGGGTGAACTCGACGCGTGCCGTGCAGTTCCGTCAGTGGGCCACCGGTGTTCTGCGGGATTTCGCCATCCGTGGCTATGTGCTGGATAAGGAACGCCTCAAGAACGGCGCATTTTTCAGCAAGGAATATTTTGATACGCTGCTGGCGGAAATCCGCGAGATCCGCGCCAGTGAGCGGAAGTTCTACCAGAAAATCACCGATATCTACGCCACGGCCATGGATTACCGCGCTGATTCCGAAATCACCCGAACTTTTTTCGCCACGGTGCAGAACAAACTGCACTTTGCTATTTATGGACAGACTGCCGTAGCGCGGAATCAGTGCCTGTACTGCTCGTCACTGACCTGTTCCTTCCAGTCGGCGGTCTTGCCGTTCAGGCTTTCCTGAATGGCGATGTGGGTCATGGCAGAGTTTGGCGCGGCTCCGTGCCAGTGCTTTACCCTGGGCGGAATCCGTACGACATCACCCTGCCTGATCTCTTCAATCGGTCCACCCCACTGCTGTATCCGGCCGGTGCCCGCTGTCACGATCAACGTCTGACCGAGCGGATGGGCGTGCCATGCGGTCCGGGCTCCCTGCTGGAACGTGACAACTCCGCCCGTCGTGCGCGACGGCTCCTGCGCAGTGAACAGCATGTTGACCATTACGGAACCGGTGAAGTATTCGGCCGAACCCTGACTCGGAGGCTGGGAACTGCTCTTAGTGACAGTGATTGCCTGCTCCGCCGGCCTGCTGCTCAGCACCTTCGCCAATATATCGTTGGCATTTACGGCTTCCCTCTTGCCAACGTTGGCTTCGAGAACGGTTACCAGGCTTCGCAGTTGCGCTTCGGTCAGACCAGTATTCAGTCCGACGTTAAAATGTGACTGCAACTGGGGATTGACCCCCTCGATGCTGGCCAGGGCTGAAATGGTTGCCAACTCCCTGCTCTGGTAATCCAGGTTGTCACGGCCGAAGATGTCTCCGAACAGGTGCCCCTTCAGGAACGCATCAATGGTTGGGGCAAAGGCAATGTATTTTCCGGTGGCCGGCGCTCCTATCAGGCGGGTCTGGATTTCCGTCCCCAGTTCGATGCTGCTCCTGTTGGCAGGCAGGGCGCTTGGTTCTTTGCCGGGCACGTCCTTGATCCCTTTCTGCTGGCGTTCTTCCAGCACCCCCATGAAGGTATTGATGCCGTTCAGGCTGCGGGGGAACCCGGCATAGGCGTACATCTGCACGAGGATTTCCTTGATTTCGTTGATGGTCAGACCGGCATCCAGCCCATCGCTTAAGGCCGTTTCCAGTTTCTGCAGATTGCCGTTGGCAGTGAAGGCCGCAATCGTGACGATCTTTTCCTGCCTGGCGTTCAAGCCTTGGTTTGTCATGGTCTGAGCCTCCGAGAAGGTGACGATGCTGAATAGTGCGGCAAGAATACCTGCCATAATTACCGTGTGTTTAACGTTCATACTACTCCCCCCTCTGTTCAGTTCAGCCCCTTCTTCGCGATCCAGTCGGACATCAGATCAGCGATTTCGAGATTGTTCAGATCCGAGAACGGAAAGTGTGTGTTGCCGCGAATGCCTATTTCGGGCAGATGCACCACGGTTACGTCGCCGCCATGACGGTTCACCGCATCCCTCCAGAGCCTTGCCATCGCCAGACGTACGCGCCACTGGTCCTGACCGGGGTTCGCCATTGGCTTCTCCGGGATGTTGTCGCCGTAGAAGATGATGATCGGAATCCTGGTAAGCTTCATGAACTCCGCCAGCGGCACACCAACCGCCTCAAACAGGCCCGCTGAGCTTAGCATCGGAAGGGGCACCTCACCGCTCGGGAAGACAAAATTGCTCCCCGGTTCATAGGCAACGATTGCGCGGACATTCGGGCTCTTGATGGCGGTGCGCCACCCCATGCCGCCGCTATGGGAATGGGTGACAAGGATGCCCGGTCCGATCTTCTTGAAAAGCGCCGCAACGGCGTCCGAGTTAACCTCGATATCGATAGGACCGGTGTCGGGTGTCATCTGACGGAAGTACTGATTCAAGGCCTCCGGATCGCGCAAAAATTGGACGCCTGGGAAGAAATCGGGCCAGACTCCGAGGCGGAAAATGTTGAACCACTTCTGCTCATCGGCCACCGGTGTCAGGGTGCTTGGCTGGGTGCTGCGCCCGGCATTGCCGCGACGGGGCTGGTCTACCAGATACACCCTGAAACCACGGCGCAGGAAAATGTTCTGATACCCCTCGCGGCCATCCGGTGTTGTTTCCCAGGTCTTCGAAAACTGCCCGAAGCCGTGCCAGAGCACGAGGGGAAATTTTCGGGCGTTCGCCGGAATCTGGTAATAGACATAGGCGTGATCGCCGTGGAGCGTCTGCCCTTCCGGAGACATCTTGACCGGATCGAACGTGCCGGGGGTAGTGACCACGGTTCCCCCGACGGCAAAACTCCCTTGCTCCTGGATGACAAGTGGCGCGGTTTTGCCGCTATGCCGGGTGACAGCACAGGCGGAGAGGCTCGCACTGCCCAACGTCAGCGTGAGCGCTACGAGTAACTTCCCAAATCTTCTCTGCATAGTTCGCTCCTTATCGCAGCACCTTGCCGAAGAACCGGGTCAATTTATCCATGGCCTGCTTCACATAGTCCGGCTTCCAGTAGGTTTCGATGTGGGTTGCACCGTCAATCAGGAATAACGCTTTATTTTTCGCGCTGATCGTCCCTTCAAAGGCACTTTTGGTCATATACAGGGAATCGGCCTTGCTGCCCGCTATCATCAGTAATGGTTGGTTGATCAAGTCCATATTGCTGGCGGCATCGAAATTCATCAGATCGAGGAGGCTGCTCATGGTGTATCTGAACGTGGAGTTGGGGTGGGCGTGCGTCTTGCCGTAGTATTCGAAGCCCTGACGATACAAATCAAACGGCAACCTGGCGATTTGTTCATCCGTCAGGCGAACATCACCTGCATAGATAATTTCCCCGTCGGCCGCTTCCTGTGCGCGGGCGTCAGAAGCCTGCTGCAAGCGCTCCTGTACGGTGGCTACCTGCGAGTCCATAAAACCATTGCGTCGTACCAGACCGGAATTAAACATGCTCAGAGTGGCAACAGCCTTAAAACGCTTGTCGGTCTGGGCGGCTTTTAATGCATAACCGCCACCGCCACAGATACCGAGTAAGCCTAAATGGTCGGCATCTACGCCGGCATATTGAGTGATGTAGTCAGCCATGCCGCGAATATCTTCAATCCGGTTTGCCGGCTTATCCAGATTGCGGGGCAGTCCACCGCTGGCACCTTGATACGCCGCGTCTGCAGCAATGGTGATGTATCCCTGTTCAGCCAGGCGCTGGGCATACAAGCCGGCGACTTGCTCTTTCACACCACCATTGGGGTGAGCTACCACCACCGCCGGATATTTATTGTTCGGGTTATAGTTCACAGGGGTATAAACGTTGGCAGAAATATCGATGTCATTCAGTTTGTACGTGACCTGATGGATATTGACTTTGCCCGTTACGTTTTCGGTGATCGCACCGTCGTAGGTCAGAGAAAACGGATTCAGTTTATAGTCTGCGGCCATGGCAGCTCCCGATGAAATACCAATAGTTGCTGTCAATGACATTGACATAAGGATTGCCATCAATGATGACAAGTTTCTGATGTTTGACATTGTCTTCACATTCTCCTGGTTGTTTTTTTATTCAGAATCCGGTCATTTTCAGTGCAGCCTCGGGTATCTGCACGTATCAATGGATTTACCGTACCCCGGAATGAACAATGGCTGGTAGACCGATCCTGTCGAATTATTGCCTGATCGTGTGATTGTCCGTAAAAAGGTCGTGATGGCCGGGGGGATTGATTGGGGCAATGGGGGAGTATTGCCTTGAAATTTGTTGGGGTGCGGGGAATTGGGAGCAGGAGCCGGTATTGTCTGATGAGCTGAGAAGGCGATGCCCATTCATAGCGGGCTTAGCCGGCCTTCAGATTTGCCCGGTTTCTGCCCACGAAAAATACCGCTCGGGCCGCACAACCACAGACGGCTTTCCAATCATGGTATTCAGAAGCTCAGGCGCATACTGAGGCCCGCATAGGGAGCGGGATCGAACTCCACCCGCTCGTCGATCCGTGTGTAATCTATCTGGCGGTTCACCGAGTAGCCGCCGTTCGCTTCCACGCTCAGGGTTTTGTTGATACGATAGCCGACTCCTAGTCCGATGCGGATGTCGCGGTAGGTGCCGATCGCGTCATTGTATTGCGGTAGACCGATGGATGTGCCGAGCGAATCGCTGGTGCGGAACGTAGCCATGTTCAAGCTCGCGCCGGCGTGAAAGCTCCAGTGGTCGTTGGGCGTGTAGATCAGGCGCGGCTTGGGAAACATCAGGCGCAGGTCCAATTGGTCGTTGATGGCCCAATCGAGGCCGGCAACCGGCAACACCTCGAGGTCGCTGTCCGGCGAAAACACGACGCCTGCCATGAATTTCAGCGATGGACTGTAATTCCACATCGCAGTGAGGCCGCCGGAGACCCCAATGTCATTGCCGCCGACATCGCTGAACTTGTAAAGCGTCGGACTTACCAGGGCCCTGAACATCCAGCGGTCGTTGGGCCGATAACTCAGGCCGGTGCCGAATTGGAGCGTATGGATGTCCTCGGGAACAGGTACTCCCGCCAGCGAGCCCAGGAAAAGGTTCTGCGATCTCAGCTCAAGCGGGATGCTCCAGTGCTCGTTCAATGGGGCGCGAGTTCTCAGACCGAGGCTCACGTTGTATGCATCGCTGTTGCTGAAATCTGCACCGCGAAATTTTGCCTTGCCGGCCGCAGTGTAGGAAGATTCCAGCGTCACATCGAACGGAGGACGCATGCCCGGTTCCCGGACTCCATTTTGCTGGGGTGCCATGCCGAATTCCGTTGTTTGGGCAATCGCGACTGAAGGCGAGACGACGGTCGCGATCCAGGCGGTGGCTACCACAAAGAGGATGGTCAGATTGTTTTTCATTGAGTTGTCTCCTGGAGTATTACATACGTTTGTATCAAACCATCGACAAAAAAATTGCACGTCAGGTGCGCGGAGGTTATTGCGAGAAGGCCATCGGCGGAAGGTCACTGCCCGAAACCGTCGCCCCGGTGCGGAGTCCTGCTGCGATAAACGTCACCATCTCCTTTAATACGAACTCACAAAAGGCCGGGCTGTTACGCATTGGCATTTTGCTCAACTGGCGCGAGACCATTAGCAGTACACCGCCTGCGAACACGTCGCGCATCTGCAGAACTTCCAGCGGCAAGTGTGGCAACGCCCGAGCAAGCGCCGCAACAAATGGTTCATTAAATGGGGGGAGTTCTTTGGCCAGAAATTCCTGCATGAACGGCGGTGGCATGAACAGGTTGCGCGCAAGCAGAGCCGGGAAATGCGGATGCGCTAACACTGTCATGAACGGCGGTCGCAACATGCAATCTACGATCGTCTCTACTGGAACTGGCTTCCCCTTTCCCTCCTTCTCTGCCTGTCGAAGCAACCTTATCCGCTCCTCGCCGATCGGACGGAAACGCCGCATGACTGTCTCGATATACAGCTTTTGCTTCGAACCGTAATGATACGTCGTTGCGCCAAGATTGACGCCCGCCTCATCAGCCAGCGCCCTCATGCCTACCCCGTCATATCCATGCTCGGCAAAAAGACGTTCAGCAGTATTGAGCAATCTCTCCGCGGTCGTAGATGCGTCACTTTGCATGTTTCGTTGTGTTTCCATGATACATTTAGTACATACGTATGAATTTTATGTCAAGCAGAACTTACAATTATTTGAAAGTAGTTGTATTGATGGTTGCTCCTCAAGCGGCACCCTCTTCGCGCAATTAACGCAACTCCACGTCAACTCTGGGGAACGGTGAGACGGCGGAGGCGACGGCCATGGCCTTTCCCAGTCAGGCGATCGTCTGCCCGAGATGGTTCATGTTCTTTCATGTCGTTGCCTTTCGTCTATGGTATCAACCCAAGTTTTTTCGGCCAGTTTGCCAAATCATTGTCTGCCTTGCCAACAGTGCCGCCTTTAATCGCCAAACCGGATAACACCTTTGCCGTCGGACAAAGCTTTTTGATATCACGTTCGCTGCTTCCCAGGCCGCTCCCTTCATGCGTGCAATAGGGAACTATGGTCTTTCCCGAGAAATCGTAGGAATCCAGAAAGGTAAAGACCGCCATCGGCATGGTTCCCCACCAGTTCGGATAGCCGAGGTAAATCAGATCATAAGAATCCATATCAGCAACCATTTCCGTGAGCTCAGGCCGGGTATTGCCGCTCAGTTCATCCTGGGCGACACGGGTTGTTTCCATATAATCTTCCGGATACGGTTTTACGGTCCGGATCTGGAACAGGTCGCTACCTGTCAGTCCCTGTATTTTCCTGGCGATCACTTCGGTGTTGCCGATGGGCAGATTGACAATACTGCCTCCTAAGTAGTTGTTTCCTTTGCGTGAAAAATACGCGCTCAAGCTCTTTGATTTTGCCATTTCCTATCCCTTTTCGATCAATCTTCAGTGTGGCATTCGTCAAGCTCCAGTTCCTCAGCGACCGGTCAACTGCTCCAGCTTTTCCGGATACCGTTCCCCTTGCACCGTGATCTGTGCAGTGGCCTGCTCGATCTCGCGAAGATCGCCTGTGGTGAGTTCGACAGCCACCGCACCGATGTTCTCGTCCAGGCGATCCGGCCTCGTGGTCCCCGGGATCGGCACGATCCACGGTTTCCGGGCCAGGAGCCAGGCCAGGGCGATCTGGGCCGGTGTTGCCTTTTTCTCTGCCGCGATTTGGCCTAACAGATCAACCAAGGCCTGATTCGCCTTCAAGGCATCGGGGGTAAAGCGCGGCAGGGTGCTGCGGAAGTCGGTGCTGTCGAAGGTCGTGCCGGCGCCCATCGTGCCGGTAAGGAACCCCTTGCCCAGCGGGCTGTAGGGGACGAGACCGATGCCCAGCTCTTCCAGGGTCTGCAACAGCCCCTCTTCCGGCCGCCGGAACCAGAGCGAGTATTCGTTCTGGACCGCGGCCACCGGGTGGACGGCGTGGGCGCGACAAATGGTCTGGATGCCGGCCTCGGACAGGCCGAAGTGCTTGACCTTACCCGCCTGCACCAGATCCTTGACCGCCCCCGCCACCTCTTCAATAGGCACCTCGGGATCGACCCGGTGCTGGTAGAAGAGGTCGATGACGTCGGTCCTGAGCCGCTTGAGGGAGGCTTCGGCCACCTTCTTGATCTGCTCCGGCCGGCTGTTCAGAGCCGGACCGCCACCAACCGTCGACCGGGGATCGACACGGGTGTCGAAACCGAACTTGGTGGCGATAACCACCCGGTCGCGCAGCGGCGCCAACGCCTCGCCCACCAGCTCCTCGTTGGTGAACGGGCCGTAGACCTCGGCCGTATCGAAGAAGGTGACACCGCGTTCCACGGCCGTCCGGATCAGCGAAATCATCTCTTGCTTGTCTTTAGGGGGACCGTAGGAAAAGCTCATCCCCATACACCCAAGCCCGATGGCGGAAACTTCGAGACCGCTATTTCCCAATGTACGTTTTTGCATTGCTTGCTCCTTTCATCCGAGCGGAACTGCCTCTTGATGTTTTTACCGTACTCCAGGTGAGACAAGGACCGGTAGACAGATCCTGTCGAATTATTGCCTGATCGTGCGATTGCCCGACTGGATCGATAAGGACGATCAGGATGGGCCAGCGTAACATCAGGAGTTATGGAAGAATTTGAGAGGAGTTGCCCTGGAGACTGCTTGGATGGATGGCGGGAATATTGCCTGATGGGCCGAATGGGCGTGCCGCTTGGCACGGACTTTTACGTGAAGTTGACGAGGGAACGCTCTTCTTGACACGCATCACGTGACAGGTTATGCTTTTGACGTGATCAAGACATTCGCCGACAAGCATACGCAACAACTCTATCTTACCGGCAAATCGAAGCGCCTGCCTGCGGATGTCATCGGCAGGGGCGTGCGTCGACTGGAATATATCGACCTTGCGACCGGACTCGACGACCTGAAGGTCCCGCCCAGCAACAGGCTCCATGTCTTGAAGGGGGACCGGGCCGGTCAGCACGCCATATCAATCAACGACCAGTGGCGAATATGCTTTCGCTGGGAAGACGGCGACGCCTACGACGTGGAAATAACCGACTACCATTGAGGTGCACCATGAGCATAAAAAACAAAGGAAAGCGCGCACTCCCTCCCACCCATCCGGGGGCCATGCTGCGCGAGGATTTCATGCCGGATTACGGGCTGACCGTCACCACGCTGGCCGAGACGCTCGACGTGTCACGCCAGACTATCAATGAGCTATTGCGTGAGCGGCGGGCGCTCAGCCCCGTCATGGCACTCAGGCTCTCACGGCTTTTCGGCAACAGTCCGGAATTCTGGCTCAACGCCCAGCGGGCCGTGGATCTATGGCAGGCGGAACGGGAACTTGGAGAGGAGTTGGGGCGAATTCGCACACTCAAAGCGGCTTGAGGGAGTCCCGGCGAGAAGGTAGGAAAACCCGCTTTGGGCGGGTTTTTTGTTGATTAGAAGCTGCAGGGATGCTGCAGAATTAGGTATAGCGTCCTCCTAATTCCGTCTGGAGCGGGAACCTGCAACCGAGTTCGAAGTGGGGACCGTGCAGTTCGTCGTGACGTTCATGGAAGCCTCCTCGTGGTAATTTGATTCCGGACGGCATTGCCGGTCCGACCGCTTGCTCACACAAGCTATCAATACCACCGGAGGCTTCCTGTTTCTAGCTACTTATCCATTCAAACACCTTATTTAATTCGGCTTCGCAATTCCGCCGCCACCTTTCTCCAGTGACAAAAGCCCGCCAATCCTGGCGGGCTTTTCTTCTGCCGATCAATCGGCACGTTGTTATCAGAATGCCGCACGCATGATCTCCAACACCTCATCCTTGCCAATCGAGGTCAGGATGCCCAGATTGCCGTTTTCCACCGCTTTCCCGGCAATGGCTTCCAGGTCTTCCTCCCTGACGCCGGCCTCACGCAGGTTTTCCGGCATCCGGATGGTGGAGTAGAAAGCCTCCAACGCCTTGACGCCCGCTTCCGCGGCTGTCGCGTCGTCCTTCTCGCGGATCTCCATGACATTGTGTGCGAACTTCGCGAAGATCGGGAGGTGTTCGGGGGCTGCGCTCATGGTATGACGCATCCAGGCGGGAGTCAGAAGCGCCAGGGTGACGCCATGAGTCATGTCGTACTGGCTTGAGAGTTCGTGCCCCATGCCGTGCAGCGGGAATGCGAACATCGGTTTGCCGAGCAGAAACTGGAATCCGGCCAAAGCCATGGAGCTGGCCCACATGATGTTGGCGCGGGCGTCATAGTCCTGCGGATTCGCCAGGATCTTGGGGGCATTGTAGATAACCAGATTTACTTGAATACCTTTTAGCTCAGATTTTCAGAATGGATTGACAATATAGCGGAGATTATCGGATTATTCGGCCTTCTCAAGAGGCCATTTTTATTTCTGTGTAAATGAAGCGGGCGGAGAGTTTTGCAGAACTCCCCGCCCATGTACCACCGGGGGTATAATCCCCCACAACGCTATTGTGATGATATATTTTGTTTCCGTTCTGCTCAAGGATATTTTTTCTATGGGCAAGGATTATCCCTGGGAGCGTCCTTCCTGTTGCCCACGCTGTGGCCATTATCGTCTCTGGGGTCACGGTTATGCCTTGCGTTATTTCCGTGGTTTTTCTTCCTGCCTTTTTCTGAAGTGCTATCGTTGCCCCTCATGCCATTGCGTCCTTACGTTACGTCCCGACAGTCATTTTTCTCGAATCCGCACCGACAAAGAGGCGATCCGTCATCATATTGAGCGCCACCAGGCAACGGCGCACTGGCCGCGCTCTGACCTTCTCCGCTCCAACCTTCGTTACTGGTGGGACAACCTTACCCGCCAAACGCTTGCCTTTCTCAACAACAGTTGGTGCAGAGGCTTCCTGGCCGCGTTTGATCATCTGACCGCGTTGGGCAAGACGCCCGTCGCTCGGCTCAGATAATTCGGTAATGACCGCCATGGAACTCACACCCTAGTGGCATCAGTCGGCGACCGCGTCCTTCCTGATGATGTATGGTTTGCAAAATCACTTGAAGGGAGCTTACGTCATGACGGAAGAGCTGCAAAAACAGGTTGCCGTATTCAGGTTTGGCATAATCCACGACCTGGTTGGCGGTACCAGGCTGGAACATGGGGAGCAGGAAGAACTGCTACAGGAGAAGTGCGACCGAAAGTGGGTAATTCCCGGTTCTCATCGAACCCGCATCAGTCGCGGAACGATTCTGCGTTGGGCAAAATTGTACACCGACAGCGGCGGTAAACTGGAATCTCTCTATCCGAAGCGGCGTCAGGACAGGGGGCAAGACCGGATTATGGATGAGGATACGTGCCAAGCATTGATCGCATTACGGCGTCAGATGCCGAAACATCCTGTCCCGGAACTGGTAAAAATTATGAACGAACGCCGGCTCGTAACCAGTGGCACAGCTCTGAATCTGACAACTGTCTACCGCCTTCTTCACCGTCACAATCTGATGGCCAAGGAACAACCGGCCGCCGCCGACCGGCGCAAGTTCGAGGCGGAACTGCCCAATGACCTGTGGCAGTCAGATGTCATGCACGGCCCGCATTTGGTGCAAGGTGGCAAACTACGCAAGAGCTACCTGATCGCCTTTATTGATGACCATTCCCGAATTATTCCCCATGGACAATTCTATCACTCGGAGGCATTGATGCCGTTTCTTGATGCCTTTGCCGCTGCCTTGAGAAAACGGGGCTTGCCGGTAAAACTCTATGTCGATAACGGTTCCGCCTTCCGTTCTCGCCATCTGGAGTATACCTGCGCTTCGCTGGGCATTTCACTCATACATGCCAGGCCGTATATGCCGCAAGGGAAAGGGAAAATCGAAAGATTCTTCAAATCGGTACAAACCCGCTTCCTGCCGGGGTTTAAGGGAACCACCCTACTGGAAATCAACGAGGGCTTTGCTCTCTGGCTGGACGGTGAATATCACGACCGCGTACATAGCTCTACCGGACAGACTCCGCTTAATCGTTTTACCCGTCAGATGCACTGTTTACGAACCGCCCCGGATAATCTTATGGACCACTTCCGAACTACAGTCCGGCGCAGAGTCAATAAAGATCGCTCCGTTATTGTAAACCGCCGCCTGTATGAGGCTCCGGTGGCCCTGATCGGCAAACGGGTGGAGATCCTTTATCATGAAGACGCCCCCGAATTGGTAGAAATCCGCAGTCAGGGAGAATCACACGGACTGCTCCGGCAGGTTGATTTGCACGTCAATAGCCGGGTCAAACGTGATAAAAACGGCCAGGTCGAGCTGGTCAGCGACAGCACCACCACCGGTGGTCAGTTATGGGGGGATGAATAATGGATACCAGCTATCGTCAGTTTTTTGCTTTGCAAAAAGAGCCGTTCGGCGCCGATATCCCGCGCAAGGATATTATGATAACCAAACCGCTCTGTGCAACCGAAGAGCGCATCCACTATGCTCTACGTCTGGGCGCAGTCGCCCTGGTGACCGGAGAGATTGGCAGCGGCAAGTCTACGACGCTCCGCTATGTCCTTGGCGGTCTGCACCAGTCCGAACATAAGGTCATCTCCGTTACCGCCACATCGGGTTCAATTCTGGAACTCTATCGTCAGATACTGGGAGAGTTGGGCAGTGAAGTCTCAAGTTCATCACGAGCTGTGATGACCAAAGCGATCAAACAGGAAATACTGGAGCTTACCCTCGGCAAAAAGATGAAGGTTGTGCTGGTGATTGATGAGGCCAGTCTGCTCAGGCTTGAGGTGTTCGCCGAACTTCATACGCTGACTCAATTCGAGCAGGACTCAAAACCCTGGTTACCCGTGGTTCTGGCAGGACAAGCCAATCTGGTGGAAAATCTCCACTACCGTACTTCTCAGCCGTTGGCAGCGAGAGTCGTGGCCAGAAGCCATCTCAAAGGGGGCGATCTGGAAACAATGACAGCCTATCTGAAACATCATCTTGCCATCGCCGGGGTAACCCGCATGCTTTATGACGACACCGCCATTACCGCCATACATCAAGGGTCAGGTGGTCTTTACCGTAAAGCAAACCATCTGGCCAGAGGTGCTCTCATTGCCGCGGCAAAAACCGACTCCGCCACTGTTACCGCCGAACATGTCCGGGTGGCCGCAACCGAACTGTTATAACCAGGAAAGGACATCGTATGAATATCCATGAAGAGCAAGACCTTGATCAAAAACTTGATGAAATAACCGACCGCATCGGCCGTCTGCTATTGGACATCATCCTCGTAAGCGTCAAACAGGTTTCCAGAGAATATCAAACCTATGAGGAACTTGAAGACACCAGGCGGTCAGTAAGCGCTGATAGAAATAACTTCTTCTGAAAAGGCAGGGGGCGG
>Ga0208371_1000224_pt1 | contig 16995 bp, 18 predicted proteins | sample SubbioCR12Aug_1A_FD_184827 | JGI IMG/M metagenome (GOLD analysis project Ga0208371, IMG submission 184827) | Serpentinite rock and fluid subsurface biosphere microbial communities from McLaughlin Reserve, California, USA - CR12Aug_1A (SPAdes) | ecosystem: Environmental > Terrestrial > Deep... | reverse complement strand
TCTGTTCAGGGCGCATTGTCATCTCCCTGCAACAGGCGGTAGATTTCTTCGGCGCGGCGGCGGACTTCGTTCTGGCCGGACTTGGCCAGGGTTTTCAGGAGGGAGATCACTTCCTGTTTGGGATAGAACTTGAGCGATTTGACCACATCCTCCTTGAGGCGGTTGAGCTGCGTTGAACGAAAGAGCGACCGGGATGAGAGCAGGCGTTCGAGCTCCGGGAGCACTGACGGGTTGCCGATCAAGCCGAGGGAGTGGATGGCGGCGCTTTTCAGCTCGCACTCGTTGACGGAGAACCCGCCGCGGTTGAGGATTTCCACCAGTCTGTTCAGGATATCGGGATGACAGCTCCCCTCGGCAAGACGCACGGCGCTGAGGAGCGTCTCCTGGTCGGTGCTCGCCAGGCTGCGCATGAGCAAGCGGTCAGCTTCGGCATCCCGGAAGTGGAGCAGCGCCCGGATCGCTTCCTGGCGGACCTTGGGATGTGCATGGCCGGTCAGGCGGCGCATCTGCGGGATAACGTCGGGGTCTTCCATGTCCCGCAACAACAGGATCAGGTTTCGGATGAAATACCACCGGTCATCCCGCAGCCTCTCCCGGGCGGCATGTTTTGCTGCACCACCGATTGTCCTGAGCCGATCCATGTAGTAACGGCGAAGCGACATGCTCTGTTCTTCGGCCAGCCTTTCCAGGAGAGGCTCGACAAAGGGTTCCCCGACCATGTCGATTAATGCGCCGATCTCGGAGTATTTGTTTTTCCCCCAGAATCTCAGGCCGTTCAGGACCTCTTCGATGAAGTCACTTGTGGTAAAAACTCCCAGCACTTCCTGCTGCAGGTGATCCTGGCTCGCGAAAGCCTTTTGCCGCATGCGTTCATAGATCTTTACCAGCGTTGCGAAGTCTCCCAGCCCGAGAAAATAGCCGCAGAGATCGACGAGGTTCCGCTCCATGACCACCAGATCGCATTCGCCCGGTGATGCATGAAGGATGTCGAGAATGATGCTGCTGATCTGTTCCTCGATGATGTGACCGGCAAGGGTCTGTTTCAGTGCTTCGATTTCCGACTGGTCTGCCGTCGTAGCTCCCATCCCTTGCGCCACGATCGATTGGAGCTGTTTCTGGTAGTTTTCCGGCAGAAACTTGTCCAGGCTGTCTTCCCTGAAGATGGTCCGGAGCCGTTCCTCGACGTTAGCCCCCGGTGATTCCGGAGCCATGAGGGCGACCTTCTCCGCCAGGTTGCCGGAAAGCCGGCCGATGATCCCCAGCATCATCTGGGGAAGGCTCTCCTGTCGGGCATTCAGCTCTTCGAGGGCACCGATGACCGCCTCTTCGGGGATTCTGGAAAGTACCGGTTCTGCCAGACCCGGGCTGTTTGCCAGAGAAGAGAAGACACTGTTGATGAACTGGCTTCGCAATTCAGGGGAAAGATGGGAAATGAAAGTGGCGAGGCGCCGGATCATTTCCTGTCGCGTGCCGCTACGCCTCTCCTTTTCCAATTGCTGGATGAAATGGGAAATGGTTTTGGCATAGTTCCGGAGGTCACTCTCGGTCCTGGGGACCTGGCCCCGGTCTTTCCCGCGGCTCAGTAGTGCGGCGAGTACGGCCGGGTCGATGTCGACCAGTTGACCTTCCTGGCCGAGGCTTCCTGCCAGGAGACCGCGGGCGAAGTTTTCCCAGAGAAATGACGGCTGTTCTTGGGCAATTGGCTGTTGCTTCCCGTCGAGGAGCTCTTCTTCGGTGGTCTGAAATGCGCGGTAGTCGATGGTTTGTACCTGGATGCCGGTAACCCTTCTCCGTGTCAGGGCTTCGGTCAGCCCGCCTTCCTCCTCGACCTGTTCCCGCTTGAGGATGATGAGGCTGTAAAAGGCGAGGAGTTCTTCCGGCCTCAGCTGTTTGTGAAAGGTAACGGCTGCAATGCCGTGGCTGAAGAGGAGATTGGCCAGGTCGCAGTAGACCGGGTTGCTGCGGTCAAGAATGGTCTCTCCGACAACGAGGGTATTTTTTGCAATGCCGAGGGTGAAAGCGTTTCTGGTGGAGAGAAGCGCGGAGAGAAGCTGCAGGACCTTTTCGACCGCTGCGCCGATAACCGGGTGATTGCCGGGGTAGGAGGTGACGTGGCGGCGGGCGATGTTCAGCTCATAGATGAATTTGGAGAGCAGCCTGGTGCCCGGATCCGTTAAGAAATTGTCAGGAACAGGTGCCTCCACCACCACCTCCAAGAGTATCCCGCTGCATTAACAGTTTCATTAATAATTGTCCCAGAAAGATGTCGACAATGCAACGTGGAATTCAAAAACGGGTCAGTCGCTTGCGTCTGCGGGACGCCGTTTTCTGCTCCGCCGCCGTTTCCGCTTCAGTTTCGGAGCAGGATGTTGTCCGGTCTCCTCATGTTCGATCAGATGGAGTTCCTTTCCGGCAAGATAATCATCCCACCAGGAACGGGCGTTGTGATTTTTTCCCGTTGCATCGGCATTGAGGCGCAGGTAGGCGATGCTGTCGCTGAATTCCGAACGGGATGCCAGGGCATGGGGTTTGCGAGGCGGGACCTTGTGCAGGGTATGCTGGATGGAATGAATGGCACGTACCTGACCGCCGATGCGGGCGGGGATGCGGATGGTTCGTGCCAGGTCTTCCAAAAGGAGAGCACATGCGGCATCCAGTGCCTGCTGACGTGGCAGGCCGTTCAGATGGCTGGACAACGAGCTCTCTTCGAGGTACTGGCCAAAGAAGGCCGACAAGAAGAACGGCGGGGAGGGCGATTTTCCCCCGTGCACCATCCTGTCCAGGCCTTCCAGAATGGCGAGCATCCGGGCCTTGCGGACATCGGTTTCTTCTGTCGAGAGCCATGAGCAGTATCGGGGGCAGAGTGCCTGGAGCAGCCCGCTCTCATCGAGCAGTTCGCAGGTTTTGCGCGACGATCCGAGCAGGAACAGCTTGAGCATCTCATCGTAGAGCCGCGCCGGAGCGGCACGGGTTATGGTTGCGGAGAGTGATTGAAGTACCTTCCAGGTTGCCGGTTCGATGGCAAACTCAAGGGATGCGGCAAAGCGGATTGCGCGCAGCATCCGTACCGGGTCTTCGGTGAAGCGGGCCATGGGGTCGCCGATAGGGCGGATGAGCTTCTGTTGCAGGTCGGGCAGGCCGCTGGCGTAGTCGATTATCGTGAAATCGGCAATGTTGTAGGCCAGGGCATTGATGGTAAAATCCCTGCGCACCGCATCCTCTTCGGGGGTGCCGAAGACATTGTCCCTGAGCACCATGCCGTCATCGTCCTTGAGATGGCGGGGAGGGCGGACGGGCCGAGCCGGGTCGTCCGGATTGGTGACGTCGTCATCCGGATCTTCGCTGGGCGCGGCGGCCCGGAATGTTGCCACCTCGATGATTTCGTCCTGGAAGTGAAGGTGGGCAAGCCGGAAGCGGCGGCCAACCAGCCGGCAATTGCGGAAGAGCCGCTTGATCTGGCCCGGGGTGGCATTGGTGGCGATGTCGAAGTCTTTGGGCTTCCTTCCCAGCAGAAGGTCCCTGACGCATCCGCCTACCAGGTAGGCAATGAAGCCGTTGTCCCTGAGCCGGTAGAGAATCCGCAGGGCATTGGGACTCAACTGTTTGCGGGAGATGCCATGTTCCTGTCTCGGTATGACGCGTGGTTGCATGATGTCTCACCATAACATACCCATCAATAAAAGCAAAACAGAGACAACGGGGTATACTGTCTCGAAACATCTGTTTCCGGAAAGATTGGGGGACTCCACCATGTTCGAATGGTTCAAACGAAGAATGAGCAATGAGCCGCGGGTCTTTGCCGACAACCGCGAGGCCTTTGCCTATGCCTGCGAAGAGCTGGACAATGCCATCCTGCTTGAGGCGGTGATCCCTGCCCTGGTGGAAGAGGAGGGAGAAATCGGCCCCGAGGGTGAACGCTGGTTCCGCCTGCTGCTTGCGGCAAAAAGGGGAGGCCGCGAACACTGGGGCTGTACCCTGAAGGAGGCAACCGCGTTCCCCAGCCCCGGAGATCTGGTCGGCTTTCGCATCGTGCAGATAGCTCCCGACCTCCCGGAGGGGATGAATATCGTCGGGTACATCGCCGTAAAGCTGGCGCCGGTCCTGGTGGGCAAAAAGGGGTGGCGTATCGCGCAGAACCTCACCCCGGACAACATCCGGAAAACGGTCAGATGGTAATAAATATGCCGCATTCTTGACCTATGTCATGGGTATCGACACCGGTTTCGGCTAGGCTTGCACCTATGGAGAGATCATTTACGGCAGATCAGGTTAGGGACCTGAAGGTCTTGGTGGCGTTTGTCCGGCTTTACTGCCATGCCCATCACCGCCAGACCGGACAGCAGGAAGTCATCCTGCCGGAGGAACTGCGAAAGCGCTTCTCTGGCACGGTTCACCTCTGCCCCGAGTGTGCGGCCATGGTGGCGCATGGCTTCCGGAAGCGGAGCAGATGCCCGCTCGATCCCAAACCCTCCTGCAAGAAATGTCATATCCACTGTTACAGCAAGGAATACCGGGCCGAGATCAGAAAGATCATGGCATATTCCGGCAAACGGATGATCCTGAGAGGACGGCTGGATTACCTCTGGCACTACCTCTTCTGAATAGACGAGCAAAACCAACGGAGATAGAACGATGAAACGAAAGATTGTACAGATTGATCAGGAAAAGTGTAACGGCTGCGGTGTCTGTGTTCCGGCATGCGCGGAGGGCGCCATCAGGATGGAAAACGGCAAGGCGGTCCTCTCCGCGGACAACCTCTGTGACGGGCTGGGGGCCTGTCTCGGGGAGTGCCCCCAGGATGCCATCCGGATCATCGAACGGGACGCGGACGCATTCGATGAGTCGGCGGTCGAGGAACATCTGCAGGCAAGCGGCCATGCTCACCATGCACCGGTTCAGTCAGTTTCCGTTGCAGCCTCGCATGCTGCCGGAGGGGGATGCCCCGGTTCCAGGGTCATGCACATTGCTCCGGCGCAGGTCCCCGAGGCCGGAGATGCCGGCCGTCAGCCGAGTCAGCTGCAACAATGGCCTGTCCAGCTCCATCTCGTACCGGTAACCGCTCCGTATCTGCAGGATGCCGATCTTCTCATTGCCGCGGATTGTGTCCCCTTTGCCTACCCGAATTTCCACCAGGATTTTCTCCGTGGCAAGGCGGTTGTCGTGGGATGCCCGAAGCTGGACGACAACCGCGCCTATCTCGACAAGCTGACCGAACTGTTCAGCACGGGCAGTATCAAGAGCATTACCGTGGTACGGATGGAGGTGCCATGCTGTGGCGGTATCGTCATGGCTGCGCGGCAGGCCCTGGCAGCCAGCGGCAGAACCATACCGTTCCGCGAGGTGACCATCGGCATACAGGGCGAAATCAAAGGGGATATGGGTTAGCAGACAAAAAAGATAATTTTTATCTTTTTTGTGTTGACAAGCAAACTGACGGCTGTTATGGTTTCTCCGTTACGATCAACTTTATCGCCACAAAGGAGAATACCCATGAGTGACAACAGCATGTGTGTCAGTACTCTCGTTACGCAGCAGGCACCTGATTTTACCGCCGATGCGATCATGCCTGACAACAGCTTCGGTCAGATTACCCTGTCGTCGTTTCGGGGCAAGTATGTCATCCTCTTTTTCTACCCCCTGGACTTTACCTTTGTCTGCCCGTCGGAGATCATTGCCTTTGACAAGCGGATCGAGGCGTTTCGCAGCAAGAACTGCGAAGTGGTCGGTGTTTCGGTGGATTCGAAGTTTACCCATTTCGCCTGGAAGAGTACGACGGTGGAGAATGGTGGCATCGGCAATATCCAGTATCCGCTGGTTGCCGACCTGAACAAGAACATCTCGCGGTCCTACGGCATCCTCTTCAATGAAGCGGTTGCGCTGCGCGGACTTTTTCTCATCGACACCAAGGGGGTCATCCGTCATTCCATCATCAATGATCTGCCCCTGGGGCGCAGTGTCGACGAGGCGCTCAGGATGCTCGACGCGCTCCAGTTCGTCGAAACCCATGGGGACCAGGTCTGTCCTGCGAACTGGAAAGAGGGCGACGATGCCATGAAGCCGACAGCCGAGGGGGTTGCCAGTTACCTGGCCAAGCACGGCAAGTAAGTTGCTGCCCGTTCAGTAAAAAGGCGCGCCATCCGGACGCGCCTTTTTTTATATCTATGCGGTAGCGACAGTTGCGGGGGGGTATGCTTTGTGGTACATAGATTCAGAATGTACTTTGTCTGCTCGTGAAAGGAGAACCCATGCGCATTTTTGCTGTTATGCTTCCGCTCTTTTTCTGCCTAGTCTGCGCCCTGCCTGCAGTTGCCCAGGAATCCCAGCCTCCCGAAGCCGTAGTTGAAAAGATGGCGTTCAAACTGGGACGGGGTGTTACCAACGTCTTCACCAGTGTTGCCGAACTCCCCAAGCAGACCTATATCACCGTCCGTGACCGGGGAGCGGTTGGCTATGTCATCGGCCCCCTCAAGGGGATCGGGATGACCCTGTATCGTGGCGTTATCGGCAGTGTCGAAGCGATCTTCTTTTTGGTCCCGCAACCGGGGTACTATGATCCGATGGTCGAACCGGAATATGTCTGGCAAGGCTGGGAGGACAAGCATGCTGAACAGAAAACATCGAAGACCGAGTAAACTGATGCCGAAGAACGTACTTCGATTCCGGGTTGCGTTACTGCTTGTGGCAATGCTGTTCATTCCTGCGCTGGCACAGGCCGACCGCTACAAGTCTGTGGAAAATTCCACACCCCAGGAGATAGCCGACGGGATGGGAACCAAGCTGACGCGCGGTGTGGCCAACGTTACCACCGGCTGGGGGGAGCTCCCCAAGCAGATTTACTACACGACAAAGGAAGATGGCTGGGCCAAGGGGCTCATCGTCGGGCCGGTCAAGGGGATCGTGATGACACTTGTCCGCACTGCCTCGGGACTGGGAGAGGTCGTGACCTTCTTCGTCCCGTATCCCGGTTTTTATGACCCCTATTTCGACCCTGCCTATGTCTGGCAGGAGGAGTGATGGGCGGAGAGAGAATGGGCTGTGGATAAAAAAAGAGCCGCATCGTGAGATGTGGCTCTTTTCGTTTCAGCCGGTGAGGATATTACTTCGCGGCGGGAGCGGCAGCCGGAGCAGCAGCAGGAGCCTCTTCCTTCTTTGCCTTCTTGGCCTTCTTCACCTTCTTGGCGGGCTTCTTCACTTCCTTCTTCTCGGCAGCCGGAGCAGCGGCAGCAGGGGCGGCTTCCTTCATGGCTTCGGTGGCGAAGCAGGTGCCGGCGAAAGCTACTGCGACGAGGGCGGCGAGAACAGCGGAAAGAACTTTTTTCATGGTGTTTCTCCTTTTGCAGATTGAATTGATAGCCTCTTGTGTGCAGTCAACATGCCAGTTTTGAAGAAATACCTAATGCCGCGGAAAGCTGAATGAAATAAGACGGTAACAGGTTGTGTGGCCTTCGATTCTACCCTAAATCAGCAATCTTCTGCCTCATTTGCGGTAGAGATGCCGGGTCTGGGACCATGCCGGGCCAGTTGACCGGAGCGGGCAATCTTCTTGCCACGGTATGCTCCCATCTGTTAGTATCCATGCCGGTCATGGCCTGGAAGCCGTGACCTTTTTTCTGGAGGATCTGTGCAGGAGTATCTGCTGGGAGTCGAAAAACCCGCCCGTTACATGGGGCATGAGATGGGCGCGGTGATAAAGCCCGATGCCGAGCTGCGTATCGCCCTGGCATTCCCCGATGTCTACGAGGTGGGGATGAGCCATCTGGGGCTCAAGATACTCTATGCCATACTCAATGCATTGCCATGGGTCGCGGCGGAGCGTGTCTATGCGCCTTGGCCGGATATGGAAGAGCTGCTTCGCCGGGAGAGTCTGCCGCTGGTCACCCTGGAAACGGCCAGATCGCTGGCCGATGTTCAGGTTGTCGGGTTCACGCTCCAGTACGAGCTTTCCTATACCAATATCCTGAACATGCTGGACCTGGCCGGGATACCGCTTCTTGCTGCCGATCGCACCGACTGCGATCCGCTGATCATAGGGGGTGGGCCTTGCGCGGCCAATCCCGAGCCGTTGGCGGATTTTTTCGATGCGTTCGTGCTGGGAGACGGGGAAGAGGTCATCGTCGAGCTGGCCGTTGCCGTCAGGGAGGCTCGCCGCGCCGGTCTGACGCGGGAACAGATGCTGGATCGCCTGGCCGGGATCCCCGGCGTCTATGTGCCCTCGCTCTTCGAGATTGCCTATGATCCCACTGGCAGGGTCAGCGGCATCAGGTCGAAAAAGGCCGGCTACGAACGGGTACAGCGCCGCTGCCTGCCCGATCTGGAGCATGCGCCCTTTCCCGTAGCCCCGGTCGTCCCCTTTTTGAAGACGGTGCACGACCGGGTGAGCATCGAGATTGCCCGCGGCTGCACGCGCGGATGCCGGTTCTGCCAGGCAGGATACCTCTATCGCCCGGTGCGCGAACGCTCGCCGGAACGGGTCCTCTCCTGCGTGGCTGATTCGCTCCGCGCGTCCGGCTACGAGGAGATCTCCCTCCTTTCCCTCTCGGCCGGTGATTACAGCTGTATCGAGCCGCTGCTCAAGGCCTTGATGGGCCGCTATGCCGAAGATCGGATCGCGGTGTCGCTGCCGTCGCTCCGGGTGGGGACCCTTACCCGGGAGCTGGTGGACGAGATAAAGAAGGTGCGGAAAACAGGGTTTACCCTTGCCCCCGAAGCCGGCAGCGAACGTATGCGGCAGGCTATCAACAAAGGGATCAGCGAAGAGGACCTGCTGGACAACGCCTATGCCGCCTATGCTGCCGGGTGGCGGCTCATCAAGCTCTACTTCATGATCGGCCTGCCCGGTGAGACCGATGAAGACGTGCTGGCCATAGTCGACCTGGCACGGAAGGTCAAGATCCAGGGGAAGCGGGCCGGACGGGGTGGCGAGGTGAACGTTTCCGTCTCCAATTTTGTGCCCAAGTCCCATACCCCGTTTCAATGGTCTGCCCAGATCGACGAAGCAGAGATTTCTGCCCGCCAGAAGCTGCTGCGGGGGGAATTGCGGCGGGGAAAGCTCAACTTCAAGTGGCACGACGCACCCCTCTCTTCCCTGGAAGGGGTGTTTGCCCGGGGGGATCGCCGCCTGGGCAAAGTGCTGCTGCGTGCCCATGCCGCGGGCTGCCGGTTCGATGGCTGGGGCGAGCACTTCAGGAGCGACCTCTGGCAGCAGGCCTTTGCGGAGTGCATGGTTGAGCCGGCGTGGTATCTGCGGCAGCGCGACCCGGACGAACTGCTCCCCTGGGATCATCTGGATTACGGTGTTACCAAAGAGTTTCTCAGAGCCGAGTGGGAGCGGTCGCAGCAGGGTATTTACACCAGGGACTGCCGCAATGGGGACTGCAGCGGCTGCGGGGCCTGCGATTTCAGCCGGATCAAACCGCAGCTCGTGGAACATGCTGCAGATGCCACGATATCGGCCGCACGTTCTCCCCAGGCAACCGACATGGCTGCCAGCGGGCATGCGCGGGTCAGGCTCCGCTTCGAGAAGCGCGGTTCCATGCGCTTTCTCAGCCATCTCGAAATGCTGAACCTCTTCACGAGAGCTGTCAGCCGGGCCGGCATCCCGATCCGGTTTTCCCAGGGGTTCCACCCCCATCCCCGCTTTTCTTTTGCGACCGCGCTCTCTGTCGGCGTCGAATCGTACAGCGAATACATGGATCTCGACATCAACGGCGGCTGCAGCGCGCAGCAGGTCATGGACGGGCTCAATGGCGTGCTCCCCTCCGGGGTGCTGGTCGTTGTTGCGGAAGAAATTCCGTTGAACAGCCCCTCACTGTCGGTTATCATTAAGGCTGTGCGCTACCGTGTGACCCTGCCGGACGGATTGGCTCAAGGGCTGGATGCGCAGGTGGCCGCATTCCTCGCACTGGATTCCCTCCCCTACAGGCGCGAGAAGCGTGGCAAGGTCACCGAGTTCGACCTGCGGCATGAGGCTCGCTCGATTGCCGTGACCGCTGCCGGGGAGTTGGACCTGGTGATCTGCCGGGGAAAGCCGCTTGAGTTTGTGGCGGCAATTACCGGGCTCCCCCCGGAACAGCTGGCTGACTGCAGGATAGAAAAACTCGACTGCATATTTACCGATTCTCTCGGATTGGATTAGGAAAAACGTATGGCAAACGAACTGGTAATCAATACCGCCCCCCACGAAACCCGGATTGCCCTCATCGAGAATGGCACCATTGCAGAGCTCTATATCGAGCGGAGCAAGGTGAAGGGCATTGTCGGGAACATCTACAAGGGGAAGGTCGTCAGGGTGCTGCCGGGGATGCAGGCGGCATTCGTGGACATCGGCCTGGAAAAGGCCGCGTTTCTCTACGTGGCGGACGTCTTCGACGCCATTGACGAGTACGAGTCGTTCATGGAGGGGAATGGCGGCAAGAAGGAGGATAGCCGGGACACGGGTGATGCCGACGGCTCGACTCCGCTCCATCCCATGCACCCCATCGAGGAGTTGCTCCAGGAAGGGCAGGAACTCCTGGTGCAGGTTTCCAAGGAACCGATCGGCACCAAGGGTGCGCGGATCACGTCCCACATCTCCCTGCCCGGCCGTCACCTGGTCTATATCCCCACGGTGGACCATGTCGGCATTTCCCGCAGGATCGAGGACGAGGAAGAGCGGGAGCGGCTGAAAGGGATCGTGGAGCGGATCAAGCCCGTTGGCAGCGGCTTTATCGTCCGGACCGTTTCCGAGGGGAAGAGCGAAGAAGATCTCATGGCCGACATGAAGTACCTTCTCAAACTTTGGGAAGAGGTTGCCAAAAAGAAGGACAAGGTGAACGCTCCGGCCCTGATCCATTCCGATCTCGATGTGACCCAGAAGGTGGTGCGGGACATCCTGACCGAACAGGTGGACCGGATCGTGGTCGATTCGAAGCCGGAATACGACCGGATCGTCCAGTTCATCAGCACGTTCATGCCCAAGATGAAATACTCCATCGAGCTCTATGACGAAGAAGAGCCGATCTTCGACCACTTCGGCCTGGAGGTGGAGATCAGCAGGGCCTTGGGCCGCAAGGTCTGGCTGAAGAGCGGCGGCTACATCATCATCGAACAGACCGAGGCGCTCACGGCCATCGACGTGAACACCGGCCGTTTCGTCGGCAAGCATAACCTGGAAGACACCATCCTCAAGACCAACCTGGAAGCGGTGAAAGAGATTGCCTATCAATTGCGGCTGCGCAACATCGGCGGCATCATCATCATCGATTTCATCGACATGGAGAAAGAGGTCAACCGGGAAAAGGTCTTTACGGCACTGGAAGAGGCGATGAAGTCGGACAAGTCCAAGACCAACATCCTGAAAATCTCCGATCTGGGCCTGGTGGAGATGACCCGCAAGCGGGTGCGGGAGAGCATGGGACGGATGATGTGCGAGCCCTGCCCCTACTGCGAGGGGCGCGGCTACGTCAAGTCCAAGACCACCATCTGCCATGAGATCTTCCGGGAGCTGCGGCGGGAGATGCTCGATATCCGGGGGACCAAGGCGATGCTGACCGTCCACCCCCAGGTGGCGGACCTGCTCTATGACGAGGAGCGCAAAGGCCTTGAAGAGCTGGAGCGCAGGTTCAAGAAACGGATCACGGTCCGTGCCAAGCCCGGTTTCCACCAGGAACAGTTCGAGATCCTGATCAATTGACGATGCGCGGGACGGACTGCCCTGGTGGCGAGCAGAGTCCGTCCGGGGGAGGTGGTGTCATGCAGTATGCCTGCAAGGTAGCGGAAATCCCCGACTGGGGGAAAAAAGTGGTGACGGTGGGCGGCCAGCAGGTGCTGCTGGTCAACGTGAAGGGTGCTCTCTACGCCTGCGAAAACGAATGCCCCCATCAGGGCAGCCCTCTGAACGCCGGGATCGTCAAGGATGGCCCGACCCTCTCCTGCCCCCGCCACGGATACCGCTTCAATCTGCAGTCCGGCGCATGCAGCGACAACCCGGAATATACGCTCAAGACCTATGCGGTACAGGTCGTCGGCGAGGATGTCATGGTGGATGTCGAGTAGAAAAAAAGCTTGACATGCTGGTCTTTTGTGAGATATCGTCCGATGCTCATCCAAACAATAAAGGTGGTGAAGGTATATGTACGCAGTTGTGAAAACCGGAGGGAAGCAGTATAAAGTTTCCGAAGGCGACCTGCTGAGGGTCGAAAAGCTTGAGGGCGCGGTGGGTGACACCATCGAGCTCAATGACGTCCTGATGGTTGGCGGCGATACGGTAAAAATCGGAACACCGTTAGTGCCCAGCGCGTCCGTGGTCGGCACCATTGTCGAGCAGGGAAAGGACAAGAAGATCCTGGTCTTCAAATCCAAGCGCCGCAAGAACTCCCGTAAGCTGAATGGCCACCGCCAGATGCGGACCATTCTCAAGATCGACAAGATTAACGCCTAGCGAATAACGACCAGGGCTGCGTGCAGAATACTCTGTCCAAGCAGTATACGGTTGCTGGAGGAAGAACAGATGGCACACAAAAAAGGGGTCGGCAGTTCCAGGAACGGCCGCGATTCAGATGGACAGAGGCTTGGCTGCAAGAAGTTCGGCGGCGAAAATGTCCGGGCTGGCAACATCATCTACCGTCAGCGTGGAACCAAGATCCATCCCGGTAACAACGTGGGGTGCGGTAAGGACTACACCCTGTTCGCCCTTGTCGATGGCATCGTGAAATACGAGCGGATGGGGCGCGACAGGAAAAAGGTTTCGGTCTACCCGGCCAATTAGACGCGTAGCGCATATCTACACGAGAAAGCCCGGAACTCGAGAGTTCCGGGCTTTTTGTTCGTGGTGATGCGCCGTGCCGGCCCTGGGTGAAACCGGGCGCCTTGATCCCCCCAGTCTCGGAGAGCAGGTAACAGCATCCATGCAATTTGTCGACGAAGTCAAAATATATGCCCGTTCGGGTGATGGTGGCGCCGGTTGCGTGTCGTTTCGCCGCGAAAAGTTCGTCCCCCTTGGCGGACCCGATGGTGGTGACGGCGGACGGGGCGGCGACGTGATCATCGAGGCCGATGCCGGTCTTTCAACGCTCCTGGATCTGAAGCAGAGGCCGCACCAGAAGGCCGATCGCGGCAGGCACGGCATGGGCAAGGACCGCCACGGCGCTTCTGGCAAAGACCTGACGATCAGGGTTCCGGTCGGTACGGTTATCAAGGATGCGGAAAGCGGTGAGCCGCTGGCAGACCTGACCGAGGCCGGCCAGCGGGTGGTCATCCTCAAGGGGGGGCGCGGTGGTCAGGGGAATGCCCGTTTCAGCTCTTCGACCCACCGGGCGCCGCGCTTCGCCCAGCCGGGCGAGCCGGGTGAGGAGCGCTGGATCAGGCTGGAACTGAAGCTGTTGGCCGATGTGGGGCTCCTCGGAATGCCGAGCGTGGGGAAATCGTCGCTGATTACCAAGGTTTCGGCGGCGCGTCCCAAAATCGCGGATTACCCGTTCACCACCCTGGTTCCCAACCTGGGGGTGGTGCAGTACAAGGATTACCGCTCCTTTGTCATCGCAGACATCCCCGGACTGATCGAGGGCGCCCACCAGGGTGCCGGGCTGGGGCATCGTTTCCTGAGGCATCTGGAGCGGACCAGGGTGCTGGTCCATCTCCTCGACCTGCAGCGACTGGCAGATTCCGACCCGGTGGACGACTTCGATACCATAAATCGCGAACTGGCCCTGTTCAACGAGGAACTGGCCGACAAACCCCAGATCGTGGTGATCAACAAGGTGGATATCCCGGAGGTAAAGGCCCGGGTGCCGGAGATGACGGCGCTTTTTGCCAGTCGGGGGCTGCAGGTCCTGCCGATTTCCGCGGTGACGGGTGAAGGTGTCCCGGCCCTGCTCGACGAGATTGCACGCCTGCTCTGGCAGCAGCCTTAAGCCTGAAGCGTGGCGTCAGCGCTGTTTTTTCGCGGCAATGCGTGCCTGGATCTCGGCGACCATCTGTTCGGCCAGTTTGTCTTCATCCGGTCCGGTCATGGGCTTTTGCTCGCCGGCAACGAGCCGTTCCTTGAGCAGATCGACCATGGCCTCCCGTTCCCTGACGCGGTGTTCCTTGACCTCCGAATGGATCTTCACATAGAGACGGATCTCCTCGAAGACCATGATAAAGATACTGATCAGGAACAACACGAGCCAGAGCAGCGTCGAGTCGGGCATGGTGTCCCTGAACAGGACTGCCATGACGATACCGGTAAAAGATATGGCGAGAGCGAACATTCTGCGGAATTCCCGATGATGTGTTGTGTAGAGCGTCTGTTCAACCGGCCCGAGGTGCCCCGATGGCACTGCCGTCCCCTGCCGGTTTCCCTGCAGGTGTCAGGACTCTATTTTAGTTAAATGCCCGAAATTTGCAAGGTGCAAGGTTTGCCTTGTTCCGGCAATCATGGTACGATGCCTTCTTGTTTGCAGTTTTCCCTCCGGAGCGTCATGTCTACATGAACAGTCGCAGTCAGATCCTCAGCAAGGTCAGGCGCCTGGTCGTCAAGATCGGCAGCCGTGTCCTGACCTGTGAAGATAACGGCCTCGATCTGCAGGTGATTGCCAGGGTTGCCGAGCAGGTTGCCCGGTTCCTCCGGGATGGCCGGGAGGTGATCATCGTGACGTCCGGAGCCGTAGCCGCGGGCCGGGGGGTCCTCGGCCTCCAGAACAGCAGGCCGCGCACGATTCCCCAGAAGCAGGCCGCGGCAGCGGTCGGGCAGACGCGGTTGATGCGGGCCTACGAAGACGCCTTTGCCGAGCAGGGGTTCACCACGGCCCAGCTCCTCCTTACCCAGGCCGATCTTGCCGACCGGACCCGGTTCCTGAATGCGCGGGCCACCATCGAAACCCTGCTGGAATGTTCCGCCGTGCCGATCATCAACGAGAACGACACGGTGGTGGTCGATGAGATCAAATTCGGCGACAACGACAACCTTTCCGCCCTGGTCACCAACCTGGTGGATGCCCAGCTCCTGGTCATACTGACCGATATCGACGGTTTCTACGATGCCGATCCCCGCAGCAACCCCGATGCCCGGCTCGTTCCGCTGGTCAGGAGCATCACCAGGGAGATGGAGCGTGCCGCCGGCGGTGCCGGTTCCGCGGTCGGCACCGGCGGCATGGCAACCAAGCTTGCCGCTGCCAAGAAGGCGGGCAAGTCCGGCGTTGCGACCCTCATCATCAACGGCAAGACCGGTTCGACGCTTGCGCGGGCAGTGGCCGGCGATGAGGTGGGCACCCTCTTTCTCCCCGAGCGCGAGAGCCTTACCAGCCGCAAGCACTGGATTGCCTACACCCTGCGTCCCCGTGGCCGGGTCCTGGTCGATGACGGCGCCTGCAGTGTCCTGCGCCAGCATGGCCGCAGCCTCCTGCCGTCCGGCGTCATCACCGTGGACGGCGAGTTCGAGCGCGGTGCCTGCGTTCGGGTTTGCAGCCCGGATGGAGCGGAATTCGGCCGGGGTCTGATCGATTATTCCAGCCGGGAACTCGAACAGATCATGGGGCACAGGAGCGGCGATATCGAAGCGATACTCGGCTACCGTTACAGCGACGAGGTTATTCACCGGGACAACCTCGTGATTTTGTGATTCCGGAGGAAAGTGATCATGACCATTGCCGATAGAATCAGGCAGCTTGCCCGCGATGCCCGCCAGGCCTCCCATGCCATGGCCAGGCTTTCGACCGGGGTCAAGAACGAACTGCTCATAGCCATGGCCGATGCCCTCATTGCCGCAACTCCCGCGCTTATCGCCGAAAACCGCAAGGACCTGGCAGTTGGGGAAGAGAAGGGGCTTTCCAGTGCCATGCTCGACCGTCTGATGCTGGACGAGAAGCGGATCAAGGGGATGGCGGACGGTCTGCGCGAAGTGGCCGCTCTTCCCGATCCGGTGGGTGAGGTGACCAGGATGTGGAAGCGCCCCAACGACCTGATGGTCGGGAAGATGCGCATCCCGCTCGGCGTCATCGGCATCATCTACGAGGCCCGCCCCAATGTCACGGCAGACGCTGCCGCCCTTTGCCTCAAGGCGGGCAACAGCGTGATCCTGCGCGGCGGCTCCGAGGCGCTCCACTCCAACCTGGCCATTGCCGGCGTGCTCCAGTCAGAGATGGCAAAGGCCGGCATCCCTTGTGCCGCACTCGCCGTGGTCCCCTTTACGGAACGGGAAGGGGTGCTGGAGCTTCTCAAGCAGGAAGAGTCCATCGACCTGATCATTCCCCGTGGCGGGGAAGGGTTGATCCGCTTCGTGGTGGAACACTCGAAAATACCGGTCATCAAGCACTACAAGGGGGTCTGCCACCTGTTCGTGGATGCCGCGGCCGATTACGACATGGCAGAGCGGATCATCGTCAACGGCAAGACCCAGCGTCCCGGGGTCTGCAATGCCCTGGAGACCCTGCTCGTCCATCGGGACGCGGCCGAGACGTTCGTCCCGCGCATCGCCGCCACCTTGGCAGGGCTCGGGGTGGAGCTTCGCGGCGATGAGCGCTTCTGCGAACTGGCCCCGCAGGCTCAGCCCGCCACCGAAGAGGACTGGGCCGCGGAATACCTGGAGCTGATCCTCTCCTGCCGGGTGGTCGACGACATGGACCAGGCCATGGACCATATCAACCGCTACGGCTCGCTGCACACGGAAGCCATCGTGACCAGGGACTATGCCAATGCCCAGCGGTTCATCCGCGAGGTGAATTCGAGCTGCGTGCTGGTCAATGCCTCGACCCGTTTCTCGGACGGCAACCAGCTCGGGCTCGGTGCCGAGATCGGCATCTCCACCACCAAGCTCCATTCCTTCGGTCCCATGGGGCTGGAAGACCTCACCACGACGAAATTCATCGTCTACGGCGACGGACAGGTCCGGCCGTAGGGGCGATTCTGCCGGCCCTGGCCGGCGTATGCCGGACGGGCAGTGACGAGCGTATGAAGATAGGCATCCTCGGGGGAACCTTCAATCCGATCCATCTGGCGCACCTCCGCATCGCAGAGGTGGTGCGGGACCGGCTCGCCCTG
>Ga0208371_1000223_pt1 | contig 16998 bp, 12 predicted proteins | sample SubbioCR12Aug_1A_FD_184827 | JGI IMG/M metagenome (GOLD analysis project Ga0208371, IMG submission 184827) | Serpentinite rock and fluid subsurface biosphere microbial communities from McLaughlin Reserve, California, USA - CR12Aug_1A (SPAdes) | ecosystem: Environmental > Terrestrial > Deep... | reverse complement strand
AACCATTACCGCTCGCAGTCGTTTCTCACGGTACCCATGCGCAACCATGAATCCGAAGTCATCGGTGTGTTGCAACTCATCAATGCCAAAGATGCGAAGACCGGGGCCATCGTGCCCTTCGACCGCAATGACCAATATCTGGTTGAATCGCTGGCTTCGCAGGCCGCCATCGTTTTCACCAACCGGCAACTGATTCAGCGGCTTGAAGACCTGTTCATTTCTTTCATCAAGGTCATCAACATCGCCCTGGATGAGAAATCGCCTTATACCCACGGCCATTGCCAGCGGGTTCCGGAAATCACCATGCTGTTGGCCGAAGCCGTCGGCAGAACACGGGAAGGCCCGCTGCAAGCGTTTCAACTGGATGCGGCCGGGCGCAAGGAACTGGAAATTGCGGCCCTGATGCACGACTGCGGCAAGATCACCACGCCCGTGCATATCGTCGACAAGGCTACCAAACTGCAATCCCTGTTCGACCGCATTCACTTGCTGGATACGCGCGTCGAGGTGCTGAAGCGCGATGCCCGTATCCGTATGTTGGAAGCCCGGTTGGCACACCCAGAAGACACCACACTCGCTGCATCACTGGAAACCCGCTATGCGCAGGAAATCGATGAACTGAATCAAGATCGTGACTTTCTGCGCACCGCCAATATCGGCTCCGAATTCATGCCTACCGTCAGCCAGGAACGGGTGCATGAGATCGCTGCCAGGTATCAGTGGGTCAATGAGGATGGGCAGCAGGTGCCCTTCCTGAGCGATGACGAACGAGAGAAGCTGAGCATTTCGCGCGGCACCCTGTCTGACGAAGAGCGGGAGATCATCAACTACCACATCGTCGCCACCATCAAGATGCTGGAAGCCCTGCCCTGGCCGAAACACCTCAAGAACGTGCCGGAATTTGCCGGTGGACACCACGAGCGCATGGACGGCCAGGGCTATCCCAAAGGCCTGTCGCGCGAGCAGATGTCAGTGCAGGCCCGCATGATGGCCATTGCCGACATCTTTGAGGCATTGACCGCCAGCGACCGCCCTTACAAGGCAGGCATGCCCCTGTCCCGCGCCTTGTACATCCTGGGGCGGATGTGCCAGAAAGGGCATATCGACCCGGATCTGTTCGATATCTTCATCCGCGAAAAAGTCTATCTGGCCTACGCCCAGGCCCACTTGCAGGTGGAACAGATTGATGAAGTCGTGGAAACCGACATTCCTGCCTATCAGGGCCAGGAAGGCCGGGTGTGGGCCGAAAAACAATAACCCCTGAAGGGGGCTCACCGCGCCCTCTGGTTGCACTCTCAAGTAAACGAATGGCCATCTCCCTTGCTTACTTTGGCCCCCATCACGGGGGGTGGGCTAGGTGAAACCCCGGCCCTGGGGACGCTCAGATATCGCACACCCCGCCCGGTGTAACCGGGGCTTCTTCGCCAAAGCTCATGCAAGCCAGGTTTTTCAGAACACCACGCAGACGCTCAACGACATCCTGCATGGTGGCTTCGATGACTTCCACGGAAATACCCGAGGCACTCTCTCCCCGGCCCGCAGCCCAATTCACCGAGGCAGTGATCGCGGCATAGCAAAGATCCAGCTCACGCGCGAGATAGGCTTCGGGCATGCCTGTCATGCCCACCATGTCAGCACCATCACGGGCCAAGCGGTCGATTTCTGCCTTGGTTTCCAGACGCGGACCCTGTACGGCGGCATACACGCCGCCATCAATGAATTGCTCTTGCGCGCGATGCAGCGCCTGTATGCAGTATTCGCGCATGTCCTGGCAGTATGGCCAGGTGAAATCTTCATGCGTGACCGGTTTGCCGCCATATTCAGCGAACGTGTTTTCACGCCCGTAGGTGTAATCAATGATCTGATCGGGTACGCATAAACGCCCCGGCACAAGGTCGGGATGAATTCCTCCCACCGTGGCGACTGACGCCACATGTGTGACCCCCTGGTTTTTCAGCGCCCAGATATTGGCACGGTAGTTGACCAGGTGCGGGGGAATGGTGTGCCCGTAACCGTGACGTGCCAAAAAGATGACGGAATGTCCGTCCAGATTGCCAAAAACCAGTGGCCCGGAGGGCTCGCCATAGGGGGTACGAACGACTTGACGGTGAGTGACCGACAGACCAGGAAATTTGCTCAGGCCGCTGCCACCGATGATGCCCAGCATGCTGCTTACTCCTCTTTCAATGCGTAAATCGCTGGCAGATTGCGCCACAGGCCATACGCATCCATCCCCATGCCAAACACGTAACGATTGGGCAACGTCAGGCCAACGAAATCCGCGTGGACCGGTTTGGGGCAGTCGAGCTGTTTTTCTGCAAGCACGGCGATATGTACGCGCTCTGCACCCAGCGACAGCAGTTTTTCCTTGGCCGCAGCCAGGGTGTAACCCTCGTCGAGGATGTCATCCATGAGCAACACGCAACGCCCGGCGACTTCCTTGCGGGGCAAGGCTGTCCATTCGATTTCTCCGCCTTGTGTGCCATCGCGGTAACGGCTGGCATGCAGGTAATCGAATTCCAGCGGAAAAGACAGGCGCGGCAGCAATTTGCCCGCAAACACAACCGCACCGCCCATGACGCACAAGGCCAGCGGCATTCGCCCGGACAAGGCATCGCTGATGCGCGCAGCCAGACGATCCAGGGTGGCTTCTATTTCGCTGGCCCCCACCAACAGATCGGCATGGGTAATCAGGCTCCAGGCCTGCTTTTCGCTCAGGCTCATCCTGCACTCCGCTGACGGCGGGCCTCATATAGACACACGCCAGCAGACACGGACACATTGAGGCTTTCTACTTCGCCAAACATGGGAATGCTCACCAACATGTCGCAATGCTCACGGGTGAGGCGACGCATACCCTCGCCTTCTGCCCCAAGCACCAGTGCGGACGGCGCACGGAAATCGGCTTGCATGAGCGTGGCTTGCGCGGAATCGTCGGTGCCAATGAGAAAAATGCCCTTGTCTTTGAGTTCCCGCAGCGTGCGGGCCAGATTGGTGACCGTGAGATAGGGCACGGCGTCTGCCGCACCACTGGCCGCTTTCATGGCCACGGCAGACAGTCCGGCAGAACGGTCTTTGGGGGCGATGACGGCATGCACACCAAACGCATCGGCACTACGCAAACAGGCCCCCAGGTTGTGGGGATCTGTCACGCCATCCAGCACCATCAGCAATGCCGGTTCACTGAGAGACTCCAGCACTTCATCGATATCTTTGGCGAGTTCGACCGGGTCGGCCATGGCGACCACCCCTTGAGACTTGCCCCGGTTTTTGCCGCCGACCATTTCTTCGATGCGTGCAGCAGAGGCCATGACGACACGCACATTGCGCGCCTCGGCCAGGGTGTGAAATTCGCGGGCACGTTTGTCACGGCGCGCTTCATCCAGGTAGATCACCTGCAAGCTTTCCGGGTGGTGGCGCAGGCGGGCGGTAATGGCGTGAAAGCCGTGAATCAGGATACGTTGGCTCATGAGGGAGAGGGACGCAGTTAGGGGTGCAGTTATTTGCGTTTGCGCGTTTTGGCGGTGGCGGAAGGTACAACATCGCGCGCGTCATCGACCAGCGCAAAATCGATGCGCGAAGTCTCGATATCGACCTGCACCACGCGGATGCGCACTTTGTCTCCCAGGCGAAAGCGTTTGCCGGTGCGCTCGCCCATCATCTGGTGACGGGCCGCATCGAAGTGGAAGTAATCGGAGCCCAGTTCAGAAACATGCACGAGACCTTCAACAAACACATCGTTAAGGGCCACAAACACGCCGAAATTGACCACGGCAGAGATCACGCCATCGAATTCCTGGTTGATCTTGTCCTGCATGAAGTAACACTTCAGCCAGGCAACCACATCGCGCGTGGCGTCATCCGCACGGCGTTCCGTCATGGAGCAATGCGCGCCAATCTGCTCCCAGTTGCCGGGGGCGTAGGTCTCGCCCTTGAGGCAGGCCTTGATGGCACGATGCACCATCAGATCGGGGTAACGGCGAATGGGCGAGGTGAAGTGGGTATAGGCCTCGTAAGCCAGACCGAAATGGCCGACGTTTTCCGGGCTGTACTGGGCCTGACGTAATGAGCGCAGCAATACCGTCTGCAAAAGTTGCTCGTCCGGGCGCCCTTTGATTTTGGACAGCAATTCGGCGTAATCCTTGGCATGCGGGTCATCTCCCCCGGTGAGAAAGAAACCGAATTCGGCCAGAAATTCCTGTACAGCCTTGAGCTTGTCGGAGGTGGGGCCTTCATGCACGCGGTACAGCGCGGGATGTTTCTTTTTCTGCAGAAATTCCGAGGCACACACGTTGGCGGCGAGCATGCATTCTTCAATGATGCGGTGCGCATCATTGCGTCCATAAGGAATGATGCGTTCGATCTTGTCGTTGGTATCGAACAGCATCTTGGTTTCCAAGGTTTCAAAATCGATCGCGCCACGCTTGTGCCGGGCTTTCAGGAGAATCTTGTAGAGCCGATACAGGTCTTGCAGGTTGGGTAGCAGCCAGGGTGCATCTTCAGGCGGCTCTGATTCACCGGAAAGCCAGTTCCAGACCTGGGTGTAGGTCAAACGCGCCTTGGAGTGCATGACGGCGGGGTAAAACCGGTGTTTCTTGATGTTGCCGAAGCTGGAAACTTCCATCTCGCACATCATGCACAGACGGTCGACCTTGGGGTTGAGCGAACACAGGCCATTGGATAGCTCTTCCGGCAGCATGGGAATCACCCGCCTCGGGAAATAGACGGAGTTGCCCCGGTCGTAACCTTCGCGGTCCAGCGGCGCACCCGGCTGGACATAATGCGAGACATCGGCAATGGCCACCCATAAACGGAATCCCCGGCCTTCGGGTTTGCAATAAACGGCGTCGTCAAAATCACGTGCATCCTCGCCGTCGATGGTCACGAGCGACAGGTCTCGCACATCTTCACGTTCTGGCGTCAGGTCTTTCTTCAAAACATTTTTCGGCAACTTTTTCGCCTGCGCTTCGACATCGGCGGGGAATTCGTGCGGCAAATCATGTTTGCGCAACGCAATTTCGATTTCCATGCCAGGGTCGGCGTAGTTGCCCAGAATCCGAGCCACCTTACCCACCGGCGGGGCCTGCCTGGTGGGTTGTTCGCTGAGTTCCACCATGACGACCTGACCAGAACTGGCCCCCATATCGGCATGGTCTGGAATCAGAATGTCCTGGCTGATGCGTTTGTTTTCGGCCACGACCCATTGATAGCCGCGCTCACGATAAAGACGTCCGACCAGCGTGGCGTTGGCGCGTTCGAGCACTTCCACCACTTTGCCTTCCTTGCGCCCACGACGATCCTGCCCATGTTCACGCACCATCACCCGATCACCATGCAAAACACCGCGCATTTCTTTCTCAGGCAGAAAAAAGTCGCCTGATGCATCGTCCGGCACAAAAAAGCCAAAACCATCGGCATGGCCTTCAACTCGCCCGCTCTTGACCTCAATTTTTTCAGGCAGACACAAAGCACCCCGCCTGTTGAACAACAACTGGCCATCGCGCTGCATGGCGCGCAGGCGGTTGAAGAATGTCTCGTATTCCTCCGCCTCCAGGCCCAGGCGAAAAGCAAAATCCTCGGCTTCGACCGGTTCTCCGGCTTCTTCCAGCAATTGCAGAATGAACTCGCGACTGGGCATGGCCTGCCCGTATTTGGCACGTTCCCGTTCCAGGAAAGGGTCTTGCCAACGCAAGGCCTTGCTGGCTCGACGGGAAGTTTTTGATTTTGCTGACACAGATTCGGAAGTGGATTTGGGAGTGGATTTTTTCGTTGACATAGATGTAATCAGATCGCTAATATGCGCGCCTTCTTAGCCCAGATGGCGGAATTGGTAGACGCACTAGGTTCAGGTCCTAGCGCCCGCAAGGGTGTGGAGGTTCGAGTCCTCTTCTGGGCACCAATCAAAAAAAGCCGACTCAAAAAGTCGGCTTTTTTTATTCCATTTTTCCCTGTTTTGTTTACTGCCCAGACTCCGGTATCAAGTGCGGCCGTACTCTGCTCGCACCCTTCCCTGCTCTGCCGGGTTGTGCCGGTTGTGTCAATCGCCCCAATCATGCGATACCCGCAGCCGCCGCAACCGCGACCGGAATCCGCTCGATCAGGCGCGGGTCGAACGGCTTGGGCAAAATGTATTCCCGGCCGAATGACAGCGATTCCAGGCCATAAGCACGCAGCACTTCTTCGGGTACCGGTTCGCGTGCCAGACCCGCCAGGGCCTTGGCTGCAGCAATCATCATCGGCTGGGTAATGGCCTTGGCACAGGCATCGAAGGTGCCTCGGAAAATATAGGGGAACCCCAGCACGTTGTTGACTTGGTTGGGGTAATCGGAACGCCCTGTCGCCATCACCAGGTCACTGCGCACGGCGTGGGCCTGCGCAGGCGTGATTTCCGGGTCCGGGTTGGCCATGGCAAACAGAATCGGACGCTCAGCCATGCTGGCCACCATTTCCGGTGCAACCAGATTCGGGCCGGAAACACCAATAAACACGTCTGCCCCCTGCATTGCTTCTGCCAATGTGCGTTGCGTCGTTTCGCGAGCAAATTCCTGTTTGTGGGCATTCAGGTCGGTGCGCCCGGCGTGAATCACCCCTTTGCTGTCGACCAGGGTCATGTTTTCTTTCTTGCCGCCCATGGCAATCAACAGACGCATGCATGCCAAGCCTGCGGCCCCTGCCCCGAGACAGACAAGCTGGATTTCATCCAGCTTTTTGCCCTGAACATCCAGCGCGTTGATCAGCCCGGCACACATGACGACAGCCGTGCCGTGCTGGTCATCATGGAATACGGGAATATCGAGACGGGCTTTCAGTGCGGCCTCGATTTCAAAACAGTGCGGTGCGGCGATGTCTTCCAGGTTGATGCCGCCAAAAGTCGGCGAAATATTCACCACGGTTTCGATAAAACTTGCCACGCTGGGTGCGGCGACTTCGATGTCGAAAACATCGATACCGGCAAAACGTTTGAATAAAACGCCCTTGCCTTCCATCACCGGCTTGCTGGCAAGCGGCCCGAGGTTTCCCAGGCCAAGAATCGCTGTGCCATCGGTGATCACGGCGACAAGGTTGCCTTTGGCGGTGTAGCGGTAGGCATTTTCGGGGTTCTCGGCAATGGCCCTGACCGGCTCGGCGACACCGGGGGTATAGGCCAGGGAGAGGTCTCCCTGCGTGGCACAGGGTTTGGATGATTCAACTGAGATTTTTCCGGGGGAAGGAAACTGATGATAGTCCAGGGCGCGTTGTTTCAAGTCCGTCATGACAAGGCTCATTGGTTGGCTGGAGGCTGGCAGCGAGGTCATCGCTGCGTGTCGATTTTGTTTAAGTTTCAACCGGAAATGTCGTTAGTGCGGGAAACTTATTAAGGAGAGTAAGTATGCCCGAGGTCAACCACATCCTGCTGGTCGATGACGATGAGTTCAACATCGAAATCGCGAAACATCATCTCGGTTCTGAAAAATACCGTTACTCCACCGCTCACAATGGTTTCGACGGCTTGGAAGCGCTCAAGAAAGACCGTCCGGATATTGTGCTGTTGGATATTCTCATGCCCCACATGGATGGTCTGGAAACCTGTCGGCGCGTTCGTGCCGATTTTGCAAACAACGATATTTTCATCATCTTCGTTACCGCAAAAGACGACCCGGAAACCCGTCTGGCGGCATATGACGCTGGCGGAGATGACATTCTCCCCAAACCCCTGAGCGCCGCAGACCTGTGCCACAAAGTCGAGCTGGCCATCAAAAACCGCAGTCTGGTGGCCAGCCTGCGTAAAGAAGTGACCGAAACCATGGGCATGCTCATGACGAGCCTGTCTACCACGGGGGAGTACGGGGTGGTGCTCAATGCCATCCGGAGTTCTTTGACGAGTCGCTCTATGGGCGACTTGGCAGAAATCACCCTAAAAGCGCTGGATGAATATGGACTCAAGGGCACAGTGCAGTTCCGTACACGTGACAGCATCCTGACGCTGAACAGCGAACGCCGTTCCAGCCCTGTCGAGCAGGAAATGCTGCGCAGCCTGTCGGTGGAAAACCGGCATATCTACGACTACGGTGATCGTTCTGCCTTTTGTTACCCCAACGTCGCCATTCTGGTGCGCAACATGCCCACCGCCAACGCCGACCAGTATGGGCGCATGAAAGACAATCTGGCCTTGCTGGCCGAGGGGATGGAATACCGCCTGCAGGGAATGGCTGAAGAAATGCGCATGCGCGCCGAGCGCGCCAATCTGGTAACGGCCGCCTCCTTGTTGAGCTATCTGCTCACACAGTTCAACACCCAGTACAAAAACAGCCAATCGGAGATGGCCAACATCTTCAATCAGCTGGAATCGCAGATGGAGCGGGAACTGACTGGCTTGGTGCTGACTGATGATCAGGAACTGCGTCTATGGAACATCATTCGCCCGCTGCAAGCCCGGATCAGCATCCTGTACGAAGAAGGTGTGGAACTGGATCAGCAGCTGCATGGTGCCCTCGACACCTTGAAAACCAGCTTGAAAGAAAGCGGCGCGCCGTCATAGGTGCCTGGCCATTGCGTGGTGTTCGTCCACACACGCGGTTGTTTGTGGAGGAACATCACTGAAAACCACAGGGTAGAACCCACTCCAGCACCCCGCCGAACTAACCGCTTCTGTGCGCTGCCGGGGTACCCGGCCCACTCCCCAAATACATCTCGCAGGCCAATTTCGTCGCAACCAACAGGTCGCGCGCTTTGAGAAAAAGAGCAAGCGCTTCGGTTGCCCGTTCTTCTTTCAACAAGGCTTCCATGTTGAGCATCACCGACTGTAATGGTTTTGCGCCGATCGAAGCCGCCATGCCTTTCAGGCTATGTGCCTGACGTCTGGCTCCGGCGAGGTCACCGTGCTCGATCAAAATCTGCAAACTCCCCATGTCACCTGTGGGGCTGTGCAAAAACATCTGCAACATGCGCGCGTAAAACCCTGTGTCACCGTTGGCGGTCATCATGCCAACCTCAACGCTCAAAATTTCGTACTGCGGCTCCACCCCATCGAGGGAAAGCGCGTCATGGCAACGCGCGACCCGCAACTCGGCCTGCACAGCCTCGCCAGGAGGCTGTGCTTGGCGCAGCTCGTGTTCACCCGTCAAAAAACGCGCCAGCGTGCTGAACAACACATCGGGCAGAATCGGCTTGGTAATGATGTCATTCATGCCCGCTTCGATGACCCGCGCTTTCTCTTCGATCATGGCGTGCGCCGTCAACGCGACTACAGGCAAATCAGGGTAGCGGGCCCGTAAGGTTCTGGCTGCGGTGTACCCATCCATGACCGGCATCTGAATATCCATGAGCACCAGATCGAAATGCCTCTGCTGAACCGCTTCAACCGCCAGTGCGCCATCCTCTGCCGTTTCCACCACGGCACCCGTCAGGCGAATCAGCTCGGTGCCAACCTGGCGGTTCAAATCGTTGTCATCCACCAGCAAGATGCGGAAACCGGCAAGGTCGGGATGTTTTTCCAATAGCGAGGCATGCTTGCGTCGGCCTTTCGACTCCCCGCCAAACAGGCTGAATAGCACATCGTGCAAAGTCGAATGCCCCACGGGTTTGCCCAGGTAAGCCTGGAAATCGGCAAACTGATCCTGCATGCGTGCGCTCTCCGGATCATCGCCAGTAACCAGAATGAAGGGCGTAACCACCCCGCGAGATCGGAGCTGACGTGCAGTTTCCAGACCGTCCATGCCTGGCAGGTGCCAATCCATGATGACGGCATCCACATCGGGGGATGAAGCTATGCGCGTCAGTGCCTCTTCACCGCTTGCCAGCGCTTCCGTCCAGCATCCAAACGATGTCAGGGTTTGCATCAGCAAAGTGCGCATGATGGCGTTGTCTTCCAGTATCAAGACCCGTTTGTTTTGTAACGGGCTGTAAGCCGCAACAGCCTTGCTGGTGTCGAGTCCAAAGCGCGCAGTAAAGCGGAAGGTGCTGCCTTCGCCAAAGGTGCTTTCGACAGAGATTTGTCCTGCCATGCGTTCAATGAGCTGGTTGCTGATCACCAGCCCCAGACCGGTTCCCCCAAACTTGCGCGTGGTGGAGTTGTCTGCCTGGGTAAACGGCGAGAACACGTGTGCCAACTGTGTCGGCGTCATGCCAATGCCGGTATCCATGACCGTAAAGATCAAGGTCGCCTGTCCTTCGTTGACCACCTCCAGCTCGACAAGCACGTCGATTTCACCCCTGCTGGTGAATTTGATGGCATTGCCCACCAGATTGGTCAGCACTTGCGCCAAACGCAAAGGGTCGCCCAACAATCGCCGGGGGACACCGGGCGAGGCGGCCACGGCAAGTTCCACGCCTTTTTCACGCGCCTTGATGGAAAACAGGTCGGTCACCCGTGACAACACACCATCCAGACTGAAAGGCACGTATTCCATTTCCAGCTTGCCCGCTTCAATCTTGGAAAAATCGAGAATGTCATTGACGACCCCCAGCAACGATTCCGCTGCAGCATTGATTTTTTCCAGGTGACGTCGGGCCAGGTCTGGCAGCTCGTGCAAATGCAGGGCCAGCTGGGCGAACCCCACCACGGCATTGATGGGGGTGCGTATTTCATGACTCATGTTGGCCAGAAAACGTGAGCGCGCCTCACTTGCTTCCTGCGCGGCCACCAATGCATCGTGCATGACCATCAGGGCAATTTTCTGCTCGGTGATGTCCCTGATGATGCCAATGAAGGTGGAGCCTGCGTCATCCACCATTTCATTGACCATCAATTCGATGGCAAAAGTCACACCGTCTTTGCGGATACCTTGCAGCTCACGGCGACGCCCAAGAATATGCGGCTCACGGCTGTGTAGATAACGCTGGAGGTGGGCATCGTGACTGGCCCGATAGGGTTCCGGCATCAGCATGCTCACGTTCTGGCCCAGCAGTTCCCCTTCGTGCTCGTATCCAAAGGTGGAAACGATGGCGTCGTTCACTTCGAGGATGGTGCCATCCGGGGCGATCTGCACCAGGCCATCGAGCATGGTGCGCAAAATTGCGCGGGTACGCGCTTCTGACATGTGCATTTCCATGGTCTTGCTTCGGAGTCGCACCTCTTGCTCATGCAAGGCTGCAACCCGCTCGCTGACATCTCGAATCACGCCCAGCAGATAACGCCGCCCGCCCATCTCAAGCGGTGCGCAATTCACATCTGCGGGAAATATCGCCCCGTTTTTTTTGAGGAACGGGATTTCCCGAAATGCGAGTTGCTGTTCCTGACGAGCGCGTTCAAAACGCTGCGCATTGTCTGTTTGCGCCGACTCTGGGTGAAGTAAATCAAAGGGATAACCCAGCAATTCAGACTCGTCGTAACCCAGCATGGCGCACAAAGCGGGGTTCATGGCCCGGATGCGCGTTGAATCCATATCGAGAATGACCACACCATCGGGAATGGCTGCAAACAAAGCCTTGAAAAAGGGCTCCTCCCGAAAATCCCCCATCTGCATCTCACTCATTGCGCCCCAAGCGCCTCCCTCATGTTGAAGCCGGGACACGCGTCCCAAAACTTGCCGCGATAACGGCCCACGATCACGAATCTTGAGAATGGAAGGAGGATTCCTCTGCCTCTCAAGTAAACGAAGGGCCGCCCCGAGTTGACTTGCCCCCCACGGGGGGCGGGCTGGGCGAAGCCCGGTCCTGGGGCGCTCATGAGTCAACGAATGGCTGCCCCAAATTGATCTGTCCCTTACGGGGGACGCTCTGGTGGCAATGGAGAATCTGAGGATTTCCTTGGGCCATGGTCTGTATAATGGCCTTTTGCGCGCGAAGGCTCCCTATGCGTATTCTTCAAAAAGCCCTGACCTTTGACGACGTTCTGCTCGTTCCTGCCTATTCCAACACCCTCCCCCGCGATGTCAGCCTGAAAACCCGGCTTACGCGCCAGCTTTCACTCAACATGCCGGTTGTCTCAGCCGCCATGGATACCGTCACCGAAGCACCCATGGCCATTGCCATGGCCCAGGAAGGTGGCATCGGCATCATTCACAAAAACCTCACGCCCGCCCAGCAGGCCGCCGAAGTCGCCAAGGTCAAACGCTATGAATCGGGCGTCGTAAAAGATCCCATCACCATCACGCCAAACATGAGCGTGCGCGATGTGCTTGAAATCACCCGTCGTTATCGCATCTCCGGCCTGCCCGTCGTCGACAAGACCGGCAAGGTGGTTGGCATCGTCACCAACCGTGACCTGCGTTTTGAAACCAATCTTGACCAGGCCGTGCGAGACATCATGACGCCGCGCAAAAAACTGGTCACGGTGCAGGAAGGCGCTTCCAAAGAGGAAGTCATGGGCCTGCTACACAAACATCGTCTTGAGCGCTTGGTCGTCATCAACGATGACTTTGAGTTAAAAGGGCTGATTACCGTCAAAGACATCAGCAAGTCGAGTGAACATCCCCTGGCCAACAAAGATAGCTTGGGACGTTTGCTGGTCGGCGCTGCCGTGGGTGTGGGCCAGGACAATGAGGAACGCATCGCTGCGCTGGCTGAAGCCGGGGTCGATGTCATTGTCGTGGATACGGCTCATGGCCATTCGCAGGGGGTGCTAGACCGTGTCAAATGGGTCAAAACCCACTATCCAAACATCCAGGTCATCGGCGGCAATATCGCCACAGCTGATGCGGCGCTGGCACTGGTTGACCATGGCGCAGACTGCGTGAAAGTGGGCATCGGGCCAGGCTCGATCTGTACTACCCGCATCGTCGCCGGTGTCGGCGTCCCGCAAATTTCTGCTGTCGCCAATGTCGCCGCCGCGCTGGAGAAACACGGCGTTCCCCTCATCGCTGACGGGGGCATCCGCTATTCGGGCGACATTGCCAAGGCCATCGCTGCCGGGGGGCATTGCGTCATGTTGGGGGGACTGCTTGCCGGTACAGAAGAGGCTCCGGGCGAAATCGAGCTGTATCAGGGACGTTCTTACAAATCCTACCGCGGCATGGGGTCTTTGGGGGCCATGCAAAAGGGCTCGAAAGACCGTTACTTCCAGGACAATGAAGCCAATGCCGACAAGCTTGTCCCTGAAGGAATCGAAGGTCGCGTGCCTTACAAAGGCAGCGTGTTGACTGTCTTGCATCAGCTCATGGGCGGGCTGCGCTCGTCGATGGGGTATCTGGGCGCTGACAGCATTCCGCGGTTTCATGACATTGCGCAATTTGTGGAAATCACCAATGCGGGCATCAAGGAATCTCACGTCCACGACGTGCAGATCACCAAAGAAGCGCCGAACTACCACGTATAAGCCACGTATAAGCCATTGAGAAAGCGTGAGGGCTTGTGGATACGACCACGGCCCTCTTCCCTTTTTTCAGCCATTCCCCTCTGAAAACATGCACCAGAAAATCCTGATCCTCGATTTCGGCTCCCAATACACCCAGCTCATCGCCCGCCGGGTACGCGAAGCTCACGTCTATTGCGAGCTGCATCCTTATGATGTCAGTGAGCAATTCATTCGGGACTTTGCACCCGCAGGCATCATTCTTTCCGGCGGCCCGGCTTCGGTCACAGAAGAAGAAACCCCGCGTGCACCGCAAGCCGTATTTGATGCAGGCGTCCCGGTTCTGGGCATCTGCTACGGCATGCAAACCATGGCCGCACAACTGGGGGGCAAGGTCGTCACCGCCAGTCACCATGAGTATGGTTACGCTGAAATTCGCGCCCATGGCCATTCCCGGCTATTGAACGAAATCCAGGACAGAACCGACGCCCATGGCGCATGTTGGCTGGATGTATGGATGAGCCACGGCGACCGCGTCGACCAGCTTCCTCCCGGGTTCAAGGTCATGTGCGAAAACGCATCGACTCCCATTGCCGGCATGTTCGATGAAAACCGGCATTTTTATGCCGTGCAGTTTCACCCCGAAGTGACCCATACCCTGCAAGGCAAAGCCATGCTCGGGCGCTTCGTGCATGACATCTGTGGGTGCGGACAAGACTGGAATATGCCCGACTACATCGCTGAGGCTGTCGCCAAAATCAAGTCAGAGGTCGGCTCCGATGAGGTCATTCTGGGGCTTTCCGGTGGCGTCGACTCTTCTGTCGCCGCCGCCCTGATTCATCGTGCCATTGGCGATCAACTGACCTGTGTATTTGTTGATACTGGCCTGCTGCGCCTGAATGAGGCAGAACAGGTCATGGAAACCTTTGCCAGGAATCTGGGCGTCAAACTCATTCATGTTGATGCTTCTGAACAATTCATGAGCAAGCTGGCTGGAGTCAGCGACCCAGAAAGAAAACGCAAGATCATTGGTGCGGAGTTCGTGGCCGTGTTCCAAAACGAGTCGGCCAAGCTACAGAATGCAAAATGGCTGGCACAAGGCACGATCTACCCCGATGTCATCGAGTCTGCCGGCGCAAAAACAAAAAAAGCACATGCCATCAAATCGCACCACAACGTCGGCGGTCTTCCCGAAGACATGCACCTCAAACTGCTAGAACCCCTACGCGAACTCTTCAAGGATGAAGTACGCGAACTCGGCATCGCCCTCGGCCTGCCACACGACATGGTGTACCGTCACCCCTTCCCGGGGCCGGGTCTGGGGGTACGCATTCTGGGTGAAGTAAAACGCGAATACGCTGAATTGTTACGTCGAGCTGATTACATTTTCATTGAAGAACTGCGTGCAAGTGGTTGGTATGAAAAAACTTCTCAGGCATTTGCTGTCTTTCTACCCGTCAAAGCCGTCGGCGTAATGGGCGACGGACGCACCTACGACTACGTGGTTGCACTACGCGCCGTGCAAACACAGGATTTCATGACCGCGCACTGGGCCGAATTACCCTATAGCCTGCTCGCCAAGGTCTCCAACCGCATCATCAACGAAATTCGCGGCATCAACCGCGTAGCCTACGACGTGACCGGCAAACCACCAGGGACAATCGAGTGGGAGTGAGGCTGTTTTGTAACGTATTGTTTTTTAAGTAAGCAAGACGGATGGTGCAACGCAACTTGCTGCAGCGCGTGACGATCCGGTTGGATTCGTTCTTCGCATAATGACCAACATGGGTATCTTGAAGGTCAACTTCGACAACCCCTCCAAGTTGATATATCCTGAAAATATATCTCAGACATGTGAGGCTGCTATGGACACCGCAAAAGTCTTTTGGTCCGGTCGATCCCAGGCCGTCCGTCTTCCCATGGAATACCGGTTTGATAGCGATGAAGTCCGCATTCGCCGACATGGCAGCACGGTCATTCTGGAGCCCGTCGTGACCAGTTGGTCCTGGCTTGATGCCCTGCCCGGCCTGCTAGACGAGGATTTCACCAAGGCCGTGACTGAACCCGTGCCCGAGCAGTACCGCAGCGAGGTAGACACCTTTTTCAAATGAAATATCTGCTCGACGCCAACGCCGTCATCGCGCTTTTGAACGGCCATCCGAGCATGAATGCCCGGATACGGCAGGCGCTACCATCGGATATCGGCTTGCCCGCCATCGTGGCGCACGAACTCTATTACGGCGCATTCAAGAGCGAACGCCAAGAGCGCAACATCGGTCTGGTGGATGCCCTGCAATTCGAGGTGCTGACGTTCGACAAAGAGGACGCTCGCCAAGCGGGCGAAATCCGTTCTGAATTGGCAAAACAGGGACGCCCCATCGGACCTTATGACGTCCTCATTGCGGGTCAAGCCAAGGCGCGCGGGTTGGTGCTGGTCACCCACAATACGGCGGAGTTCACCCGTGTAACGGATCTGACAGTCGAGGATTGGGAAGGCTGAGACGAATGGGCCTCACTGTCGTACAGTCACGCTTCATGATGCTGGTTCAAGCCATCAAGCGCAATTTACGTAAAATATCCATTACAAATCAACACTGTTGCATTCTTGTTGACAATCGAGTGGGAATAAACCGTGGAAGAGCCAAGAGAATACCGCGTGCATCTTTCTAAAAATCAGTGCTGCATAAATGCAATCACTTAGCTGGCTAACGCAATTAAGTATGTGCTAAATTGGCTAGGTAAAATTCTTTAGACCACAGACCTTTGGGGGTTTTCATGTTCAAGTCAAAATGTTCCGTCCTGAGTGCCATTTCCGCCATTTCCGTTTGCGCGTGTTTCGGTGCCTCAGCTGCACTTGCAAACGAAAAAGAGGTGTCCGAGCAGTGTTTCAAAGAGGCGACCGAATGCATGTCGAAGTCGACCTCCAACGAATCGTCCGTCATCATCAGGATGACCAACACGACGACCAGGGCCTCGGTTACCCAACAGTGCCTCAGCAAGTGTGACCCCAAAGCAATTTTCGCTGCACCGGTGGGTAGCACCGCAGGCACGACGGCCGCTACCGCAGCGGCAGCACCTGCCGCTGCGGGTGCAGGTACCGCTGCCGCCGCAGGTGCCGCTGGCGCTCTGGGCGCAGGCACCCTCGCCGCAGCCGTAGCTGCTGTCACTGCAGTGGTCGCCACAACCACAGAAACCACGGGCACTTCAGGTACATCCGGCACCACGGGTACTACGGGCACCAAATAACAATTTCCACATTCGGCTGACACGCCCCGCTTGCGGGGCGTTTATTTTGTCTGGTTTTTTCCAAACAACCTTGGCCCGCCTTCTCTTCTATTGCTTTTTGGCCCTGCTTGCGGGGTGTTCTCTAGTGCCAACCAGTCAAGCCGTGCTGGATGCCTGGACGCTGATTTCGCCCTTCAACAGCGCGGATTCAGAAATCACAAAGGCCCAATTGAACCCCCGTTATCGCTATTTACGGGTACATGCCGGAGAAAAATCGGCTCTGTTGGTGCTTGGTTACGTAGATACCTCCACCCAAGGCAATACAGAGGTGTGGTACAGCAACGACCGGGGGGTACTCCGTCTGCAGGGCGGTCGACTCTCGGGCCTGCAGGGCGTCGGCGAAGATTGGCTCAACGTACGCTTTGAAAATCTGCCGAACTGGAAAGAGGTGGGTTCGAATCCGAGATTTACACGCATCCGTGATGTGCAACCCGGCTATCGGTTCAATATTCGCGACACACTTGAAATGCACGCGATTCCCGCACCACGCGACACACATCTGC
>Ga0208371_1000222_pt1 | contig 17047 bp, 15 predicted proteins | sample SubbioCR12Aug_1A_FD_184827 | JGI IMG/M metagenome (GOLD analysis project Ga0208371, IMG submission 184827) | Serpentinite rock and fluid subsurface biosphere microbial communities from McLaughlin Reserve, California, USA - CR12Aug_1A (SPAdes) | ecosystem: Environmental > Terrestrial > Deep... | reverse complement strand
CGAGAAGATCATCACACACGTCAGCGGGAATCTGATAGTCAAGACCTTTGACGTTTTTCGCCCTTGCAGCAGCTTCCTGCTTGATGTCAGACACAAAACTTGGCCATGGACCTGATTCAAGCTGGTCTAACAAAGGTGTTTTATGCTTTGCCATTACCTTACCTCCATTTGATAAAAATGTTCTCAACTCAACAATACGAAGGTCCTTCGTTTAACCCGTCCACCGGGTTGTCAAGTTACTACACTAGACTATAACTAACTAAAATAATTACAAATATTTAACGCTTTTCATCATTAATAGGCATGTTTCGCCTTGATATTCAAAGTACATGGTATAAAGTGAATGCATTTCATTGTCAATAAAAAAGGATTCTTTTCACGTTTTTACGGTGTTTCTGTGTCGTAAGTGGCGAAAAAATACATTCTATCTTGGGGGTGCTGATTGAAAGACTTTGGATATATTGCGCCCTCAGTCAACGTAGGAATTTTTGAATGCCTGATAGAGATTACGTATATGGTTTTCGATGTTTTTTTCAACAACGGGAATGTCTGGGGATAAAGGGTTATATGAATCTATAATCATCCGGGAGTAATCAAATATATCATCCGAGGTTAGTTGCGACGATAGGTCAATGATTTTTTGTTTTAAGGCAGAATCGTTGTGGGCAGTGAAGTGGCTTGAACAGATCCCATCGAAAAAACCTTGAACCGTTGCTTGTACAGCATAGTCATCTGCCCAGAGAGTGTCACCGACGCCGTCCGCCCTGTCAATTCGTGTTCTGAGAGACAACCCTATCAAAAAGATAATGGCTGCTTCAGCTAAAGACTCGACATCATCCGGCATTTCTTTGAATAGGGATGTGTACTGCCGAACCGTTATCAATTTTACATCAACACCGTTATTATCATTTTTGATGATGAAATCACCGGCTGCATGGTGCCATGGCTGGATTTGATCACCGGTGTAAGGGTCATAGCAGCAGGTCATGATGTGTGCAATTTTTCTGTATAATTCGAAAGAGTCTTCTTTTGAAAGATAATAGTTTTCTTTCTCACTATCCCAGACGATGATTTGTTGAACGCCATCTTTGTCGAGGCTGATGTGAAATTCGTGATAATATTCGAACCATTGGGCCGCGAACATCGAATAAATGAGCCCATCGTTCATTGCAAATGATTTATTGCCAAATACCTTTGGGATAAACTCGACTTTGTTGTTCAGTGATAGAAGGGTTTCGCATTCACGGGTAACACAGGCGTTACCCTCGGGAGAAAAAGCAATGTTTAAAGCCATTGAAAACGTTTGATTGGTTTTGAGCCGGACGATGACCTTGGATGGATGGTAAAATCGTCCATGTTTGACAAGACAGATGTTGATCGCTTCAATATCTTGCGGAACCATAGATTCCGAGATGGCATGAAGCGCCCCATTCCTTATCACTTCGAATTCGTTTTCGCTTAGATACGATTCTGCTGCAATGAAATAGTCACACACTTTCACGGGATGAAGACTCTGCTCTTCTGATCCTAAAGATAGAGGCAGAGGGGTAAGCCATTCATTTGATGCGGGGCTCATCAGGTGTAATGGATCAGATATGGAATAATATATCAATGGCTTATCGGTCATTTGGGTAGCTCATAACATAAAAGATATGGCTGGTGCGAGAATTTAATCGGGTTTTGAACCGATTCTGAATTCTCGCCCCATGCGAAAATCTTATGATCTATGGGATTTAATTTCCTCAAGAAGCTCAGGTGCTACTTCATAACCAAGCTCCATTGCTTTATCGAAATGTTCCACAGCTAATTTGTATTCTTTCTTTTCCAGGTAGGCGATAGCGATGTTGTTATGGGCAATGGGAAAATTGGGTTCAATTTCCAATGCTTTACGGCTTGTCTCAATGCTTTCGTCAATGAGATCTTTCATGAGATAAGCATTGGCAAGAGTGGTATAGGCCTGGAGAAAGAGGGAATTGTAAACAATCGCCTTGTGGAGATTTTTGATGGCTTCATCAATGTTTCCCCGCTGTAGCTCGATAAAACCGATGTTGCCGTAACCTATGGAAAAACCGGCTCTGGATTTTGTCGCGAGCTGGTTGTAGTAGAGGCATCCGTCCACATCTTCACGCTGAAGACAGATGGCTCCGAGCTGGACATAGGCTTCGGCAAGGGTAGGGCTGCACCCCACAGCCTCGTGGAGCTCTTTTTCAGCTTCTTCGTATTTTTTTTGGCCCATCAAAGCGACTGCCAGGTTGTAATGGCTCGTACCGCATTCGGGGTTAGATGCAATACCCTGTCTTACCTGGGCAATATATTCATCGGCGTTCTTTGCTTTTACCATATTCAATAAACCTTTGTTCGATATTATAATTGTTTAATAAGCTGATGTTACTATCACTGTTTCCACCTAATTTACAATCCATAAATATGATTTTCAGGCAAATGAAAGATAACTGTCTGAAAAAAGATTTATTAAAATAAACCAATGAAATATATTTCATTGACAACAGGCCGTCTCTTTTTTATTTTTGCAAGTTACGCGTAAAATCACACTATGAACAGGAGGTAGTATGAGAACCGGCTGTTACACCGCTATTACGACGCCATTTGCCGATGGTGAAGTCGACTATGAAGGTCTCGATCAGTTGATCGAATTTCAGATCAGTAATGGAATCACGGGCATTCTTGCCGTTGGTACCACGGGAGAAAGTCCAACCTTAGAGTGGGATGAACACAACAGGGTCATTGAATCCGTTGCAAAAAAGACAAAGGGAAAGTGTGTCTGTATCGCCGGAACGGGAAGCAATAATACCAGAGAGTCGCTGGCAGCAACGAAACATGCGTATGAAGCTGGAGTTGACGCAGTACTTCTGGTGGACCCTTATTATAACGGCCCCAGTTCAATTGAAATCAGACGTGAGTATATTGCTCCTATCGCTGAAGCGTTTCCTGATCTGACCATTATTCCTTATGTTATTCCGGGTCGGACAGGTGCACAGCTCTTACCCGAAGACCTCGCATTATTGAAAGATAGGTACGGGAATGTCAATTGCGTGAAAGAAGCCACTGGCAATATGGAAAACATGAGGCGCACTCGCAGAGTCTGCGGTTCGGAATACCATATTTTTTCAGGTGACGATGCTCTGGTTTTCGATATGATGACGGACCCCGATATTCGGGCATGCGGCCTTATTTCCGTAGCGTCTAATATTGCTCCAAGGTTCGCCACAGACCTGGTTCATTATATTAATGAGAATAAGGTTGCAGAGGCACAAAGCTTGTTTAAGGAACTGGAACCATTGTTCAAACTGACGACGGTTATTACGACTGAAAAAACACCTTATGGAGATATTCAATGTCGGGCAAGAAATCCTCTTGGAATCAAAACAGCCATGAGTATTCTGGGTATGCCCGCAGGTGGCTGTAGGCAGCCGCTTGGAAAAATGACGAAGGCTGGAGTGGATTATATCCTGGGGCTGTTAAGACAGAGTCATAAAGAAAACCCAGCCATTTTGAAGCCTATGGCTGATTTTTTTAATGTGGATTTGGAAAAAAGGCTTTTTGATTCGGATATTGCAGAAGGGTTGTATTATAAGGACCTATAGAGGATGTTTTAAAATGTTGAGCAACCGGTTGCCTTTCAAGAGCAAGGCAACCGGGATGGGATTTTATTATTTGCTATTTTTACGATTTTCCACTTCCTGATCGTTCAGCTTATATACTTTTTCCCCTTTATTGAAGAACACATCTTTAAGCCAGCTAAAACCAAATTCGAGAAGAGCCACTTCATCATTTTTAATCGTGTTGATGGTTTCTTCATCAATCTGGTAGAGTTTCAGAAAAGAGCTGCCGAAAACAAATTCTTTGAATTTATCGAGGTTGTAACAGGCAAGAAAAAACATCTGCTTGGCTTTTTCACTGAACATGATGTTTTGTGGAAATGAACGCTTTAAAACAAGCAGGTCTGTCCAACCCTCGTTAATTTCATCATGGATGTCAACGCCCTGATCTCTTCGCCATTCCTTGACCGTCCACTCTTTACTTTCTTCGAACCCTTTACAATGGGGTTCGTGGACAAAAAAGTAAAATGCATCTTCGTCAGTTCCTTCTTTATGACTGAGAGTCCCTACACCCAGAGGATAATACCTACAGGTGGTGGGTCTTGCATCGTATACGATACAACCTTCATCTTTAACGAATGGACATGATTTGATATCGTCGTCAAGTAGTTTCAAGGTGATAACCGGAAGGTCTGTCTTTTCAAGCAACTTGGGTTCTGTATATATGGCCAGGAACTCTTCCGAACTCAGGCCCAGTTTGTTTTTCAGCAGCACAATGTCGTAAGGCGTGAGCATGATGTCAATGCCACGGCAGCACTTTGTGAAACAACTTATTTTTTTATGGCATTCAAACTTGAATGTGTTATCAAGTCCGAATTTTACCGGTGTGATCTGGGCTTTATTCTCTGTATCGTTAGGGCTCATGTCCATCATATCCTTGTATTAATTAATAAAATTCATATTTATTCGGATAAACAAATTACGTAGGTTAAACGTATTTTGTTTTTAATTCAATAAATTTTTTTAGGTCATTGATTTTGCGTCCAAATCCTTTTATACAGTTAGATCAAAGTGTTTTATGCTTGAGCTATTCTATGATTAAGTTCTCTTCGGATATGGATTAATTAGAAAATATTTATTTGTACTCGAAATGATTTAGATGAGGTGAGGGTTTGAAGATTAAAAAAGCCGTTTTTCCTGTTGCAGGTCTTGGCACTCGGTTTCTCCCTGCTACAAAAGCACTTCCCAAAGAAATGCTCCCCGTGGTCGACAAACCTCTGATCCAGTATGCAGTGGAAGAGGCTCTGGATGCAGGTATTGAACAGATTATTTTTGTTACAGGCCGTGGAAAAACAGCCTTGGAAGATCATTTCGACAAATCTTTCGAGCTTGAAAGCATTCTTCGCTCGAAGAATAAAGAGCAGGATTTGAAAGAAATTGCGGGTATTGTTCCTGAAACGGGTACAATCATCTATACTCGACAGAATGAACCACTCGGGCTTGGCCATGCCATCTGGTGTGCGAGAGATATTGTGGGAGATGAACCGTTTGCCGTCCTTTTGGCTGATGATCTTGTAAAATCCGAAAAGCCGGTTCTCTCTCAAATGATTCAGCGATTTTCCCGTTTAAGAGCTTCCATGGTCGCTGTCATGGAAGTTGCACCGGAAGAAACGGATAAATACGGCATTATCAGTGGAAAAGATATCGAAGATAACGTGATTCAACTGGATGGTCTTGTGGAAAAGCCCAATCCATCAGAAGCGCCATCAAATCTGGCTATCATCGGCCGCTATATTCTGACGCCTGAGATTTTTTCCATTCTGGGGCAGAAGAAAAAGGGTGCCGGAAATGAAATTCAAATCACGGATGCCATGGCCATCCTTCTCACGTCTCAGCCCATATTCGGCTACAGGTTTACTGGAAGGCGTTTTGATTGCGGCAGCAAAGCTGGATTCCAGATGGCTAACGTGGCGTTTTCCATGGATAGGGTCGATATCAAAGATAAACTTCTTCCGTTTCTTAGAGAAATGATTTGATGGCTTGGGCGTGCGGAGGCAATTCTTACGCCCTTATGCTTATTATTGATCTCTGGCCGGAATGTATTCTATTCCGAATTTCTTGATTTTCTGGTTCAAGCCGCTTTTTCCAATCTTTAAAATTTTTGCCGCATGGACTTGAACTCCATTTGCGTTTTTCAAAGCTTGGGCGATCATTTTTTTTTCATAAATTTCCAATGCTTCATACAAACCCAGCTTTGAATCAAGGTCATCATTCTGCAAGGGGAGGTTCATCGATTCGCAGATATCTCGGGGTAAGTCTGACGCGGTAATAAAATCACCGGTGCATAAAATCATGGCCCTTTCTATGGTGTTTTCAAGCTGCCGGACGTTGCCAGGCCATTGGCATCGCAGGAGCATTCGTTCGCAATCCTGATCGAATCCCTTGATTGGTCGCTTTGTTAAGTTTTTATCAATAAAATTATGGAAAAAATGATAGGACAGGAGCTGAATATCTTCCACTCTCTCTCTCAAAGGGGGCAAATGGATATAAACAACGTTCAGTCGATAATAGAGATCCTCTCTGAATCGGCCTACCCTGATTTCTTCTTTAAGGTTCTTATTCGTGGCGGCTATCAAACGAAAATCAACCTTTAAAGAGTTTGTCGAACCGACCCTTTCTATGCTTTTCTCTTGAATAACTCTTAAAAGTTTAACCTGTAAATTCTGGCTAAGCTCACCGATTTCATCCAGAAACAGAGTCCCCTTATCGGCAATCTCGAATCTGCCTTTTTTTGTCGAAATCGCACCTGTGAAAGCCCCTTTTTCATGACCGAACAATTCGCTTTCCAGCAGTGATTCAGATAAAGCAGAACAATTGACAGCAACAAACGGTTCGTGTTGTCTGGGACTATTATAATGAATGGAACGGGCAATGAGCTCTTTGCCTGTTCCACTTTCCCCCTCCAGAAGCACGTTTGCCGATGTGGGGGCAACTTTGTCAACAAGAGACAGGACATCACGCATGGCGTTGCTCTTGCCGACGATGTTTCCAAAATTGAAATGAGACTTAATTGTGTTTCTGAGTCTTTTGTTTTCTTGCACCACATGGGAAAGATTGAGTGCTTTTGTAATGAAGACAAGAAGGCTGTTGTTTTCAAAGGGTTTCTGGATATATGTGAAAGCTCCTCTCTGCATGGCTTCCACGGCTTTTTCAATGGAACCATGTGCTGTCATGATAATAACGGGAACATCCGGCCAGCCGGTTCTGACGGAATCTAACAACTGAAGCCCGTTCATTTCGGGCATTTTCATGTCTGTAATAATCAAATCAATGTCTGAACTCTTCAGTGCGTCGAGGGCTTCAATTCCACATTTTGCGGTAACAATTTCATACCCTTCTTCTTCTAACACAGCACGGAGAAGCATCAGGTAGCTGATTTCATCATCGACAATGAGAATAGTATCCATAGCAAAAGCCTAATTATATGTTAAAATCGTGATTTTTGTTGTTCTTAACGTGACGCACTTTTTTGTTTTGCAACTAACATTAATTTGATATTATGTCAAAAGATGCATTATCAAGTTATCCAACTGTTTTCTGTTACGCGAAATATCTATTGCAAAGCTTTAGAAAAGTGTCACTAACCACCTTTTTTAATGGGTTTTTTTGAATTGTTTGTTTTGCCAGGTACAAGATATTGTATCAGAGCAATGAATATGAAACAATATAAGCTAATTGATTAAAATTCCAATATAATTTACTTGACTTAAAAATAATAACATATAATTATCTTTAACAAAGACTAAAACATGGCATTTACCATTAATAAAATTATATCCGCTGTACATCATTATTATTATAAGGCAGGTCATACAGGATATGGACTCATGGCAAAGAACTCTTTAAAAAAAATTCGCGAATCTATGTTGATGAGTAAAGCGGAGCTTGCCAAGAAAGCAAATGTTTCTCCAATTACCATTGATCGTATTGAAAAAGGGCTGCCATGTCGCATGGAGACCAAGAGAAAAATCATTTTGGCCTTGAACTTTAAACTTTCTGACAAAGACAAGATTTTTGGCGAATAAGGGCAAATTATGGGATTTGGAAACAAAAAAAATTTGGTGGGTCTGGATATCGGTTCCAGCGCAATTAAAGTCGCGGAGATTGCCGACTCGAAAAACGGGCCTGTTCTGAAAAAATTTGGTATCGTGGACATGCCCCATGGAGCTATTGAAGAAGGTGTCATCAAAGACCCTGAAGAAGTGGCTGATGCGATTCGGCAGTTGTTCAGAACGTTCAACATCAAGCAGAACAACGTAGCGATTTCAATCGGGGGCTATTCCGTTGTTGTCAAAAAGATCAACGTCCAGACCATGACAGAAGAGGCACTTCAGTCTACCATTCATTTCGAGGCCGAACAGTATATTCCCTTTGATATCAGTGACGTTAATCTTGATTTTCAGATTCTGGGAGACAGTGAGCATAACCCTAACCAGATGAGCGTTCTTCTTGTTGCGGCAAAAAAAGAAATGATCGCCGACTATGTCAACGTTCTTGAAATGGCAGGTTTAAGTCCTTGCATTGTGGATGTGGACGCATTCGCGCTGCAAAATATTTTCGAAACGTGCTATTTTGATGATGAAAACCCTGGAGAAGATTATGTGGCCCTCATTGACGTTGGGGCGGGAAAAACCACATTGAATATCCTTAAAGGGAAAACGTCGTTGTTCATGCGGGACGTTTCTCTGGGGTGTAATCAAATCAACCGTAAGATTGCGTCACTTGCCGATTGCTCAATCGAAGAAGCGGAAGAAATAAAACTCGAAGAAGACCGTTCGAGAATTTCAACAGAAGATTTGAAAGAGATCATTTCAACAGTCACAAGTGACTGGTGTACTGAGATTAGCCGTGCCCTCGACTTTTTTTACTCAACTTACCCTGAAGGGCGTATCAATAAAATCATTTTAAGCGGCGGTGGTGGAAATATCGTCGACTTTAGAAAGCTGCTTGCCTTAAGAACCTCAACGGAAGTCGAGGTGATAGATCCTTTTAAACGAGTTTTTGTTAACAACGACCGTTTTGACAAAGACTATATGGACCAGATGGCTCCTCAGAGCGCAATTTGCATGGGATTAGCAATCAGGAAAGTGGATGACAAATGATACGAATTAACTTACTGCCGTTCCGAGCAGCCAGAACAAAAGAAAATGTCAGACGCCAGGTGTCGATCTTTTTATTGATGATCGGATTGCTGGTGGTGATTCTGTTTGTGTTTTATGGTTACCTCGCGAGTCAAGAAGAGGATGAAAGACTTAAAGCAGAGACAGCCAAACAGGACCTGGTCAAATACACCCAGCAAGCCAAGGAAGTTGATGAGATTAACAAAGAAAACGAAATGCTGCAAAAGAAAATCGATATCATCAACGATCTTGAAAAAGTGAGAAAAGAACCCGTTTCTCTTCTTGCGCTTCTCACCGATGCCATTGTCGAAGAAAGAATGTGGCTGACCAGTTTTGATGTCAAAGATATTAACGTAGGGATAAACGGTCTGGCTCTTGATGAGATAACGGTGGCTGATTTTAACAAAAGGCTTCAGGCTTCGCCTATGTTTTCAGATGCAACACTTAAAATACTTAAGCAAAGTGAAGCAGAAAACGTTAAGTTGAAATCGTTTGAGCTCACAGGAACCATTGCAAAAATGGGAATAAAAAACACAGAATCCAGTAAGGCGTTAAAATGATGAAAAACTTAAATTTTTCGCAAGTCATGGAACTGCTCTATAAAAAAATCGAAGAACTCGACAAGAAGGCACGCCTTGGCATCTGCTTTCTGACAGTTATTTTGATTGCCGGGGCGTTCTTTTTAATAACGAACCCGGTTATGGAAAGAACAAAGCAATATACAGCCGAGTATGAGACAACGAATGCTATGCTGAATGTTGCGAAACAGAAAGCGATGACCCTTGAAGCTTTGAAAAACGAAAGAAAAATGAAGGAGACTGAGTTCAAAAAGTCGATGAAAGCTCTTCCAGAAACAAAAGAAATCCCCGCACTGCTGACAAGTATTTCCCAGGTTGGTCAGGACACGGGTGTGGATTTTGCAGTATTTGAGCCCAAGGCAGAAGTGAGCCAGGGTTTTTACGGTGAAATTCCAGTGAATATGGAAATAATTGGGAATTATCATAATACAGTCATGTTTTTCGATAAGGTGACCAGCCTCAACCGTATTGTAAACATCAGAAATATCAAAATGGAAGCGGCTCAAGTCAAAGAAGCGAAAGAAGGAGCTGGAACAAAATTAAAAACAGTATGTGAAGCTGTGACTTATAAATTTATTGAACAGGGTCAGGTGCCTATGGACAATAAAAATAATATAAGTACGCCCAAAAAGTAATTGACGCAAAATAATTCACCAATAACACCATAAATGAATTTAAGTGCCCATATGCTAAAAAAATCTATAGCAGTAAGCAGTCTGCCCATTATCTTGATTCTTATGGTCTGTTTCTCAAGTTGCGGGAAGCAGGATGAGCCGGTTCAAGATCCGGAGGTCAAGTCCTTTAAAATTGAGAAAACCGTTAAGGGTAATGAGACTTCATCTCAAAGTGATGGGCTTTCACCCGGTGGGACGGTGGATACGCTGTCAAAATCGCCGGGAAGTGATGTTTCTCCAGCAGATTCGGGGAAAAGTATGCCTGGCACCATGAGCCCTTCATCTCTTTCAGGGCCAATTCCGGGTTCAGCATCTTCTCCATTAGGTTTAGCTCCCTCCCCGATGTTTGCGCTTGGGGGGCCTGCCAAAACAGAATCAGAAACTACATACAATCCTGCCGGTCGAATTGATCCGTTTGAGCCACTTTTTCAAACCAAAGCGGGTAAGGGGGCAAGTGGGGTTGTCAGATCACAGACCATTCGCGATGCCAGGAAGGGGAAGTTAACGCCTCTTGAAAATCTCGATATCAGCCAGATGAAACTGACAGCCATTATTATCAGTCCGCAGCGGAGCATAGCTATGGTTCAGGAGTCGACGGGTAAAGGTCATGTTATTAAAAAAGGTTCGTTTATCGGAATAAACTCAGGTCGGGTTGTTGATATTAGGCAGAACGAAGTCATTATTGAAGAAGAAGTGGAAGATTTACTTGGTAAGATCATTGTGCGAAAAAGGGAACTGAAGCTTCAAAAACCTCTTGGAGAAATGTGATATGCTTTACACTATTTCGAAATGCTTTAACATCAGGTCAAAGGCACTGCTGCTTGCCTTTACAATCATGTTGATAGGAGCCGGTTGCGCTTCAACAAAACCAGGCAGCGCAGCTGCTTCTGGTTCTGCCAATAAAAGCGGAGAACGGATCATTACAGGCATATCCACAGCCGATGAGGCTGGAGCAGTAAAAATCAAGATTCTTGGAAACAGCCCGTTGAGATATACATCTGTCAAGCAGGCGTCTCCATTGGGGATCGTGCTTTATTTCCCAGGGACAAAGCTTGAAGGAGTTCAACAGGACTACCCAGCTCAGGGAGATTTATTGGGTTCCGTCAAGACATCCCAGCAGGACCATGCTTCGGGATCTGATTCCAGGGTAAAAATACTTCTGAATAAAGATGTTGATTACGATGTGATTCGTGAAGAGAACAGTCTTGTCATCAGCCTGGCCAAATCGGATTCTTCGTTGGCAAGCGACACTCCTGTTGCTGCCGAGACAGATAAAATTGTTTCAAATGACGCATCGTCTGTTGTTGAAGAACAACCAGCCGTGTCATCAGACAATGAAGCTCTGGAAGAAGTCCCTGTTCAAACGGGTTTGGATGCTGTGAATGGTGATGGAAAAGTTGCTGTTGAAGAAAAAGCATTAGAAAAGACGTCCGTCGATTCAGCTAATACAGTGGTTGAAAATGAGAAATCCACACCAACAGGTTCGCCTGACGAGGCAGTTTCTTCAGTTGCCGATGAGACACACAGCAATGCGGCTGTTGTTGAACCCACACCCACAAACGAAGAAAAAGTGGTAGATTCTGCTAAAGAGAATGTTCCCGAACCGATAGAGCCCGTTGACTCAAGCTTAAAAGCCACAGACGAAAAGAATTCGGACGTTGTGAAAGCTGAAGTGGAGTCAGACCCTGTAGTTTCCGATGATGCGAAAGTGCCTGTATCTTCTGAAACTTCGAAAGAGGTCGCTGAGGAGTCTCAGCCAAAGGTAGCTGATACTTCAGTTATGGCGTCCGACAAAGCAGCAGACCCAGTTTCTGAAAAAATAACTGAAAAAAATGCAACAAAATTAATCGGAGTCAGCAAGAAGGTTGAAGGTGATCATGTTGTTGTTGACATAAAAGCTGATGGCAAAATTGATGACTATAAGATTTTTACCATTCCAGCTGACAAGAAAAATTCAGCGCGAATTGTTTGTGACATTTATAAGCTTAATGGTATTAAAGCAAAAGGTGAGCAGAAACTGACTGTCAACTCAAAAGGTGTAACAAAAGTCAGATATAGCAGTTCACCTGATAAGACAAGGATAGTCGTAGACACAAACAATGACAACCTGAAAACATACAATGCGAATTCACATAGCCAGGGAATTGAAATTCAAATTGGTTCAAAATTATTAGCCGATTCAGGCTCAGTGGAAAAAGAACCCCACGATTCCGTGATGGCTTCCGAAGTGGAAGTGTCCAAAGAAACGGTTGATCCCACCCCAGTTGAAAAGACAGAAGTGGCTGCTGCTCCACCCGCCGCAGACAGTGAAACTGTAGTAACACCGGCTGCGAAAGAGAAAAACTGGGTTAAGCGTGTGGATTTTACTTCAGAGAAAAATGGAAAGTCGTCGTTCATTATTGAAACGGCTCAAACTGCCAAATACACAACAAGCAAGAAAAACAAGAAAACCATTCACTTCAGACTTTTTGATACCAAACTGCCAAAAAGCAGAAAGTTTCCTTTCATAACAACTCGTTTTGAAAGCGCTGTGAACAGAATTATTCCGGTTCAAACAAAACGGATGAAAGATAACGCTCTGTTTATCATCGAATTACGTGAAGCCGTTCCTTTCAGCATTGATCAGCAAGGTGAGGTAATAAAAATTAATTTCGCCAAGTCATCTGTAAGGCCGAGACCGGAAAGTAAAGCGGGTCTTGCACCATGGAAAGAGGTGTTGAGCCGGACGTCTGAAATTCGTGATATTGAAATGGAAGCATCTGGTTCTGTCAGTGCCGGGAATTCATCGGGTGGGGAAACATCAGATGGTAAAGTGGTTGAATTGCGTGCAGGGTCAATGGCTGAACCCGTTAGAGATCTTGACAGTGGAAAAGAAGTAAAAGCACATGGTGCAGGTGCCTCAAGATCTTCAATGGATTCAAAATCATCCGGTTCCTTGTATAGCGCATCTGATGCGGATCTCGACACTCGCACTCCTGATCCGGGCTACTCAAGCTTTGTTCCAAAAAAGAGGTATACTGGTGAAAAGATTTCAGTGGATTTCTTTGATACCGATATTAAAAATGTATTTCGAATCATTAGAGCTGTAAGCGGACAGAATTTCGCCATCGACAAGGACGTGACCGGTAAAGTTACCATGACCTTGGATAAGCCAGTTCCCTGGGACCAAGTGCTGGATCTTGTTCTCAAGATGAATATGCTCGGTATGACCACCGAAGGCGGAATCAACCGGATTGCGACTCTTGAAACTCTGAAACAGGAAGAAGAAAAACGGCTGGAATACATAGCCGCCGAAGAAAAAACAAAGCTGAAGAAAGTTGCTTTGGAGCCACTGGTTACAGAATATATTCTGATCAATTATTCCAACGCTGAAAAAGAAATCCTTCCCCATGTGGAAAAACTTCTTACGAAAGATAGAGGCAAGGCCAGTGTGGACGTCAGAACAAATCAGATTATTCTGACCGACACAAAAGATATCATCAAACAGGCAAAGAATTTGATCCGTAAGCTTGATAAAATCACACCTCAGGTAATCATTGAAGCTCGTATCGTTGAAGCTTCAACTGAATTTTCTCGTAAACTTGGTACAGAATGGGGCATCAATTCCAATCCGAATTACGATATCTATAGCGATATGCTGGGTGGAACTTACGGTTATGCCGTTGCCATGAATAACACGGTTGCTTCGAACTCAAGCATTGGAATAAATTTTACGAAGCTTACAAATGCTCAGTTTCTCCTGAATGCTAAACTTCTCGCCATGGAATCCAGAATGGAGGGTAAAATTATCAGTGCTCCCAAAGTGCTGACCATGGATAACAAAGAAGCGACCATCATTCAGGGTGTTGAAGTCCCCTTTGAAACTATCAGCGACAAAGGCACGGAAACAACGTTTAAGAAGATCGAACTGAAATTAACTGTGACCCCCCATGTGACCGCAGACAACAAAATTGCCCTTAAAGTGTTGATAGACAAGAATGACGTGGGTGTACAAACGGTTATCGGCCCCACCATCATTACAAAGAAGGTTGAAACCGAACTGTTGATCAGTGATGGAGACACCATTGTTATCGGTGGTATCATTAAGTCAAATAAAAATATAACTGATGAGGGGTTTCCGGTTTTACAGCACATTCCGGTATTGGGGTGGTTGTTCAAGTCTAGAATCAATACGGAACAAAAGCAGGAACTGCTTGTCTTCCTTACACCGCGAATCGTCAGCTTTGAGGAAACGGAACGGTAGGCAGATTGCGTAACAGGCCAAGAAGGCTACATATATAAAGGAGTACAGATTTATGAAAATAGTCATCAAAGGTATTACAACCATATTGTTCGTAGTATGCCTGTCAATTCTGTCAGGTTGTGGTGATGATGAAGGGCTTCCGTACCATATAGAAGCACTTGATCCTGTTATTGATCTATCAAATCCAAATAGTACTTCAGGCACATATGTCGCAGTGACCCTTTTTGACAGCAAGGGCAACCCAATGTCTGGTGGCAACATGATTTTCTCACTGAGTTCAAGCACAGCAGGTTATTTTTTGGATGAAGGAAAACCTGTAAAATCGCTTTCCGTTGATATTGAAGATAGTGATGTGGCAGAAGTGTGGTTCCAAGCAACAAAAAAACCAGAAACGGTTGTTGTTTCAGCATATTGCCCCGGTTATCCTAAAGATCAGGTCGTTCGGACAACGATACGTATTATTAATGGAACATTTGATGCCGATTTTTCTTCCTTTATTAACGAAGAATCTTTGGATGTCGATTTTTACGACGAATCAGGTTTTGATGACGCTAACAGCCAGACTATAGTTCAGTGGACATGGAATATTCAAATTTTAGCGACAGATGATGACCCGGCAGTGATAATTGCTCCTATAGTATTAACTGATGAAGGTTCGTTCTCTTATGGATTTCTGCCATATGCAGGTAGACAGGTCTCTGTTCAGTTGACTATATTGGGAAGTGATGGCGCTACTAATTCACAAACGAGTGTTTTTAATATTCCCCCAGGCTCATAAACAAAATAAAGATTTAATGCTAAAAGAAACGCGACGATCTATAAAGTCGCGTTTCTTTTTTATAACAAATAATGATGTTTTGCTTATGATATATACAACATTTTTTATCGCATCCCTCCTCCTCGCCCTTTCACCAGGGCCGGATAACCTTTTTGTTCTGACTCAATCCGCCCTTCATGGTCGCACAGCAGGCTTGATGGTCACTTTAGGGTTATGTACCGGGCTTGTTGTTCACACGACTGCGGTTGCATTAGGTGTGGCGGTCGTATTCCAAGCTTCGGCTGTGGCATTCACGATTTTGAAGCTTTCGGGGGCGGCGTATCTCCTATATCTCGCGGTTCAGGCTTTTCGCAGCTCGGCTTCAACATTAAAGAAAGACAAAGACGGGCAGTTAAGCCGTTTCAAGCTTTACCGGCGAGGTGTTATCATGAACATTACAAACCCCAAGGTATCCATTTTTTTTCTGGCCTTCCTACCGCAATTTGCTGACCCGTCAAAGGGTTCTCTGGCAATTCAGATGATTGTTCTGGGAAATGTTTTTATATTGGCTACTATCCTTGTCTTCGGGGGCATTGCTCTGATGGCGGGCGTTCTGGGAGAGTGGCTTTCAAACTCACCAAAAGCGCAGATCATCATGAACAGGATCGCCGGTGTTGTCTTTGTAGGCCTTGCCATCAAGCTTATAATAACGGAACGATAATTCCTCAAAGCAAATTATCTCATGTTGATTTTCCTGCTTGCTCTGCTATAATAACTCATGATTATTTTTCAGTCCGTTATCCTGACATGAAAAAAAATGAATCCTCATAACGTGTCTAATTTCATATCCTTGTTCTAACGTATGGCAGCGCAAATTATTTTATCATTAGGCTGAAACAGCCAAGAATGACTCTCTGATAAAAAACGAATTCAGGCTTTTCTGGTGTACCATAGACATAATTTTAATCCTGCATGATGCGTCTTTTCTAAATGGATTTGTTCTAACTTTATAAAGGAGAACGTCATGAAAAAAAAAGCATTGCTGTTAGGGGCGGGAGGTCCGTTAGGTGGTCTGGAAGCTGGGGCACTTATTGCACTGGATGAAATGGATGTGGAATTTGATATCATATCCGGAGCATGTATTGGGTCGGTTCTGACACTTGCTTATGCAAGTCCGGCCAATGGAATGACTGGACGGGAGGCACTTGAGATGTGGTGCAATGCTTCGGGTTTGTCAGATTTTATTTACCCAACCTTTTGCCAGTCAAACTATAAAGTGTTTCAAAAGAATGGTCTTTTTATGAATCCCTTATCAGATGCATGGATTGGAGCCATGACTCAGTACAATCCTTTTTTTTCGATAAATCCAGAGAATGAATATCAGAGATTTTTCAGCGACATGTATCTTTACTGGCTTACGGCTATGACACCAGGGTATATGCTGCCAGAACAGACATCCATAAGCAGAATAGCGCCTTTTCTTGAAAGTTTCATCGATTTCAAAAATATTAAAAATTTGAATAAAGACGTATATATTAACGCGATGAATGTCACGGATAAACGGATCGAGATTTTTGATAAGAACGAAATCACCATGCAGCATCTTATCGCAGGCTCGTCTTTGTTTTATATCTGTCCCCAGCAGAAAATTGACGGAAAGTGGTATGGAGAGGGTTCGTATCTGGACAGCCTCAATTATAAAGGCCTTATGGAATCAAGAGAAAATGACGATATCGAAACCCTCGTGGTGATGAACATACTCAATAAAGAGGCAGTCATAAGAAAGCCTACAAGCCTTTACGACGCGTATAATCTGTCCATCATGTTGCCCTTTATAACCATTGCGGAAGATGATACAAAGCTGTACGAGTTAAAGTACAAAGGTAAAAAAAATCTGCTGAAAGTGGGTTTTAAAATTCCGGAGGATCATGCCCCTTATGTCATGGACTGGAGCGCATCGAATTTCAAGAAGCTGCGTGATATAGGTTACGAAGCCGGAATGGATTTCTATATGAAGAACAAATCAAAGCTTTAAGGGAAAAATGGAAGGGGGGG